>ERZ773250.219-NODE-219-length-36841-cov-3.221796_pt1 | contig 36841 bp, 34 predicted proteins | sample MGYA00511258_ERZ773250 | MGnify/ENA primary metagenome ERZ773250 (study PRJEB29015, sample SAMEA2738164) | human oral metagenome | biome: human oral; feature: human-associated habitat; material: saliva | place: China | collected 2187 ... | reverse complement strand
CGGAATTATAGGGGTTTCTTGTATACCATATATATTTGCTATGAATAGGTAAACCTAATGAAGACATTATATACCCTTTATACAGAAAATACATTATATACATAATAAATCTATTTCATAAATACATTTATGTATTGTATTATAAAGTTTGCTTCACTTGTGATATAATAATTGATTACTAAATTTTAATACTATTTTACTAAAACTTTATTAAATCATGGTTACTAAAGAAAAATACAAAATACTTTGTCATCTTTGTTTCTATCTTATGGTATACTAGAAGAGTATAGTATTAGGGTAATGAAAGGGATGGAGTATGAAAGAAGATGTACGAATTTTAATCATTAAAATGAGTTCTCTAGGCGATATTATTCATGCCTTACCAACGCTGTATGCGTTGCGCCAGAAATATCCAAAGGCGCATATTGCATGGGCCGTCCATGAACAGTTTAAAGATGTTATCCCTCCAAAACCTTGGGTGGATGAAATCATTATCATAGATAAAAAACAATTAAAACGTTTTTCCTATTGGAAACAATTATGGAAGTTATTGCATGACAAGCACTTTGATATTTCCTTAGACCTACAATCCATTGCAAAAAGCGCTATCGTGGCTGCTCTTAGTGGAGCGAAGAAACGCTATGCGTACTGGGAACTTCGTGAGGGTAGTTGGCTTGTAAATACAGCACTAGTAGGTGACCATAAAATGGATCACGTCATTGAGCGTTATTTAGATACGGCTCGTGCATTGGGCTGTGACGTAGATGATATCGTGTTCCCATTGCCGACTTTCACAGAGGCAGAAACTTCGGTGACACAAAAATTGAATGATAGAGGCGCTTTCATAGAAAATCCTTATATTGTTATTGCTCCAGGTGCGCGTTGGGCAGTGAAAGAATGGCCGATTTCTCATTTTATTGACCTCGGTAAACGCTTGGTGGCAGCCGGTGAGACGGTGGTGCTCATTGGAGCTAAAGAGGATGAGGAAAAAGGGCGTGCCATTGTGGACGGAGTTGGTAGTGACAATGTGGTGAATCTCATTGGGGATACGAACTTACAAGAACTCATTGAGGTCATTCGTCATAGTGCTTTGTACATCAGTGCTGATACGGGTCCTCTGCATATTGCGAATGCTTTAAAAGTACCATTGATTGCTCTATTTGGGACGACTTGTCCAGAACGGACAGGTCCATATGGGGGCGACCATATTCATATTATTGTGTCACCTACATCACGGGCGACTCTAGAACAACCGTTGGTAGAAGATTTGGAGTGTATGGTACAAATTACAGTGGACACTGTATTTGATACAGTGAAAGAAATGAGGAACCTATGATGGAGTTAGATGGAAAACGGATTGTGGTAACCTTCTTGATGCATTTAGGCGATGTGGTGCTCACCACACCGTTTATCCATGCTCTTAGAAAGTTGGCGCCTCACAGTCATATTACTTATGTGATAGACAAGAAGCTAGCTGATGTATATCGCCATAATCCTTACATTGATGAGTTAGTGGAAGTGGATAAAAAAGGCATCCATAATAGCATTGGTGGTCTTAATCAAATTGCTAAAGACATTCGGAGACAAGGGCCTGTGGATGTAGTCATTAATTTGCATCCTAATGAACGGACTTCTTATTTAGCTTGGAAATTAAAAGCCAAGGTGACCACAGGGATGAGTCATTTTCTGTTTCGACCGTTTATGACGAAGGTCACACGGTTGAATCGTAAAACGGTGCATGCTGCTCAGATGTATATGAATGTGTTAGAACAGTTAGGATATACAGTAGAACATGAAGGATTAGAAATCTTTACTAGTTCTGAGTGGAACCAAAAGGTACAGGATTTTTATGCCTCTCAAGGAGTGGCGGAAACAGATCGGATCATCGGATTTAATATTGGTAGTGCGGTTCCAGAAAAACGTTGGCCTAAGGAGCGATTTGCCCACATTGCAGATACCTTAGCTAAAGAAGGATATAAAATTGTATTCTTCGGTGGTCCTATGGATGAAGATATGGTGCAGGACGTGCTAGATACGATGACAGAACCAGCCATTAAGGGAACGGGACAATTCAGCATTGGAGAATTGGCAGCAGCCATGAAACGATGTGATTGTTTGGTGACTAATGACTCGGGTCCTATGCATGTAGGGGTAAGCCAGGGGGTGCCTATTGTGGCGCTTTATGGTCCATCGAACCCAGCCTTGTATGGGCCTTTTACTGAGAAAGCTGTAGTCTTAGAATCTATGGACCGTTACGACGTGAATAAAAGTATGAAACAGGTTTTGAAAGAAGGCAACTACAAAGGTTTGTCTGTCATTTCTGAGGAATCTGTATTAGCAGGCATACGGACAATGTTAGAGAGAAAGGGTATGAACTAAGGATGCACTATATTGTATTTGACTTGGAATGGAACCAGCCCTATACATTAGAACCGAATATGATACGACGATCGGGCTTTCCCTTCATCGGTGAAATTATACAAATAGGCGCCGTAAAATTAGATGATAGTTTGCAAATTGTAGACCAATTTGAAGTGTTTATTACTCCTAAATTTTTACCTGTTATGCATCATTCCGTGGAGAAGTTAACCCATATTACTATGGATAAACTGCATAAAGAAGGGGTGTCTTTCCGCCGTGGATGTGAGAAGTTTTTACGCTTTATTGGTTCTGATGGTATTTTGATATCTTGGGGACCCGATGATATTGAAATGTTGATGGATAATGCCCTTTGTCACAAGGTACATGTACATCAGGAAGTGCCTTGGTTTGATGCACAATCTTTATATGCAAAAACGATGCACAATTGTAGCCAACAATATGCATTGCAAAAAGCGATGGATGAGATGCATGTGCAAGCGCCTAATTTACAAGCTCATAATGGATTGCATGATGCCATCTGTACAGCCATGGTATGCCAACGATTTCCGTTTTTAGAAGCATTACAAAAGAAGCGCGAAAAACAAGGGAAACAACGATGTTTTTACGGACTTTCACGGCATGAACATAAAATATTTGAGTCCATTGTGACCATGCCTCGTATATTCCGACAAAGCAATCGAGCGAAAACTACATGTCCTGTTTGTAAGGAACCCCTGCACTTAGACCCTATTGTGGGGGTGGTAAAACATCGCTTTTTATCAATGGGATCTTGCAAGGAACATGGTACATTTGGGGTTCATTGGTATGTGGGAAAATCGATTAGTAAGCATTTAGGAAAACGATATTATGTTTCCAAAATGGTTACGAATGCACCTAAAGGATTGCGTGAATTGTATGCGCGTAAAAAATAACAATTAGAATTAAGAAAGAAAGGAGCTAAGTATGGAACGTAGAAATGCTTGGCATGAATATACAGAACAACAATTACAAGAAATTGATACTTTGGCAACGAAGTATCGCCATTTTCTAGATCATGGTAAAACTGAACGTGAATGTGTGGACCAAATTGTAGCGGCCGCGGAAGCAGCTGGATACCGTAATATGGATAGTATTATCAAAGAAGGTACTACCCTAAAAGCAGGGGATAAGGTGTATTATGTGCATATGAAAAAAGCGGTAGCTATGGTGAACATTGGTACAGAACCGATTGAACAGGGTATGAATATTCTTGGTGCACATATTGATTCTCCGCGTTTAGATGTGAAGCAAAATCCGTTTTATGTGGATAGCGATTTGGCTCTATTAGATACGCATTATTATGGGGGCATCAAAAAATACCAATGGGTGACTATGCCTTTAGCAATCCATGGGGTAGTGGTAAAACGTGATGGCACTGTCATCAATCTTGCCATCGGTGAAAGCTCAACGGATCCAGTATTTTGCGTAACCGACTTATTGCCACATTTGGGACAGGAACAAATGGAGAAAAAGGCTGCTAAAGTGGTAGAAGGGGAACAACTAGACCTTCTTATTGGTAGCCGCCCTGTGAAAGGGGAATTAAAGGATGGCGTTAAATCCTATGTATTACAAGTGCTACAAGAGCAATATGGTTTTGATGAAGAAGATTTCTTATCTGCAGAACTCGAAATCGTGCCAGCTGGTGCTGCTAGAGAATTAGGATTTGATCGTTCTATGATCATCGGTTATGGTCAAGATGACCGTGTATGTGCGTATACATCCTTAGTTGCGATGTTAGAAACAAAGAATGTGAGCCGAACTACATGTACTTTATTGGTGGATAAAGAAGAAATTGGCTCTGTTGGCGCAACAGGTATGCAATCTCGTTTCTTTGAAAACTTCATGGCAGAATTATTGGAAGCTATGGGCCATACTTCTTCATTAGCAGTACGTCGTACTTTATCTAACAGTCACATGTTATCTTCTGATGTTAGCGCCGGTTTTGATCCACTCTATGCGAGTGCTTTTGAAAAGAAAAATGCTGCTTTCTTAGGTCGTGGTGTAGTATTTAATAAATTTACTGGTTCCCGTGGTAAAAGTGGCTCTAATGATGCTAACGCAGAATACATGGCTCGTATTCGCCACTTGATGGACCGAGATAATATTTCTTATCAAACAGCTGAATTAGGTCGAGTAGACCTTGGTGGTGGCGGCACGATTGCCTATATCATGGCTTTGTATGGTATGAATGTTATCGACTGCGGTGTGGCTGTGCTCAGTATGCACTCTCCTTGGGAGGTGACGAGCAAAGCTGATATTTACGAAGCAAAACGTTGTTATTTAGCCTTCTTAGCGGCGAAAGGGGAATAACTCTATGACAACACATGGTGAAGCGGAACGTGTGAAAGTAGATATTTTTAGCATGACTAAAGAGGAAGCAGCACAGTTTGTGAAAGATAAAGCTTACTTTATGATGGTCCTTCGCAAATTGATGTATGAATATTGTCCCATCGTAAAGGTAGAACGATTTGAGCCTGCAGAGGGGGAAAGTATTTCGGCGTACTTGACGAAAAGTATGGAACAAGATCAAACACCGGTGTTATCTGTGGTACTAGATCCTTTTGAAGTATCCGCCATGAAAGTCGCAGAAGAGCGAGGTAAACTAAAGGAATACGTCTTCGCTGCTAGCGAAATGACAGAAGTGTTATTACAGGTGTTAAAAGAAAAATTTTGTGAATCTAAAACAGAAAAATAGAAAGGACAGACATATGTTATATATTGAATATCCAAAATGTACGACTTGTAAACGAGCAAAAAAATATTTAGATGACCATGGTATTAGCTATACGCACCGCGACATCAAAGAAGAAAATCCAACAGCGGAAGAATTAGGTGTATGGTATCCTAAGAGTAAAAAAGCAGATATTAAAGCCTTTTTTAATACATCTGGTCAAATTTATCGAGGGGAAGGCATTAAAGATAAATTGCCAACTATGACAGAGAATGAAAAATTAGCCTTATTGGCAACCAATGGTATGTTGGTGAAACGTCCAATTTTAGTTTTAGAAGATACAGTGCTTGTAGGATTTAAAGAAGCAGAGTGGGAAGAAGCGTTAAAACGCAATGGTTTACTGTAGCTATTTTTAGAGAGTTGTGGTATACTAAAAGTAACTTTTATAGAATCTATTAAAAGAGTGAGCTGCGGCTCACTCTTTCTCTTATACTGTGGCAAGGAGGGGATAAGATGAAACGTGACGCCGTAGAGGAATTTGTGTCCGGTGTAGTAGAAACGATTATAGAGTCTACGGAGTTAGAGCTTGTGGACGTGGAATACGTGCATGAGCGAGAATGGTACTTGCGCGTATTTTTAGACAAAGAGGGTGGCATTGATTTAGATGACTGCCAAATGGTGAGTGAAAAATTAAGCGAAGTATTGGATGCAAAGGACCCAATCAAAGAGAATTACTTGTTAGAAGTATCGTCTCCAGGATTGGATCGTGTGTTGAAGAAAGAAAAAGATTTCATTCGTTACCATGGACGTGATGTGGACATTCAATTGTTTAAACCTATAGATGGAAAAAAACAATATACAGGATCCTTACAAGGATATTCTGATAAAGTCATTACGATTCAGGTGCAAGAAGAAAGTATTGAACTAGAACGCGCAGCGATTGCACAAATTCGTTTGCATTTAGATTTTTAAGGGAGGAAACCAGTGAGTCAAGAATTAGTACAAGCGGTATTAGCAGTTACTAAACAAAAAGGTGTGGCACCAGAGATTATTTTTGATTCTCTTGAAGTGGCATTATTACAAGCCTATCGCAAAGAGGTAGGAGCAAATCAAGAGGCATATATTTATTTCAATCGTGAAACAGGAGATTACAAGGTGTTGGCTAAGAAAACCGTAGTGGACACTCCTGAGAACGAAGAAACAGAGATTGCCTTAGCAGATGCTCGTCAACTGGATAAGCGTATGGAAATCGGCGATATTATCGAAGTGGATGTAACGCCTAAAAACTTCGGTCGCAGTGCGGCTCATACGGCAAAACAATTATTGATTCAACGCTTGAAAGAAGCAGAACGTAATATAGTCTATGATGAATACTCCAGCCGTGAAGGCGATATTTTGACTGGTTTGGTGGAACGTATTGAAGGTCGAAATGTATTCATTAATTTAGGAAAAACTGAGGCAATTTTGCCTGTATCTGAGCAAATTCCTAGTGAAAGTTACGCCGTGGGAGACCGCATTAAATGCTACATTGTGGAAGTGAAAAAGACCACAAAAGGTCCTCAAATCATGATTTCCCGCACACATCCTGGTTTATTAAAACGCTTATTTGAATTAGAAGTGCCAGAAATTGCAGAAGGCACAGTGGAGTTGAAATCTGTAGCTCGTGAACCAGGTATGCGTTCTAAAATCGCTGTTGTGTCTCGCGAGGAAGAAGTGGATGCAGTAGGCGCTTGTGTAGGTCCTAAAGGACAACGTGTACAAAATATCGTAGATGAACTAAATGGCGAAAAAATCGATATCGTGAAATGGGATGAAGATCCAGCGGTATACATTGCGAATTCCTTAAGCCCAGCGAAGGTAGTCAGTGTAGTGGCTCGCGATGAAGAAAAAACATCTTCTGTGGTGGTGCCAGATTACCAACTTTCACTAGCTATCGGTAAAGCAGGTCAAAATGCCCGTTTAGCAGCGAAACTAACTAATTGGAAAATCGATATTAAAAGTGAAACACAAGCCGCTGAAGCCGGTGAATATGTAGAATCCGATGATATGATTTCCTTAGATGCTTTTGGAGATGAAGACTAATATGAAACAGAAGTCTCAGCCTATGCGAGTCTGTGTGGGATGTGGAGAACTTCTTCCCAAGAAAGAATTGACACGTGTTGTGTTGAGCCCAACGGGAGAGATTTCTATTGATCCTACAGGTAAAGCTCCTGGACGGGGAGCGTATATGGAAATGAAAGTAGAATGCTTAGATATGGCGTATAAAGCTAAACGATTAGAGCGTTCGTTGAAACATAAAGTTTCACAAGAAATTTATGAATCTTTAAAGGAACAAATATCCCATGAATAAAGAAAAAGTGTTGAATATATTAGGATTAGCACAGCGAGCAGGTCGCTTATTATCAGGCGATTTTGTAGTGGAACGGTCTATGAAACGACAAGCCTATCCACTGTTGATTATGGCGGAAGATTGTGCGCAAAATAATGCTAACAAATATAGGCACTTAGCCGAGTCTCATCAGGTACCCCTTCGTTTGGTAGGGACCAAAGAGGAATTAGGCAGAGCATTGGGAAAAGAAATGCGAGCAGTTATATTAGTAAATGATGCTGGATTTGCTAAATCCTTGCTAGCTGAAATAGATAAGAATCAGTAGAGGGGGAATGTAGATGTCCAAAAAAAGAGTATATGAAGTAGCAAAAGATTTAGGTGTAGAAAATAAAGTCGTTATTGATGCTTTAAAAAAACACAATGTAGAAGTGAAAAGCCATATGAGTACAGTGGAGGATTCACAAGTATCTATGATTAAACAATCGTTAGCAGGTGGCACTAAACAAGCACAAAATGAGGCACCAAAAGCAACGCAACAAGCACCGCAAAAGAAAGTTCACGAATACCATAGCAATGAGCAAAGTGAAAGACGTGGACCTAAACAAGATAGAAATCATCGCAATGATCGCAACGAGCGTGGAGACCGTAATGACCGTGGTGAAAAGCGTGACCGCCCATTCAATCGTGATGGTAAAAACAATGGTCAACGAGATCATCGCAATGACAGAAATGACCGCGGCGATAATCGCTCTAATCAACGTAATGGTCAAAACCGTGATGGCCGTCGTCCAGAAGGTCGCAATGATCAACGTCAAGATAATCGCAATGGTGGTAATCGCCCTAACAATGGTGGCAGATTCGACCGCAACAATGATCGTAATAACGACCGTAACCATGATCGTCGTAATGATGGACAACGTCGTGAACGTCGCTTAGAGATTCCACAAGTGGATCCAGCGATGACAGCAAAACCAGAAGGTCGTGATCGTCAAGCTAGCCGTGAAGCAGATCGTCAAAAAGAAAATCGCCGTTATGAATCTGAACATCGCAATGAAAATCGTAACGAGCGTCGCAATAAAAAAGATAAAAAAGGCAAAAAAGGCGAACGTACACAATCCTTAGTATCTTCTGCATTGCAAAAAAATAAAAATAAAGTTAAACAACGTAATGAACAACACATCAAACAAAAAGAGGAAGAGCGCCGTAAAGCAGAAGCTGCGATTGCTACTTCTATCGAATTGTCTGGTCCGTTAACAGTAAAAGAATTGGCTGAAAAAATGGGCCGTGAAGTGTCCGAAATTATCAAAAAATTGATGATGTTGGGTGTAATGGCTACGATCAACCAAGAAATCGATGTAGAAACAGCTATGGTGTTGGCAGAAGACTTCGGCGTAGAAGTGGTAGAAGTTGAGCCTGAACAAGATCCTACAGAAATCATCGAAATTGAAGATAGCCCAGAAAGCTTACAACCTCGTCCACCAGTTGTTACTATCATGGGTCACGTTGACCATGGTAAAACCTCTTTATTGGATGTGATTCGTTCTACGAATGTGACAGCTTCCGAAGCAGGCGGTATTACACAACATATCGGTGCATACCAAGTTCGCTATGAAGGTAATAAAATTACATTCTTAGATACACCAGGCCATGAAGCTTTCACAGCGATGCGTTTGCGTGGTGCTCAATCTACAGATATTGCGGTTCTTGTGGTAGCGGCTGATGACGGCGTTATGCCACAAACCATCGAAGCTATCAACCATGCGAAATCTGCGGAAGTGCCAATCATCGTGGCCATCAATAAAATGGATAAACCAGGTGCCAACCCTGACCATGTAAAACAACAATTGTCTGAACATGGCTTATTGCCAGAAGAGTGGGGCGGCGATACGATCATGGTTCCTGTATCTGCGAAACAACGTCAAGGTATTGAAGACTTATTGGAAACAATCTTGCTTGTAGCAGAAGTACAAGAATTGAAAGCGAACCCTAACCGTAAGGCACAAGGTATCGTTATCGAGGCCCAATTGGACAAAGGCCGTGGCCCTGTATGTACTGTATTGGTACAAAAAGGTTCCTTGCGCGTAGGCGAAACCATCCTTGCTGGTGTAGCATACGGTAAAGTACGTGCTATGACCAATGAACGTGGGGAAAAAGTGAAAGTAGCTCGCCCATCTATGCCGGTGGAAATCTTGGGCTTGTCCGACGTGCCATTGGCAGGGGAAGTGATGTTCGCTGTTGATGACAACGAAGCACGTTCCATTGCGGAAAAACGTATCGAAAAACAACGCATTACTGAAATGAATGCGAAAACAAAAGTCACTCTTGATGATTTGTTCAACCAAATGCAACAAGGGGAATTGAAAGACTTAAATATTATTATCAAAGGTGACGTACAAGGCTCTGTAGAAGCATTACGTCAATCCTTAGAGGGCATTAAAAACCCAGAAGTACGTATCAATATTATCCACAGTGCAGTAGGTGCCATCAATGAATCTGACGTAATGTTAGCCTCTGCATCGGGTGCGATTATTATCGGCTTTAACGTACGTCCAGATGCAAATGTACGTAAAGAAGCAGAAAAAGAAAGTGTTGACCTTCGTACATACCGTGTCATCTATGATGCCATCAATGAAATTGAAGCTGCTATGCGTGGTATGTTAACTCCTGAATTTAAAGAAGTTATTTTAGGTCGTGCAGAAGTTCGCCAAGTGATTTCTACACCGAAAGCCATCGTAGCTGGTTCCTATGTAACGGAAGGTAAAATCACTAATAACTCTGAGATTCGCTTAATCCGTGATGGTATCGTTATCCATGAAGGTCATATCGACTCCTTACGCCGTTTCAAAGATGAAGTGAAAGAAGTAGCTACAAGCTTTGAATGTGGTATTTCCTTGGAACGTTACCGTGACGTGAAAGAAGGCGACGTAATCGAAGCGTACAAAATGGAAGAAATTGCCCCAGAATTATAGGAGGTATCCATGAGTGAAGTTCGTGTACGAAAATTACAAGAGTTTATTAAACAAGAAGCAAGTCAAATCTTATTGCGTGGGTTGAAAGACCCTCGCATCGGATTTGTCACTGTTACCGATGTGCGTGTGACAGGTGATTTGCGAGAAGCGACTATCTATGTGAGCTTATTCGGCAGTGAAGCGGAGAAAAAGCAGTCTTTAGACACTTTGCGTAGAAGTGCTGGCTATTTCCGTTCTGAACTAGGAAAGGTGCTCCAATTGCGCCACATTCCTAGTATTGCTTTCGATGCAGATACATCTTTAGATTACAGCATGCACATCGAAGGATTATTAAATTCTATTAAACAAGAGGAACAATAATGGCGAAAATTAGTATTGATCAACTGAAAGCATCGATTGATACAGCCCATTCTATTCTTCTTACCGTTCATGTCAGTCCCGATGGGGATGCTATTGGCTCCATGCTTGCTATGTATGAAGCTTTGGTAACTCAAGGGAAAGTAGTTCGTATGGTAGTAGATGATGTAATTCATGAAAAGTTTTCTTTTCTTTCCTTATGCTCTAAGATTGAGTCTGTAGAAAGTTTAGAAAAGGGCTATACATCCGATATGCTACTCATTTTGGACGCTAGCACATTTGAACGAATTGGAGAAGTAGGTGTACGAGTGAGTGCACCTACTTTTAATATAGACCATCATATTTCGAATACAGAATTTGCGGATGGCTTATATTTGCGATCTGATTTTTCTTCTACAGGAGAGACAGTAGCGTACCTATGTAAGATGTGGAATTGGGAGATGACCCAATCGATGGGACAAGCCTTATACATGGCTATGGCTACTGATACAGGGTTCTTTAAATTCTCCAACACCACAGCCCATACGATGGAAATGGCGGGGCTATGTTTACAAGCAGGAGCAGAGCCCCATGTGATTTCCGAAGCTATCGAACAAGTGGAACCAGGTCGTATCGAGGTGATGAAGGAAGTCCTAGATAATGTGTCCTTTCACCATAATGGGCAAGTGGTATCTATGTGTTTGACCTTACCCTTGATGGAGCGCATTGGGGATGATACAGATGGATTTGTAGATATAATCCGAAATATCAAGGGAGTGGACGTGGCTATCGTGTTGAAGTCTAAAACAGAGACCTTAACTCGTGCTAGCATTCGCTCTAAAGTGCGTGATGCGAACCAAATTGCTAGCCATTTTGGCGGCGGTGGACATATTCGTGCAGCCGGGTGCTCTATTGATCGTCCTATTCATGAAGCATTGGAACAAATCTTAGCGGTGATTGAGTAATGGATGGAGTTATTTCTTTAATCAAGCCCCCAGGCATTACCAGCCACGATGCGATCGGTATTTGTCGACGCATTCTGAAAGAACGTCGTATCGGTCATAGTGGGACTTTGGATCCTTTGGCATACGGGGTGTTGCCTATCTTTGTGGGCAAAGCCACTCGTGCCATTGAATATACGGAGTCCATTGGTAAAACCTATGTGGCGGAATGTAAATTAGGTATAGAAACAGATACAGAAGATAGTACAGGGAATGTGCTGCGGACCATCGATATCTCTAAGGCTCCTAGCTGGGATGTGTTAGAGCATGCTGTGCAGTCCTTTCAAGGGGCTATTGAGCAACGACCATCCAGGTATTCAGCCATTAAAATTAATGGGCAAAGGGCTTATGATTTAGCCCGTGCAGGAGTGGAGTTTACACTACCATCTCGTTTGATTCATATTTATGATATCGAGCTATTGGCCTATGCGTTTCCATTCTTTACTATTCGTGTGCGATGCTCTGCTGGCACCTACGTGCGTGCTTTGTTACGAGATGTATGCCAGCGACTAGACTTGTGTGGTATGATGACACAATTATGCCGTACTGATGTAGGACAATGTGATATTGAACAGTCTGTGACTATCGAAGAATTAGAGACATTAAGAGAACAGGCTGTACAACCAGTAGATACTTTGCTGACCCACTTGCCAGCAGTGTATATCAATGATATCAATCGAACCCGACTCGTACAGGGTAAGCAAGTGCCAGTACAAACAGTGAAGCCGAATAGAACGTTCTGTGTGTCACCAGATGAAATACCTGTAGATACATTAGTCAGAGCCTATGATGCAAATGGATTTATGAGTATCTTGCGACGGTTGGATAGCACTTTGAAAGTGGAAAAAAATATATACATATAACATACGTATAAGAAATGGTCAGGAACCTTATGGGATCCTGGCCATTTTCTTATGTATACACTTTCTATAGTCTACGGTTGTGTTATAATAAAGAGTACACTGAAATAAAAGTTCTATTTCATAGTTCAAAAGATAAGGATTAGTATGAATATTTTATATACGATATCAGAGTTAGATACGATACAGGAACCCATTGTGTATGGCATGGGAACCTTTGATGGATTGCATTTAGGTCATCAATCGATTATTAAAGAAGTCTGTGACAGTGCGAAAGCATGTAATGGAGTTTCTGTGATTGTCACCTTCGATGCCCATCCTTTTACTATATTACAACCAAAACAAATTCCCCCTCGTTTATTACAACGAGAAGAACGATACGCCATGCTAGAGGCTATGGGTGTTGATTATGTGTTAGAACTACCTATGACACAAGAATTAGTCACACAGTCAGGAGAAGAGTTTATTCACGGTTTATGTGCCCATCGTAAGGTACTAAAAATAGTAGTCGGCGCCAACTTTAACTTTGGATATAAAGGATTAGGCAATTCAAAATTGATTCGACAACTGTATCCATCCATTGAGGTCCATGACCAAGAATTAGTGCGCTATGATTGGATTGATGCACCTATATCTAGTACGGCTATACGCAGTAGCATTGTACGGGGTGATATTGAGCTAGCAAATACAATGTTAGGCAGACCGTACCGTTTTACGGGGACCGTAGTGAAAGGGGATCAACGGGGACGCACCTTGGGATTTCCTACATTAAACTTTTATTTCCCCGATACGATGGCAGCGCCAGCGGATGGTGTTTATGTAAATCAAGTATACATCGGTGGCAAATGGTATGGTGCAGTGGGGAATATGGGAGATAATCCAACGTTTACCAACCAATACCATCGCTTTGAAACGCATTTGTTTGACTTTTCCGATGATGTATATGGGGAAGTGGCTACGGTAGAATTTCTTGCTTTCATCCGTGGAGAAGTAAAGTTTGATTCCCTGCAAGCTCTCATCGATCAAATGGAAGATGATAAGGCCTTTGCATTAGACCATTTACATAGTACGATCTATAAAAAATTCTAAGGAGTATGTTCATGAAATTACAAGAAAGTCGCAAAAAAATTGATGCCATTAATAAAGAGTTAATTCACTTGTTTGAAGAGCGTTTACGCATCGTGGTAGATATTGCGAAGTATAAAGAAGAGCATCAGATGAAAATTCATGATGTACAGAGAGAACAGGAAGTTCTTGCATCCGCTGTACAAGCATTGGAAGATCCTGAGTTAGCAGATTATGCAAAAGAATTTATGAATGAGGTAATTCGTATTTCTAAAGATTATGAAAAGAACCACATTCATCAACATATTTTCCTAATTGGTATGCCTGGAGCAGGTAAAACAACTATAGGTAAAGCTTTAGCGCAAGCATTGGGATTAGAATTTTTTGATGTAGATACAGAAATTCAAGAACGAACCGGAAAATCTATTCAAAATATTATTATTCATGATGGAGAAGATGAATTCCATCAACTAGAGCTTAATGTCATTCAAGATTTGGTGAGCAAAAAAAATGCTAGTGTCATTGCTACAGGTGGTGGTACGGTGTTGTGTGATGCTACGGCTGAACTGATGCGTGAATCTGGGTATGTGGTATTGATTCAACGTGATGTAAAACAAATTCTTGATGATTTAGATATGGAAATTCGTCCATTATTGAAAGAAAGTATTGAATATATTTTCCGTTTATACGAAGAACGTCAACCGATTTATGAACGTGTCAGTCATATTAAAATTGAAAATATCAGTAATGTAGCAGATGTGGTACAAGCTGTCATTTCTGCATTGCCCAACGCATCCTTATGATAACGCTACTAGGAACGGTATACCGTGTGATCTATAAGTCTCCGCAAGAGAATTTTTGCGTATTTGTACTACGGGATTACCAAGAAGATACCCATATTTGTACCGGTAATATTACTCCTCCAAAGGTAGGAGAAGAGGTAGAAATCAAAGGTAACTATATTATCCACAAAAAATATGGGAAACAGATTTCAGTCCAAAGCATACAACGTGTGATGCCAGATACCTTGGCTGGCGCAAGACGATATTTAGAAAGTCTTGGTGTGAAAGGCTTAGGTCCGAAGTCATTAGAGAAACTATTGGATTATTTTGGTATTTCTATTCTAGAGATTCTAAAGAAAGAGAATCCTATAGAAATCCTAGAAGCGCCGATTTCTTCTCGTAAAACTAAGCAAGAACTGTATAAAGTATTGCTGGGGGAAGGTGTTCTACAGGAAATTAATGATTTCTTTGCTAAGTACAATATGAGTAATCGTTGGAGTCGCCAACTCTATGAAATATATGGCGCCAAAGCGATTGAAATGTTACAGGATAATCCGTATTATTTGTTGACCGTAGATACCAATTTACCTTTTCATGTAGTGGACCATTTTGCAGAGGAATTAGGATTTCCCTTTGATAACCCTAAGCGCATCGATGCAGGTATTCGCTTTACCATGGAACAGATAGGTTCTTCTGGACATTCTTGTATGCCCATAGAGGAATTGATGGTGCAGTTGTCGAATCTATTAGGTGATGATTATATCGATGTAACCGTAGATCGTTTAGAAACGTTAATTGAAACAAAGCGCTATGTACAGGTGGATCATGATGATGTTTTGTATATCTATCATCCTACTGTATATCGAGCAGAAGTTGATAGCGTAGAGTTCACAGAAGCCTTTTTAGATGAGGGTGTGTTACCTTTGTTGGATGGTGATGATTTCTGTAAAAGTTACGAAATTAAGCATTCCATGGAGTTAGGCAAAGAACAAAAGAAAGCGATAAATATGGCGCTTAGTCATCGATTCTCTATTATCACTGGTGGCCCAGGTACGGGAAAGACTACTATTATTAAAGCCTTAGTAGAAGGATTCCAACAAGGTAATTTAAAACGTATCGTCCTTTGTGCACCTACGGGGCGTGCTACGAAACGATTGTCGGAAGCGACGGGGGTGGAGGCTTTCACTATTCACCGTTTGTTAGAACCGGAGTTAGAGAATAATACGTATACCTTTGCCCGTAATCAAGATGAACCATTAGAGGTGGATGTAGTTATCGTAGACGAATCATCTATGCTTAATTTGGAGCTGTACTATGCGCTGATACAGGCGATTCCACCTAGTGCCTATGTGGTACTTGTGGGAGATGTGGATCAGTTGCCACCGATTGGTGCAGGCTTTATCCTACGAGATATGTTGACTAGTTCCGTAGTGCCGTACCAAGGATTGACGCAAATTTATCGTCAACAAGAGGGAAATCGTATCATCGATAATGCGTATGCTATCAATCATGGTGAGATACCCGATTTGTCCAGTTGCGATGAATTTCAATTTGAAAGTGCTCACGATGTGGAAAGTGTTCTTTCAGCAATTACTAAGCACTATAAAGAAGAGTTGCAACACGTAGAGTCTGATTTAGATATTCAAATTGTTTGTCCGATGCGTAAAGGTTCTATAGGAAGTGCAGCAATTTCTAAATATTTGCAAGAGGAATTAAATCCTAAACGAAGTGGCAAAGAAGAGTTGAAAGTAGATGGAACCGTGTATCGCATCGGCGATAAAGTGATTCAAATGGAGAATAACTACGACCAAGATATGTACAATGGAGAAATTGGTGTTATTACAGATATCCTTGGGAAACAAGTGCATGTGAAGTTTCCAGATAAATCGATGACTCTTGACGAAGAGGATATGATGACGATGGCACTTGCCTATGCCATTACGGTGCATAAAGCACAGGGTAGTGAATATGAACGGATTATTTTGCCATTTATTTCTGCCTATAATGTGATGTTACAGCGTAATCTACTCTATACGGCAATCACTCGTGCCAAAGATAAAGTGATCCTCATCGGTAGCGAAACGGCTGTAGATATAGCGGTGAATCGAGTAGATACAAATTATCGGTATACATTATTTAAGGAACGCTTAGAGGGGGCGATCTGATGAAGTTATGGGACTTGTTGTGTCCACCTACTTGCATTCATTGTGGTAAAGATGTATATACCCAAGGTGAGTGGTGTGATACATGCTTGCAAGCAGTTATGCATGAACGTTGTATAATGGGTCCAAAATACTCGTCTTTAGAATGTATATATATTCTAACGGATTATGTAGGTGGTATGAAAACCATGCTACACGATATAAAATTTAATGGAAAAAAGGAGCGAGCTCTAGGAGCCGCTCCTTTTTTGCAACGTTTTACAGTTACTTGTTTGGATATGAATTACATACCAACCATTGTTGTACCCATTCCCATTAGCGACAGCAAACGGAAACAACGAGGATATAATCAAGTAGATATGCTGTTTAAAGATTGGGTTAACCAACAAAATTGGAAGTGGGTAGATGTATTGGTGAAATTAGATGGCTCCAAACCGATGTGGACTTTGACGAAAGAAGAACGACGGAAAAATATGAAGGGTCATTTCTTAGTTCGTTCTGATATGGTGAATGCCTATACAGATAAGGACATTAGTATATTATTAGTGGATGACATCTATACAACAGGGGCTACCTTGCGAGAAGCGGCGGACACAATCCACACGGCCTTGCCTAGGGCAAAGATAAAGGCTCTCACTTTAGCAAGTGGAGCCTAATGATTATCCTAATATTTCTATGAATGCTTTTACCACATCTGGATCAAATTGTGTACCAGAGTGTCTAAATAGATCTTGTTTGATTTCACTACGAGGTTGTAATGTTGTATCTGATGCAGGGTCGATCGCTGTTACATAATAATCAGCAATACCGATGATACGAGCCCCTAATGGAATATTGGCACCTCTTAGATGTTTCGGAAACCCTGTACCATCCCAACGCTCATGATGGTATTTAATGTAAGGAATGATAGGCTGGCAACATGGATAGTTTTCAATCATGCTAGCCCCAAATACAGGATGCTGCTTGTATTTGGACAATTCCTGACGGTTGAAGTAAGGAAACTTCATTAACACAGTGGAAGGTAGGCAAATTAAGCCTAAATCGTGTAAACATGCTGCGTGACGAATCAATTCGATTTCACCTTTTGGCAATCCCATTTTAGCAGCAATAGCTACGGCATAATTGGCAACCTGCACCGAATGCACATATAAAGTTTGGCTTTTCATTTGAATCATTTGTAAGAGCTGTAAAGTGACCAACTCTAAGTTGCTCTTATCTTGCTCGTAAGCTCCTGATTCCTGAATTAGTGATAACATAAACATGCGCAAACCCTTCCTAACAAATAGAAACGGTGTACTCTCTTCTGGAAAATCACCGTTTTTATATTCTTCGTTTACTTAAGTACACACATTATACAATAAAATTTTATCCTTGAATATACCCTATGGAGTGGACAAAAATGTACTGAAAAGTTCTCATCATTCATTGAAAAAATGAGAATGTGATAAGCATGGGGTATACTAAAGTTGATGTATATTTGGTGAAAAAAAGCAAGTCTTTTTTCTGAATGTACTATACAAAAATGATATAAGTAGAATGAAAAAAATCATGATGGTTCCTAAGTGACAAAAGTAAGAAATATAGATATAATAAGAGTACATTACGGGTCTGTGGTTGAAAGTCGAGGCCAGTCGCAGGCAAAACGATCCACATAAGCAATGAAAAATTGTGAGCATGGTGCGGCTTAGATGTAAGACCTGCCGACAAACTATGTCGAGAGGGGTAGTAGTGGGGAGCACGGCTTATGAGCGAACCTTCCAGCAGGCGAGTGTGGGGGCAAAGACCAGGTCAGCCGTATGAAACACAGCAGAAATTGTTCTGCTGTGTATTTTTTATGCTTTTTCGGTATAACAGTCTTTGGAACTAGTTTATGCAATTTAGTGCATGTAACAATAATTAATAAAAATACGTAAAATTTGCAAAAATATGTTGACTAAATATTCATATAGATGTATAATCAGTGCATAAGATACAACATGAGTGATTTAGTAAAGGAGAAACATCATGAAAACAAATGTAAAAAAACTAATATGTACTGGATTATTAGCCTTAGGTGTAGTAGCACTACTAGGGGGATGTGGTTCTCAAGGAGGAGAACAAGCACAAAAAGGTAATGTACTAAAAATAGGTACTAATGCAACATTTGTACCATTCGAGTTTAAGCAAGAAGGTTCAGAAGAATTACAAGGCTTTGACATCGATGTAGCTAAAGAAATTGCAAAACGGACTGGTAAAACTATTGAATTTAAAAATGTTCCCTTTGATGGACTAGTACCAGCCTTAGATAATGGTGAGATTGATTTAGCGGCATCAGGTATGACTATCACAAAAGCTCGGATGGAAAAAGTTGGTTTCAGTATGCCGTATTATGAATCTGGTATGGCTGTAGTGGTAAAAGAAGATTCTGCGATTAAAGGGTTAGATGATTTGACAGGCAAAACGATTGCTGTACAAATGGGGACTACAGGAGCAGATTTAGCTAGCAAAATCAATGGGGCTATGGTAAAAAACTTTGACCATACTAGCGATGCCTTATTAGAGCTACAAAATGGTGGTGTAGAAGGGGCATTGATTGATTTGCCAGTAGCACAGTATTACGTAGCTAAACATGGGGATCAACACTTAACGGTAATCGAATATCCAAATACGAAAGAATACTTTGGATTGGCTATGAATAAAAAGAATAAAGAGCTTATAGATAGTGTAAATAAAGCGTTAGCAGAGATGAAACAAGATGGTACACTAAACAAAATATATCAAAAATGGTTTAAAACAGATATGCCGAAGGATATTCCCGTGACATATGAAGGAAAATAATGTACTATATAAGGAGGCTTTGTGCCTCCTTATCTGTGTTAAATGAAAGGATGGATAGGTAACGATGGATTTTAATTGGCAGTTAATTGTCGACTCTTTACCCCTGTTAATTGGAGGGGCTGGAATTACGATTCAAATCACCCTCATGAGTGTGGGGTTTGGTTTCTTTATTGGCCTTGTAGTGGCATTGATGAACTTATCACGATTTAAAGTGATTCGTTTAATCGCAAAATGTTATGTAGAATTATTCCGTGGTACACCACTATTAGTTCAAATCTTTATGATTTATTTCGGTGGTCCTAAATTGTTGGGGGCTATCGTTAATGCCAATGGTGCGCCAGAACCAATTGGACCGTATTTAGCAGCTGTATTGGCATGTTCTATTAACTCTGGTGCCTATGTATCTGAAATTTTCCGTGCCGGCATCCAATCCATTAATAAAGGGCAGATGGAAGCAGGTCGTTCTTTAGGTTTAACTTGGTTCCAAACGATGCGCTATGTAATCATGCCACAAGCTTTCAAAGCGATCATCCCACCATTGGGCAATGAATTTATTGCCATGTTGAAAGATACGTCTTTAGTGGCAGTTATCGGTTTTGAAGAATTGACACGTCGAGGACAATTAATCATCGCTCGTACCTATGGTTCCTTTGAAATATGGACAGCCGTAGCGGTGATTTACTTGATTATGACATTAACCATTTCCCGACTCGTAGCGTACTTAGAAAGGAAATATAATATCAAATGATTCAATTACAGAATGTACATAAATACTTTGGACAATTGCATGTCTTAAAAGGCGTTTCTACAGAAATCGATGCTGGTGAGGTAGTAGTTATCATTGGACCATCTGGTTCTGGTAAAAGTACAGTATTGCGTTGCATGAACTATTTAGAAGAGCCCACACAAGGCGACGTAATTGTAGATGGTAAAAACTTAAATGTGAAAGAAAATATCAACAATGTACGTGCCGAAGTGGGCATGGTATTCCAACGATTTAATCTATTCCCTCATATGACCGTGCTAGATAACATTACCCTAGCACCGCAAAAAATTAGAGGACTTTCAAAATCTGAAGCGGAAAGCATTGCTCATGATTTATTGGGCAAAGTAGGTTTATCCGACAAAGCAGCGGCGTACCCAGAACAATTATCCGGAGGCCAGCAACAACGTGTAGCCATTGCACGTGCCTTAGCAATGAAACCGAAAGTAATGCTCTTTGACGAACCTACATCTGCTCTAGATCCAGAAATGGTTAGTGAAGTATTAGACGTTATGAAGGACTTGGCTAAAGAAGGCATGACAATGGTCATCGTTACTCACGAAATGAGCTTTGCTAAAGAAGTAGCTACTCGCGTACTATTTGTAGATGGTGGCGAAATTTTGGAAGAAGGAACACCAACAGAAGTGTTTGATACACCAAAACATGAGCGGACAAAATCATTTTTATCAAAAGTGATTCGGTAAAGACTGGTTCTTTGTTACGCTTTAGATGGCAAATTTAGTTTTTTTCTATAAGAATTGTTACTACGAATATGTATATAGAAAACAACTACCCTATAAACGGAGTTTCCTATGTAGGGTAGTTTTGTTTTGCCGTTATTATATTTCTAAATGATTTCCAATGCATTCCAGTGCATTCACGTTTATGGCTATATATATGCTTGTATGTATTACCGTGATATATAGCCATATAATCGTAGTACATTATAGGCGATATAAGGGATAAAAATTTTGAGTTCTATTGTATGTACATTTATATAATTTGTTCTGAATAAAATAGGCAAAAAGAATAAATATTATAGTATTTCATAGTAGATAGTAAAGAAAAATAATTATTAAAATGATATACACACAGAATAAACACAACGATATGAATAAAATTTATCAATACAATCTTGATAATTGATAGATTGTATAAATTTATAAAAATAAAAAATATTATGAATATAAATTGAATTAGATAATAAATATATAAAATGTGATATATATCCTAAATGTGTATACTATGAGTAATAATTGGAATTATTGATTAATAATTGCGTTGAATTATATCAATGTGGCATACACTTGAAAATAAAACGATATTTTGATTGACACCATACATATATAGTGATAACATGAAAGCAAGATTTAGATACTCTAAATCGCTTGCAGTATTAAAGGTAGGAGGAATTATCATGCTTGGGAAAGTAAAATGGTTCAGCGCAGAAAAAGGTTATGGCTTCATTGAAAGAGAAGATGGCAGCGATGTATTCGTTCATTTTTCTGCAATCCAAGAAGATGGCTTTAAGTCTTTATCCGAAGGACAACAAGTTGAATTTGAAATCGTAGATGGCAACCGCGGTCTTCAAGCGGCTAACGTATATAAAGCTTAGTTCAAAACAAAAAGGCTTAGGATATTCCTAGTAGGAGATCCTAAGCTTTTTTATTGGTAATTAGTATAGTGAATCTGTAATATATCTATTGATTGTAGATAGGGTGAGAATGGAAGCGTAGAAGAACAAAGAGCGATTAAACTAAAATTCTTTTGAAAAATAAAAAGGATTTTAAGGATTTCTGTAGAACTATATAAACATGGTACTTGTTTATAGGTAATACAGAAAGGATGAGCACTATGAAATTAACAGTACGAGGCAAAAATCTTGAAGTGACAGCAGCGTTACGTGAATATATTGAAAAACGAGTAGAAAAGTTATCTCGTTATTTTGAAACTCCAGTGACAGTGCAAGTTGTATTATCCGTGGAAAAAGAAGAACGTAAAGTAGAAGTGACATGCTTTGTAGAAAGTGTAGTATTGCGTGGTGTAGAAAGCCATTTAGATATGTACGCTGCCATTGATTTAGTAGTGGATAAAATTGTTCGTCAAATCCATAAACATAAAACACGGTTGGCGAAACGATTCCGTAAAGAAACTGGATTCCATGTAGATGTAACACCTGTGGAAGCGATTCCAGAAGAAAAAGAGTTAGAAGTAGTGCGTCGCAAAAACTTTACTGTACGCCCTATGAGCGTGGAAGAAGCGATTTTACAAATGAATCTATTGGAACATGACTTCTTTATGTTCTTCAATGAAGATACTGAAATTATGAATGTCGTATATCGTCGTCATGATGGCAAATATGGTTTATTAGAACCAGAAGTGGGGTAATCAGTTTATACGAATAGAATAAAGAGCTGTAACGACATGCAGATTGCATAGGGTTACAGCTCTTTTGTTATGCAAAAAAAGGAGTGAGTAGAAGTTGTTAATGCTTGACGGTTACTAATTATATGCTATCTAATCTGACTTACCATGGGTTTAATCTGGTTTGTCATAGATTACTCTGTAAAGTATTTAACTCCCGATGCAAAGATCGGCATCACAAGTTGACCTTCTATATTTTGATGAACGCCATATCCGATACGTTCTACATGTGCCATTTTCCCAAACACACGACCATCAGGGCTGAGCAAGCCTTCGACAGCACCCATGGATTGATTAGGATTCCATTGTGGACTAGTGCTACTATTGCCCAAAGGATCTACGTATTGAGTAGCTACTTGACCATGTACATATAATTCGTGTAGTTGCTCTTGGGTCGTAAAGAAACGACCTTCTCCGTGAGAAATAGGCACGGTATAGATACTGTTTACATCACAGGCACTCAGCCATGGTGAAGCGGTGGATACAACTTTAGTATGAACCATGCTAGATATATGGCGACCAATGGTGTTGTACGTCAAGGTAGGGCTACTTTCAGTCAATGTTTGTATATGTCCTGTAGGTAGAAGCCCTAATTTAATGAGCGCCTGAAACCCATTGCATATGCCAAGGATTAATCCATCACGGAGGTACAACAAATTTTCAAGGGACTCTTGCAGACAGGGATTGTGAAACAGGGTAGCTATAAATTTACCAGACCCTGCTGGCTCATCACCGCCACTGAAACCTCCAGGGAAACATACAATTTGAGCGCTGTCTATACTGGCTTTTAAGGCTTGTATGGATTCTTGTAACTCTTGGCTACTTTGATTGCGAATGATTAGAGTTTCTACTTTAGCACCCTGCTCTATGAAAGCCCGTGCAGATTCGTATTCACAATTGGTACCAGGGAATACAGGAATGAGAACTTTTGGGTGAGTTAGAGAGGTATACTTACTACATGGTTTGCTTTGTGTAGTGTGTAGTAGTTTGCTGTCAGTAGAGGTACTGGTATCGCCGAATATATTTGATACATCAAGTTGTTTACACAAGTTACTAGATTTTGTACTTTGTAGTTCATTTGTTGCATGAGTTTCTATGAAATTTGTTTTCCTTTTTTGATTTGATATATGTCCTGTAGGGAGGACTTTTTCTTTTCCATAGATAGGAAAAATAGATGCTAAGGTACTTTCATAGGAATTAGTTAAGTCATCTAACGGGATAGTGCTATCTCCCATAACAATTGTGGGGTCTTCTTGTGTAGTACCAATGTGGTAGATGTGTGGAACTGTCTGTAATGCCTGAGCTGTCTGAGTATCCACCTCTATGAGGAAGGAACCACGGAAGGGGTAGAATAACATATCCTCAGGAGTTAGAGTGGTAGGGGAACTATAATTCTTTGATACATTGGGGCTATCATTTTCTGGTGTATTGGCACTATGATTCTCGGATGTATTGGCACAGGATTGAGTCATGCCTACTTGCTCTGTGTCTCGTTTTTTATGCGTAGAAGATACAGCCATAACTAATCTTTGCAGTTCTTTTTTGTGGTAGATACAGCCAATGGCATTGCCTAGACAAGCTTTCACCGTAGCGGGGCCGATGCCATCCTGTTCTACTACATAAGCGCTATACACTTGTTGTGCGATATTGTAGGAACGCAAGGTTTTACAATGCGCTTTAAAGGCGGCCCAATCAGGTGTGCCATCAGAGTGCTCTGGTACATGCAGAAATAGGATATGATGTTGTGCCTCATGAAAGTGTGGTGAGAGTATGCGATGAATATCCTCGGTGGTGACAGCGAAAGAAATGAGACTAGGAGGTACATGGAGATTTTGGAATGTACCGCTCATAGAATCTTTGCCTCCAATGGCGGCCACACCTAATTGGCGTTGCGCCTCATAGGCGCCCAATAGAGCAGATACGACTTTGCCCCAGGAGGTGGAACCATTGAGCTTTTCAAAATATTCTTGAAAACTTAGATAGGCTTTAGAGATATCTCCACCTAGAGCAGCTAATTTTGCTAAGCTAAGGAGCACAGCATACTGAGCGCCGTGGTATGGACTCCATTCCGATAGATACGGATCAAATCCGTGAGTCATGATGCTTGTAGTCGTAGTAGTTCCCTGTAGAACTGGAAGTTTTGCCACCATCCCTTGGACAGGAGTTTTCAAATAGGTTCCACTGAAAGGAAAGAGTACAGTATTCCCACCCACGGTAGAGTCAAACATAGTACGCAATCCTTGTTGAGAGGTGCTATTCAAATCTTGCAAGGCTTGATGAAAGCGTGTTTCTATGGAAGCTTTGATTGTTGTAGAGAGGGAAGATAGATTCGTAACAAACGAAGGAGAGTGGTTTTCTCTTGGAGATACGATATGAGCTGTAGTACTTTGTGTAGCTCCATTAGTAGCTAAAAATTGATGATGCAGGTTAACGATAAGTTCTCCTTGGAACTCCATCACTAGGCGCCCAGTATTGGTCACTTCCCCTACGATAGTAGCATCCAGATTTTCCTTTGTACAATAAGATTGAATTCGTTTCCAATGGATAGGATCTATGATGCAAGCCATTCGTTCTTGGGATTCTGAGATAGCTATCTCTGTACCAGTGAGCCCAGTGTATTTGGTAGGTACCGCATCTAGGTGAATGTAAATACTATCTGCGAGCTCTCCAATAGCGACAGCTACACCGCCTGCTCCAAAATCGTTGCATCTTTTGATGCATTGTGTCACCTCTGGGATACGGAATAAACGTTGTAACTTTCGTTCTGTTATAGGATTTCCTTTTTGTACTTCTGCACCACATGTATAGAGGGAGTCTTTCGTATGAGTTTTAGAAGAACCCGTAGCCCCGCCACAGCCATCACGGCCGGTCTTACCACCTAATAATATAATAAGGTCTCCTTGGACAGGGCTTTCACGACGTACATGAGAGCGTGGTACAGCACCAATGACGGCACCTACTTCTAATCGTTTTGCTCTATAGGATTCATGGTAATATTCCCGTACTTCCCCTGTAGGAACCCCAATTTGATTGCCATAGGAAGAAAATCCTTTGGCGGCGGTAGTAGTGATATAGGATTGTGGTAATTTACCAGGTAAGGTATGTTCTTTTGAGACTAGAGGGTTCCCAGAACCAGTAATACGCATGGCTTGGTATACATAGGCACGACCACTCAGAGGATCTCGAATACAACCGCCTAAACAAGTAGCAGCACCACCGAAAGGTTCGATTTCAGTAGGGTGATTATGGGTTTCGTTTTTGAACAATAATAACCATTCTTCCTCTGTATCATCCACCTGCACTGGAACCATGATGGTGCAAGCATTGATTTCGTCTGATACATCTAATTGATGTAGTTTACCTTGATGACGGAGTTCTTGCATTGCCATAGTGGCTATGTCCATTAATGTGGGTGCTACATTGGCGGATGGATTCAATCGTTGTTTTGTTTCAAGATAGGCTTGGTAAGTGTCTAGAATCGGCTTGGTAAGGGGAGACTCATCAAAGGTAATCTCTGTTAGTTCCGTGTTGAACGTAGTGTGGCGACAATGGTCTGACCAATAGGTGTCTAATACACGAATTTCAGTGACAGTAGGATTGCGGTGCTCCTTTTGAAAATACTTTTGAATGCATAGTAGGTCTTCTAAGGTCATAGCTAATTGCATGGAGTCTAGGAGTTTTTTTAGTTCCGATTCTGATTGAGTGATAAACTCTTTTATGTGCGAAGTTGTTAGCACCACCGGTGTTACTATGTCTAGGGTTGTAGGAAGTTCCATGGAGCTTTCAAAGGAATCAATAGATTGTAAAAGATATTGTCGAGCTGTATCTATATGTGTTTTGGAGAGTGGACCAGTTAATACATACACTCGTGCAGTACGGACTGTATTTAGATTACGACCGGTGAGGATGGATAGGCATTGCTCTGCAGAATCAGCGCGTTGGTCATATTGTCCTGGCATAGGTGCAATGGCAATAGGATGGTCTTGAGAGGTCAGAGGCAATGTGGTATAGGTATCCTCTAGGGGAGGCTCAGAAAAGATGAGACTTTTGGCACGTTCAAATTCTGATTCTGTAATTCCAAAGATATCGTATCGTTCGTAGATTGTGAGCTTGGTAAGAGGAATTTGTAAATCTTGTTCAAAGGTCATACGTAATTGTTCTGATTCTTGTGAAGTAGTTGTGCGAGGAGCGACAAATAGACGGAATATGTGCATACATAGCCTCCTTTAGGTGGATAGGAACGGTGGTTGGATTTTCCATACATCCTATCGTGTGTTTGTTAGCGTTCTATACATGATTGTTGTATCTTAAGTATACCACGTTTTTTTGTTGATTCCCTGAGTTTATATTGAAGATAGCGGTGTAGCAAGTTATAATAGAGATAGTTTGACATTTGATAATCTGTCCGATTGCACGATATGAGTAGGGTATAACTCTAGGGGGCATAATGAAATATGAGGGCGTGTTAGATACATGGCATGAGGAGTGTGGGGTCTTTGGACTCTATGACAGGACCTCTACCATCGGAACAACTATATATGAAGGGCTTGTGGCGTTACAGCACCGAGGGCAAGAGGGCGCGGGTATCGCTGTGGTAGATGAATCACAAATAGGTGTGGTGAAAGGGACTGGATTGGTGAAAGAGGCCTTACAGGATGTTTCTACCTTAGCAGGTCATATAGGGATTGGACATGTGCGGTATTCCACGACAGGTATAGAGAATCCTGATGATGTACAACCTCTTGTAGGAACATCGTCGTGGGGGACCTTCGCAGTAGCCCATAATGGGAACTTGACAAATGCTCCAGTGTTACGCCGCGAATTGGAATTGCAAGGCTCTAAGTTTACGACGACGATGGATTCAGAAGTAATCGTCCATTTGATCCAGCGGTCCAATGAATCGACGATTCTAGGCGCTATTCAGCAAGCTTGTAGGAGATTAGAAGGGGCTTTTTCTTTAACAATTGTTACGGATACGATGCTTATCGGTGTACGAGATTTTCAGGGGTATCGTCCTCTTTGCATAGGGCGCATCCCGCATGGGCATGTACTTGCCTCTGAAAGTTGCGCTATAGAAGCTATAGGCGGGATTTTCATTCGTGATGTAAGACCCGGTGAGATAGTCATCATTGATAAAAATGGAATCTGTAGTGTACCTTATCATCCTAAAGAGCGTACACAGAATACTTGCGTGTTTGAATATATTTATTTTGCGCATCCTACTAGCGTTATAGATGGTCAAAGTGTATTAGAAGCAAGGGCGGCTATGGGTCGTCAGTTAGCAAAAGAAACTCAATATGAAGCGGATATTGTTATACCCATACCTAACTCAGGGACTTTATCGGCTCAGGGATATGCAGAGGAAGCTGGTATACCTTATAGGGAAGGATTAGTGCGTAATCCAAAGGTATTACGGACTTTCATAGAACCTAACCAATTGAGTCGAGAAGAAGCGGTACGTAACAAGTTTAGTGTTATTCCTGAGATGGTACAAGGTAAGCGCATTGTTCTCGTTGATGATTCTATTGTACGAGGTACCACAAGTCGATATATCGTTTCCATGTTGCGACAAGTGGGAGCGAAAGAAATATATCTATGCTTAGCTTCTGAACCAGTTCGATATCCTTGCTATTTTGGTATCGATACATCCGATGCAGAAGAGTTGCTAGCGCATCGATATTCCATAGAAGAAATTCGCCAATACATTGGCGTTGATCGTTTATATTATTTGTCTCATGAAGGATTGATGCAGTCTTTGAAACAATTAGAAGCGCAACATTTGTGTGTGTCTTGTTTTACTGGAGAGTATCCAAGTCCTGTAGGGGAAGAATATACCAAGGGAGGTACTTATGTCTGTCGATAATACACCTGTGACCTATTTAGATGCTGGCGTAGATGTGGAAGCGGGCAATCAGCTGATTCAAAAGATTAAAGACCGAGTGGAACGCACCTATACACCAGGTGTACTAGGGTCCTTAGGCGGTTTTAGTGGACTGTATTCTTTGGCACAGTATACTATGAAAGAACCCGTTCTTGTATCTAGTACTGATGGGGTGGGCACGAAAATTCGTTTCGCTGTCCTTATGAATGAGCACCGCCAAATTGGTCAAGACTGCGTTGCCATGAGTGTGAACGATGTGGTGGCACAGGGGGCGACGCCTTTATTTTTCCTAGATTATATTGCAGTAGGCAAATTGGAACATGATCATATTGAAAGTATCATCGATGGCATTGGCGAGGCCTGTGAAACATGTGGTTGTGCCTTAATTGGTGGAGAAACATCGGAAATGTCTAGTTTCTACGGCGACGGCAATTATGATTTAGCAGGCTTTGCAGTGGGAATTGTAGACAAGGATCAATGCATTACGGGATCCACTATCGAGGCAGGGGATATGGTCCTAGGCTTACCTTCATCAGGTTTGCATTCTAATGGATTTTCTTTGGTGCGTCATATCATCTTAGACAAAAAACAAATGTCATTGGATACGTATGTAGACGAGTTGGGATGTACCATTGGAAAAGAGGTATTACGGCCAACAAAACTGTACGTAAAACCTATTCTACCACTACTGAAAGAACAGTTAGTGAAAGGGATGGCTCATATTACAGGAGGATCGTTCTACGACAATATTCCTCGTATATTACCGAAAGGATTGTCTGTCACGATTCATAGTGATGCTTGGCCAGTGCCACCGATTTTTAAACTACTACAAGAATGGGGACATGTGGAGCCCAAAGAAATGTATCATACCTTCAATATGGGCATAGGTATGGTACTTGTGGTAAAACCAGAACTCGTAGAACGAGTTGTAGAAGTGTTGCAAGCACAAGGAGAAGTGGTGTACTCCATTGGACTTGTTACAGAAGGACAGGGAGATGTGACGATTCTTGGTGAGGCATTCCATGAGTAAACGATTAGCTCTATTTGGAAGTGGTAGAGGTTCTAATGGTGAGGCCTTGTATAGCGCCATGGAAAGTGGTCACATTAATGGTAGAATTGTACTGATTATTAGTGATAGACCAGATACAGGTATTGTTCATAAAGGACATGCATGGCACATTCCTGTACACGTAGTAGATCCTACTCACTATGGTAATGGAGAAGCGTGGACACAGGCTATGCTAGATATATTGCAGGAATATGAAGTGGACGGCATTTTGCTAGCTGGGTATATGCGTATATTACTTCCTACGTTTGTGCAAGCCTACAGAGGAAAGATTTTGAATATTCATCCCTCATTGTTACCATCTTTTACAGGCTTACAGGCACAGAAACAAGCCTTACTAAAAGGCGTAAAATACACGGGATGTACCGTTCATTTTGTAGACGAAGGCATGGATACGGGTCCTATCATTGCGCAGGCAGTGGTGGCTGTTTATGAAGATGATACGGTGGATACGCTATCGAAACGAATCTTACATGAAGAGCATCGCATCTATCCAGAAGCGGTGCGCTTATTTTGCGATGATGCCTTGGAGATAGTGGAATCTCGAGTTTTCATTAGGAAGTAAGCTGTTAGAAAATAGTCTATATTGAGAGGTATCTATGAAAGTATGTATTATCGGCAATGGTGGTCGTGAGCACGCATTAGCTTGGAAATTATATCATAGCCCATCTGTAACAGATGTCTATGTAGTGCCAGGCAATGCGGGGATGACTTCGATAGCCACTGTAGTCAACCTAGATTGGAGGAACCGAGACACTTTACTAGCCTGGTTATTGGACTATAAGATTGATTTGGTTGTTATAGGGCCTGAATTACCTCTTGTAGAAGGACTTAGTGATGCAATTCGAGCCGTGGGGATTCCAGTATTTGGACCATCCAAACAGGCTTCTCGAATAGAAGGGTCTAAGTCTTTTGCGAAAGATCTAATGCGTCGATATAAGATTCCTGCGGCAAAGTATGAGGTTTGCGAAGATGTAGAAACAGGAAAACGCATCATCCATCAATGGGGCGTGCCCATTGTATTAAAAAGGGATGGCCTCTGTGGTGGTAAAGGTGTTACCATTTGTAAGACTTTCACAGAAGCAGAACGAGTGTTGGAAGAGATGCTGAGTAGTTCCGAAGAAAGCATTATAATTGAGGAATATATGCGAGGACAGGAGCTATCCTTGTTGTCCTTTGTGGACGGCACTCACGTATTGCCTATGATAGGAGCAAGAGATCATAAACGATTGTTAGACCATGATGAAGGTCCTAATACGGGTGGTATGGGAGCCTATGCACCAGTGCCAGAACTGAATGAGACTTTGGAACAAGACGTGGTAGATACCATAGTAAAACCTATCGTGAAGGCTATGGCAGAAGAAGGGCACCCTTATGTGGGTTGTTTGTATACGGGTCTTATGCTTACCGAGGAAGGGCCGAAAGTGGTAGAGTTCAATGCCCGTTTTGGAGACCCAGAAGCACAAGTGGTATTACCATTATTAGAGAGTGATTTAGGACAAATTATGTATGCTACGGCTACGGGTCAGTTAGAGGGGATGACCTTGGAGTGGTCCAACCAATATGCTTCTTGTGTGATCTTAGCATCCGAAGGATATCCACATCAGCCATTGATAGGTCGAAGCATCACCGGTGATATACAGACTGTGGATATTAGATCAATGGTATTTCACTCTGGAACAGTATTTGAAAACGATCACTATGTAACACAAGGAGGCCGTGTTCTAGGTGTCGTAGGATTGGGAGATACCTTACAAGAATCTTTGGATATTGCCTACACAAGAGTCAGGACAATTCATTTTGAAGGACAACAATACCGTAAGGACATCGGGGAATCGAGTTTGGATTTTGTATACATGCATAATATAGAAAAATTTCGATAGATAAAGAATTTATTTAGTGCTATAATAACAAAAGACGTAGTTTACTTATTCAATGATATATATTACATAGTAGAGGGGTAATTATATGAATCGAATTGTATCTTTTTTTACATCACCATCAGCAGGGGGCGTACTACTCTTCGTAGCTGCTGTGGTAGGGGTGCTATTGGCAAACTCTCCGGTAGAAAGTTTGTATCACTCCTTACTTCATGCTAAATTGGGACCATTATCCATTGAATTATGGATTAATGATGTGGCTATGGCGGTCTTCTTTTTATTTGTAGGCCTTGAAGTAAAACGAGAAATGATTGCAGGGGAATTGAATACCAATGCAAAACGATTTTTGCCTGGTATTGCAGCATTTTTTGGCCTTTTAATGCCTGCCTTAATCTATTATTTCATTGTCGGTTATCATCCAGACTATATTCATGGTTGGGGGATACCAACAGCTACAGACATTGCCTTTGCCATTGGTATTGTTTCACTCTTAGGTGATCGAGTACCGATCGCAATGAAAGTATTTTTAACTACCTTGGCTGTTATGGATGATTTGATGGCTATTGTTATCATTGCTTTTTTCTATACAGCGGAGTTAAATTTCTTTTACTTATTCGTAGCAGCGATCATCGTGTTTATGTTGCAATACGTAAACCGTATGAACTATACACGACCAATCCCGTATTTAGCCTTAGGATTTGGCCTTTGGTTCTGTGTGTTTAAGTCTGGACTACATGCTACCTTAGCAGGCGTTATTCTAGCGGCTTTCATTCCATACCATGGCATACGTGATGGACGTCATGTATCTCCTTTATCGGAATGGGAGCACACATTAAGTAACTGGGTTACATACTTGATTATTCCAATTTTTGGATTTGCCAATGCAGGGGTATCCTTCCATGGATTTACCTTAGAAAGCTTTGCTCATCCAGTTGTATTAGGTGTAGCAGTAGGCTTAGTATTAGGTAAACAAGTAGGTGTATTTGGTACCTTATTTTTGCTAGTAAAATCTAAACTAGTAGAAATGCCAGCTCAAACTAATTGGACGCATGTGTATGGTATTGCTTTATGTTGTGGTATCGGATTTACTATGAGCTTGTTTGTATCCCTGTTAGCCTTCCCTCCAGGAGAAGCACAAGAGATGGCAAAAGTTGGTATCTTTGTAGGCTCTATCGTATCGGGTATCTTAGGATACACAGTATTGCGAATTGCAGGACGGAAACAACAAGTGAACGTATCTGAATACGATATGATCAAAGGACAACATATTTAATTGCATAACTCATAGAGAGTAAAGGCTCTATATAAGCTGTAATGAAAGGAAACTTTCATTACAGCTTTTTTATTATGAAAGGTTTCAATATGTAAAAAATGTAAGGGTATAATACATTTGTGACAAAAAAATAAAAAATAAGAAGGATCTTTATTATAATGAAAGTTGCTAAAGTGAATCATTATTTCAAAGGAGAGCCCTTCTTATGTCATCTATTATAACGTTATATAAAAATATATTTAAGTATTGATTCTCTAAAATTTTGTGATATACTATTTAGGCATTTTAGTTAATTGAACTTAGAAAAGGGAAGAGAATAAAATGAGTGAAAAAAATTTAAAAATGTTGGGATGGCTTGGAACATTTCTTTCTGTAATGATGTATGTGTCTTATATTCCACAAATAATGGGAAACTTGGATGGGAATAAAACATTTTTTCTTCAGCCTCTGGCAGCGACGATTAACTGTATAATATGGACAAGTTACGGACTTTTAAAAGAAAAAAAGGACTATCCCTTGTCAGCAGCAAACTTGCCGGGAATAATCTTTGGATTGATTGCAACAATTACGGCATTTTAACATAATTTAATTTTAAAGATTTATTGTGAAAAGTTCATTTGAATGATGATTAGTCATTTTAGTGAGCTTTTTGTCATAATTATTTTTCAAGATATAATTCTAACTTCTTCAATTTTATAATATTATTTATTATGATCATTTTAATATGTAAAACTTTTGTATCACATCATATTGAAATGATCTATTATGCCAATTTAGTATAGTACCTGTATGTATATGCATATTTACTATAGAAACTGAGGAAAACTAACATTTTTAGTGTACATATGTAGTAGGTGGTGTTTCCTGTGGGAATTAATTTATACCATATGTGGGAAAAATGTGATAAAAATGGGCACTAAGTGGTGTTGAAGTGTTAAAAAAGCCCTATTTTTTTGACGTATCTCCCAAAAAATGGTAAAATGTATAAGCATTTAGATATGAGGTGAACATCGTGAAAAAAATAACTCTCATAGCGATTTTACTCTTAGTTTGTTGTATGGCTACAGCTTTTGCAACATCTGGACGTGGTGATCGCGGTAAAGAGGTAGAGGAGTTACAAGCGTTGTTAGTAGCCCAAGGTTATTTGCTTGATACAGCAGATGGAGTATTTGGGAACAATACAGAATACGCAGTACTCGTCTTTCAGAAAGAACACGGGTTAACTCCAGACGGTAGAGTAGGCACAGAAACAATGCGTGCTTTACTAGAGAATCAAAAACAATTTGAGGGGCAGCAAGCGTCTCGAAATACCCGTAGTGTCGAGGTATCACGGTTTGGTGACCGTGGTCGAAACATAGAAGAAGTACAACTTAAATTAGTAGATAGTGGATTTTCCCCAGGAGCTGTTGATGGAGTTTTTGGGAATGGTACGAAAGAAGCATTAATTCGTTTCCAACGTCATTATGGTTTACCAGTGACAGGAACTATTGATAGTGCTACATGGTCAAAATTATCTATAAAACGAGGCAAACCAACAAGCTATAAGAAAACGATAGACATGGAGGCCAGTGCCTATTCCAGTTATGAATCTGGTACACATACAGCTAGAGGTAATGCGCTTCGTCGTGGATATGTTTCGGTGGATCCTAATGTAATTCCATTAGGAACCGAGGTGTATGTGGAAGGATATGGTTATGCTGTAGCAGATGATACAGGTGGTGCTATTATAGGGCATCGCATTGATTTGGCTATGGATAGTTATAATGAGGCCATACAATTTGGTCGTCGAACGGTGAAAGTATATATTCTGAATTAGAGAAGTCATTGGTTTGTTGTAAAACAGAAAGAACATCTAATTGCAAATGTGTAGTTACACAAAATAAAAGATAGGAAACTACTGAGATGTAGATTCTAACATACTAGAAGGATAGTCGGTTCATTGGAATCGGCTATCCTTTGTTTTACAGGTGCTCTATGATATAATAAAATGTATTCTAAGTAGTATATATAGGAGGAAATGGTGGATATTACATCAACACAAGGGTTATTAGCAATTCTACAAATTATTATTATTGATATATTATTAGCAGGAGACAATGCCATTGTTATTGGCATGGCTGCGAAAAATTTACCAGAAGCATTACGTAAACGTGCTATTTTCTGGGGTACTGCAGGGGCGATTGTGTTGCGTCTTGTGATGGCGATTTTATTCATTGAAGCATTAGATAATATTCCAGCATTACGCATCGTTGGCGGTATTATGTTGCTTTGGATTGGTTACTCCTTATTGAAAGATGGAGATAATGAGCATAACATTGAAGCAAAAGATAATATCTGGGGTGCTATTGCCACTATCATCATTGCTGATGGTGTCATGGGTATTGATAATGTACTTGGTGTTGTGGCAGCAGCAGAAGGTCATTTTGGTCTTGTTGTAGCAGGTATGCTTGTGACAGTACCAATCATTGTCTGGGGCAGTACCATCTTTGTCAAACTAATCGATAAATTCCCTGTAATCTTATATGCGGGTGGCGGTATCTTAGGCTGGGTATCTGCTAGCATGATTCAGCATGATCCGATGGCAGCACCATACATTGAACCATATAGCTTGCCATTCCATATCGGCTGTGTTGTATTGGTATTAGGCGCGGCGATGATTCGCAATAGGTTGGTGAAATAGACTGATAATAGTGAAAGTAAATGCTTGGTACACCATGATATAAAGCATACTAGTTCACTAATAATCTAATACTTAGGCATATAGTTTCTATGATGATATACATCAATGGGGACTATATGCTTTTTGTTTTAACACTAAAGAGTAGTGATATACAAAAATATATTAGGAATGCATAAGAAATGATATAATAAAAAGAAATACATTGATGGACAATGATTATATTACTAAAGGATGTATAGATGAGTGAGAAGAAGAAACAACAGAACGCACCAGTGTGCGTTGGAACTACATATACTATAGATATTCACGGCATCGGTAGTAGTGGCGAAGGGGTAGGCAAATACGAAGGATTTACCGTATTTGTACCCTATGCTTTGCCCAATGAAACTGTACAAGTGAAGATTAATTTAGTAAAGAAAAACTATGCCGTAGGTGACATCGTATCAGTTATGACACCCTCTGCAGAGCGAGTGGAGCCGCAATGCGAAGTGTATGGCAATTGTGGGGGCTGCCAATTACAACATGCATCCTATACAGAGCAACTACGACTAAAAACAGAATCTGTGAAAGCGGTTATCGAACGTATTGCTAAAAGTGACCCAGAGTTGGTATTACCTTGCATAGGACCAGAGGAACCATGGCGGTATCGTAATAAAATGCAAATGCCTGTAGGGGGTACCGTAGGTAATGTCCGCATGGGCTTTTACCAAAGGGGATCTCATAGCATTATCAATCATGAACAGTGCCCTATTCAAGATGCAGGGAATGATGATATACGCAAGGTTTGCTATGATGCTATGAAAGAACTAGGAATCGAACCTTATGATGAACATAGAGAAATTGGTATGATTCGTCATGTAGTAGGTCGTATCGGTAAAGAGGAATGGATGGTTATCCTTGTAAGTCGTACAGCGAGCATTCCTCATGAAACGGAATTGGTGGAGCGCATCGTAACTGTGTTGCCACAGGTGACATCTATCGTAGTGAATCACAATCCAAAACAAACGAATGTGATTTTAGGCCCTACGAATCGTACCATCTATGGGAAAGATCAAATTACAGATTATATTAAAGATTTGTCCTTTCAGTTATCGCCGCATTCTTTCTTTCAAGTCAACCCAGAACAAACCACTGTGTTGTACGACACAGCCTTAGAATTTGCAGACTTGAAAGGCCATGAAACAGTGATTGACGCTTATTGTGGAACAGGAACTATTTCTTTGTTCTTGGCGCACAAAGCAAAGAACGTCATCGGTATTGAAATCGTAGAACCTGCCATCGCAGATGCGAAAAAGAATGCAGAACGAAATGGATATAGTAATACAGAATTTATCGTAGGCGACGCAGCCGTTGAGATGCCTCGCTTGTATAAACAAGGCATCGAGCCAGACGTTATCGTATTCGACCCTATCCGTGCAGGCTGTAAAGAAGATGTGCTACATGCAGCCATCGGTATGGCACCACAGCGCATCGTCTATGTAT
>ERZ773250.216-NODE-216-length-37010-cov-3.561007_pt1 | contig 37010 bp, 35 predicted proteins | sample MGYA00511258_ERZ773250 | MGnify/ENA primary metagenome ERZ773250 (study PRJEB29015, sample SAMEA2738164) | human oral metagenome | biome: human oral; feature: human-associated habitat; material: saliva | place: China | collected 2187 ... | reverse complement strand
ATATTCCGTAAAAGCAGACACTAAATTATTTAAGTTTTGCAATCTTAGTTTTAGACAAATCTACGCACTGATATGGTGTTGGCAGCATAAGTGCAGCATTGGTGAAATTAGAAATATTCTAGGACTATCATATCCAACAGTTAGTAAGTGGCTAAGAAAGCTAAGAAGTCATCTGCCCGTCTCTCGTGAGGTATTAGACGGCATTTGTGAGGTAGATGGGAGTTTCTTCGGTAGGCGTAAGTTTAGAAGCCAAAGATTAGTAATAGGTGCTATTAATCAGAAGACTAAACAAGTCAGATTAAAAATAATTAAGTATAGAACTAGGACTGAGGCGGAGAAGTTTATTCAGAATACCATAAAAACTGGCAGCTTAGTATTAACGGATGGTTTTAAGGGCTATAATGAACTTCCTTTGCTTGGTTACAAGTGGAGAGCCTGTGATCATTCTATAGGCTATTTTGGCCCCACTAACCATATAGAAAACCTTTGGAGCGTAATCAAGAGAGCCCTAAGATATATCTACCGAGATTTAACCTTCAATATTAAAGACCTAGAGCTAATCCTTAGAGAATGGGAAAATAGACATAATAACCCAGATTTGTTTTATAATGAAGACAATCACTTAAAGACGGCTTGTTCCGAATTGTTTAATTAAACCTAGGTTAGGTATGATATTATGACGTCAGCGCTGAACGAGCTCTTTTATAAACAGGAATGGGAACTTAACCAAGGTTAAGGACGCCTCGCAAGCTGAATTAACCCAAATACTTATTTTAGCGTCAAGTCACACACTTTGGAGAAGAAGTACATACACTTCGACCTGAAAGACAGATCGAAACGCTAGTAGGCGGAAGCCTGTGTGAACTCACAGATTTTCGTTGAGAGATTAAGTAGATCTGCTCTAGATGGCACGTCGTTGGTCAAGTGTCTTTGAGCTACGCAGCGCGTAACCTTTGGCATATAATGTCATCCTCAAATTTGAGGCAACCATGTAAGAACATTGAAACGAATATTGTTACCCGTTCCCATTCCCTGTTTGCTCTACTATCCGTACGATAAGTACGGAGTCGACCGCCCACTTAGTGGCGGAACGCAATTTCCCTTTGGGTGTAATTACACCCACCCTCCCGACTAGTTCGGGAGTTTTTTATTGGCGAAAATTTTAGTCTAAAGCGCTCGTGGATGTAAAAATAACAGGGGTGTGATAGAATGGGCTTAGATAGTTAACGTTAGTTAAAGTACATTGAAAATTAGTGCTTAGATTCATATTACAGGGGGGTGAAAAAAATGAATGAGAAGAATAATCGTAAGAAGAAGGATAATTTGACAGCGAAGCAGAAGTTCCATGAGGATATGGTGCTGGGTTCGAAATTTATTCAGGACTGGTATCTATTCCCGACTGTCCCGGTGGATGGGGTGGAGTATGCGTATGATGAATTTTTGCGGAGCGTAGCCTTATTTTTACATAGAAGGACCATGGCATTAGAAATTCAGGATTTAGGAATTTCCCTATTTGGTGCATCTCGTTACCCCTGTTTTGATAACATCTTAGAGTTTGGACAGCCGGGCTTCTATGGGGTAATTAATAATGTGGTACGAATTGAGAAACTCACTGAGGAGGAAAACAAAATCTTTGCGAGGAAGATGCAAAAACAACATCATATCTTCGAGGTAAAAAAGTCGGAACTGATTTACAAAATAGTGGCAGCTAGCGGTGAATTTTATGTAGGTTTGGGTACTGTGAATCCATCATTTGCTGCGCTACTAAATCAGAAAATTGAGCAAAACAAGAAAGCCAATTCGGTCTTAGATAACCCTAATTTAAATCGTATGACGTTAGATCGAGAGATTTTCTCGGCGTTGAATTTCATGGACGATTTTGGTAGCGCGATGGGTGGTTATTTCGAGGTTGATGATGGAGATTCAGATGATGAGTTTGAGGATATGGAAGAGACTGAGGATATGGATGAGACCGACGTTGATCCAAGCGGTGAAGGTGACCTTGATAACGGATTGAACGATTCGGGGCGTTCGGTAGCTGGCGATGTAGGGCGGATGACGCTTGAATTTGATGATGCTAAATCAAAAGAGCCTAAGCCCGCCAATGCTAAATCAAAGGCCGCCAACACTAAATCTAAGAAATCTAGTCCAAACGGTACTCATAAAAACAACAAGCCGAAAGGTGAGTCTATGGATAATAAGAAACCAAAAAAGAAACCATAATCTAAGCATTAGTGAGAATCCCAGCTTCGACGGCTGGGATTTTTCCTTAAATGTGGTATAATATAAAGGTTAAGTTTTAAAGTACATTTATTTTTTTAGTCGATGACACACGACAGAAAGGTGGGGATATGTCGAAAAGACGCGAACGTGAGAAGGCACAGGAGCTACGTGCCGCAGCAAATTTGCGGATTCGCCGGGATTATTCCCTGGTGAGTCGGTGGAGTTTTGAATTTATGGAATCCCATACGGCGATAGATCAGTTTGCTTTGCTTCGGATGTTCAGTGCATTTTATTATGGGCATCTGCCGAAATTTGATTTCGAGGAAGGCATTCGCTTATGCGGAATAGATTCCGATGATGCACGGAGACCGAGTGAAATCTTGAATATTCAGTCGATTGAGAAGCTGGATTTGCCACTCATGAGCAAGGAAGAGCTGCTAAATATTTTCCGGCCAGAAAACTGGAAGGAGATGCAAGAAACTATCGGCGATAGTGAGATTTACCTGGTAACCTCGAAAATGGATAAGTATTATCTGATTTCGACGGATGCTAAGCCGATTTTTAAAGATCGGCTGGAGCAAATACATCAGGGCGCCACACTCGCCACATTGGACGAGTAAAATATATACTGGCGTAAACGTTGTGGGTGTAGAGTAGCTTGGGTAGGTGACCCGTCTGGCGCTAGATAGAGCGACCGGGGTGACCCGTATCTAGTGTCAACGAGTCATCGTCTAAGTTTTTCCACCAAGAGTTCCTAAAGGATGAGGGGCTCTTTTTTTGTTCTAAATTTGGCACTAAAAAGCCCCAAAACGGGGCTAGATTTTAGTTAGATACGGCTGGATTTTTTTGAGCGCGGACTTGAGGTGACAATCGGTCTGGGTGAGAAGCAAACCTTCATGGACTGCAGTTTCACGCAGATTATGAATATTGTCACCTTGCAAGCCGAAGCTAAAGCAGACGATGCGATATTCACGTTTGGTCAACTCGCGCTGTAAAATCCGCTGAATGTTTTCGAGACGCTTGAGTTCTTCTTGACTTCTCTCGAGATCGATACAGATATCTTCCTCGTAAAGCTGATTCCAATCGTGGACGGTGAGAATTTTGGCGCGATCGGTGAGCTGATAATTATGAGCTTTTTTGGTGATTCTGGGGTCACGATATTCCAAAATCAAAGGTTCATAGTCATCACCGTAAACCGTGCGATAGAGGTAATACATGCCGATGATTCTAGAATCGATGTTCCGGCAAATCAAATGATTGTATTCGAAAATTTCCATGCAAATCTTGAGCGAATGCGGAATACTGCGAATGACTCCGGGATGATATTGCTCCATGTAATAGAGGTAGCGGCAATCCCAGATCAAATGTTCTATGGTTTCATAATTACGTTCGACATAATTTTTGACATTGCCATCGACGAGATGATAATAACCGAGCTGGCTTAAACTGTCGACTTTCCAAGCTTTACTAACTTCATTTTTCATTGTCCCCTCCTAAAAAATGTGATGTGAACTAAAGGTGCGATACGGTAAAACCGATAGTATAATTATAAACTAAATGATGAGTTTGTCAATGTTTTAGATTGACAAAGCGGTCTAAATATTGTAGAATAACAGAGTAGTCAGTCGTAACTGCTTAGGTTCTTTAATTTTCTAATACGTTACGATTTTTCTGTTTTATGGAGGTAAAAAGATGCGAAATGAGGGGTTAAGTAGTGTAATGCCGTTTACAAACCGAGGATTGGTTGATAAGGTGATTCGCGATGAGGCGATCGTCTATGACGTTTGGCGCTTGACGGTGCCAGTTGGTGAAGGCAGAGATGAGCGGCTAGAGAAAGCCGTCAATACGATGGGGGACTTAAAATTTCATAAGTCGGAAACAGTAATCTTCCAGCCAGGGGTAATGTTGCAGGGATATCCCCTAAAGAATCTAGAGGATAGCAAAGATAAAATCTTGGGTAAGCCCTGTATTATACTGGAATTAGATCTCTTGATGCGAATTGATATTTCGGAAAATGCCAAGAAGTATATTTTGAATCGTTTCTTCTATAGGGAGACACGAGATCAATATATGCAAGGTAATGTTTACCTGGGATTCACGAAGGAGAGCAGGATGATTTTGCTGTTTGACGGAATGATGCATCCTGAATTTGCAGAGGCCGTGGATGATACGGTTGATATGGACTGGGATGAATTGAAGTAACGCAAATGAAAAAAATAACCCCTCGTAATGAGGGGTTTATTTTTTTGGAACCAGGTTTTCAGACAGGTTTTTAGATTAAATCGTGTAAATAATTTTACTGAGTTCAATTTTCTTCAGGATTTCCTTCTCCTGTTTTTGGGCCTCTGGAGTGGTGAGTTTAAATTCTGCAGCAGTCTGGGATAAAGTGTGGGTCCGGTGCTTATTGAAGCCGAAGCGATAGTCGAAATATTTTATTTCAGCTGCGGTTAAATAGGCACGCAGATTGGAACGGAAAGTTTTGAGAGTTTTTTTATAAAGAAGTGAGTCATTTTCGTAAATTTTATTCCATTCCAAACAACTTTGATCGTCTGGCCGGTTCGTTAAACGAAAACGATTGGATTTCTTACAAAACTCCGGCAAAAAACATTCCAGGATAACTGGCTCACACTTATTGCCGAATAACACACGTACGAGATATTTGAAGCCAAAGGAATCAGCGACAAAATCAGTACGAATATAACCTGCAGTATTTAAAGCACTGATGATTTCCGTGAAAACTTTCGGGCGATAGGCTTTGAGGGTTTCCGGATGATATTGCATCATATAGTACAGAAAACGTACGTGCCAAACCAATTGATCCATGGAGAAATAATTTTTCTCCACGTAACGTTCGGCGCGCTTACTAAGTCCGAGTCCGGAAACGGATTTCAGTGTAGACGCAGGTTTACATTTAGGTTTCTTCATAGGCATTACCTCCATGAATGAATCTCGGATGAGATTAGATAAAGTGACGATCGATGTTCGGATACTGAAGTCTAGCGGGTAAATAATAACCTCGGATGAGACTGAGTTTATTAAATTTAGCCATATCCAGTAACATATTGGACATATCATCACTGTAGTGATCGGCATAAAAATAATATTTATGCTGGTTTGTCGTGGTGGCACAGATTAATTCATGCTCGACACCGCGACAATACTCTTTGGATACGCGCGCAAAATGCGTGATGGGGCTAGTGAAAATTTCTTCACCATCCTTGAATCTAGGGTCGCCATAAATCAGACCGCCCAGGAGACATTTTCCGGAAATAGCTATTTTATGATCTTTAAGATGATGACAGAAACGACTAAAATCCAGCATGACTTCTTGGCGGTTGGCATAACCGTCCTTTTCTTCGAAAAAGAGTTGCCATTTTTTCAAAATGGCGATATTTTTGGCATGCGTATCGTGATGAATCTGGGGTAGTTTCATAATATCCTCCTCACAAGAAATGCACCTTAAAACATGGTAGGCAGGGTTCCAAAATTTTAAGGTGCGAGTAAAAAACTACCTTTATATTATACAATGTGATGCTTTTTATGTCAATGAATAACAGGGGTGGAGGCGTTGAAATTGAGTGGAGCTAATCATGGTCACTGTTCGGTTTTCTTCTCTTGACTTACTTTTATTTTTATGTCAAAATAAAAATATTGATTCAATGGTGAATCATGCTGGTTGTCCCGAGAGGGATAGTTCTTTGAAAGGAGATATCTGTATGGGTATCAATGAAAATGGCAACGGAAACAAAGGATTGTCGGTCGATGAAAACGCCGGCGAGCAGGTTTATCGGATTAAAGATGGACCATATTTATCGGAGCTTTTAGAAGGGTTTAAGTTGGCTCATGATAATGAGCTAAGGCCGCGCATCGAATTCCAGGTGGAAACTGGAAAATTCCAAGCGAATAAGTGTTATGCGCAGGGAGAAGAGCTTCTTCTGGTGAAGGATTTTCAAATCCTAGAACTGAAATATTCCGGCTTTTCTTGTGATTACGTAAAAGTAATTGGAAGATGTTTGGCTGACTTATCTAGTGCTTGCGAGGAAAAAGCGGTTTATACTAAGTATAAATTCGATGCGAACTATGATGTCAAAAGACGCACGGGTAGTATTAGCTTTACGAAATATGGCTTAATACGAAACCGTAATTTAATTAGTAATGCTGGAAATGAATAACTTTGTTTTATTACCTTTTCAATCTTTTGACTGCTTAGAGATTAAGCAGTCTTTTTTATGTGAAAAATAAAGATTTCTTACATGGATGGTTTTTATAAAAATAAGTAATATGCTCTATGGTGGGAAATTTTAATAACAGAAAACCCCGCAACGAGGCGGGGTTTCTGAAGATTTAGATAACATCGAAGAGGTCGCAATCTTTGATATAGAAATAGGCTTTCTTCATTAGGCCACGGACTTTACTAATCTTACGATTAAGTATCGACGCGGCTTCGGCGGTAGGATGACATTTACCATCCTGGAGTGAATACCGAAAACAAATAATCCGGTAAGTCAACTCGTCAGGTATAACATCTCTTAGAATCTGCCGGATTTCCTCACGCTGTTTTTCGGTGAGCGGAGTGAAATTTTCATACCTTTGGTTACCATAAGCGTAATCAGATTGATCAGAACTTTCCTGTTCTGGATTAATCTCGCAAAAATCTTCGAGATCAGCGGCGCAATTCCATGCTTGATACTGCTCGGGTTTGGCCAGTCTGCGAAGCCGATTAAGGATGAAATCCTCGGGCTTAATGTCGTGTCGAATATAACCGGCACGATCGAAAGTAACAAGGGCATCCCAAAGTGGCTTCTCGAGATAGATGCTGTTTTTAGGGCGATGTTCCCTGAGGTAGGCTTCGTAGCGAACCTTCCAGAGTAACTCATGCGTAGTGCCAAATTTGCTGCTGAGGTAGCTCTCAGTGTGTTTGCTGAGGCCTAAGTTACAGATGTGGTCGAGCAGGCTAGCAGATTTTACTGTTATCTTTTCTACGATATTAGTTTCATGTTTCATATCTTTACCCTCCTAAAAATAGAAAAATGAAAGACCTTAAACTTTAAATCTTCTTTTAAGGTACTCACTTTTCAGTGTGGTGAAACGTCCTTCATACGAAGAATCGCCAATTAAGTCGGAATGACTTAATCTATGTATTTTAACATAAAAAGTTTGAAAAGTCAATGAAGAGAACATGATGTAAAATGGTTATGTCAAAAGAAAATAGGTGTGGTTTAGTTAGCGTTTTTTAAGAAAAAGAAAAGCCCCCGACTTTGGGAGCTTTCTGAATTAATGTGGGATATAGAAATCGGCATAACCGAGACTTTGCATGGCCTGGATGATTTCCTGGATGGAAACTTTGCCGAGGTTACGCATTCTAGCCCAATCAGTTGAGTCAAGCGCTAAAACATCTTGAATGGTATTGATATTGTGATTTCTTAGGCGGTGATAAGGCCTAGCCTTGAGATTTAAAATATCAATACTGGCGTGGCCGGGATCATTTTTAGTCAGGTACTTGGAAGCCATGATAGCTGGCTCGCTGGTACCTCGACTGAGCTTTCGAAGCTCGATCAAGATATGATCACGGGTTTTAATTTCCTCTGATTGCTGAAGCTTTTTGAGTGCTAGTTTAAGAGCAGCTTCCTGACGACAGGCGGCGGAAGCGGAAATTGCTTGATGCGCCTCGACGAGGTCACAAAATTTCAGAAAATCGTCCTTATCCTGATGAATAAATCGTTTGTTGTCGCGTTTCGTAATGTGTTCGGTCATAGTTCCCCTCCTATGTGTGAAATGTGCGATGTTGTATGAAATAATACAATAATTATATTATAATATATTTTATAATTTATGTCAAAGAAAAAGCCCCGACAGAAATCGAGGCTTCGTAGATAGAGACAATTACTCGACTTTAGGCTAAGTAATTACTTTTTCCTTTTCTGTAATATCTTTTGGAGGAGTCTTGAAATGTTTTATGACGAACTCTAGATTATCGCCAGAATATTTAGTCGGATCGACATACGTAAGCAACTTATTCCGGTTGATCAATTTGCCGCCATTGACATAAATAGCAGCAATAATTAGCCATTCTACTGGATTTTCGTAGTCTAGTTTCTCCCAAGAAGCTTTTTGAGCTAATTGTTCAATATCGCCACCAGCTGGTAAAAAACTTTTCCGAATAAACTGATCGAAGGTGTAGTCTTGATAACTGATTTCACAATCAATTTCCCTAAGTTCTACGTGGTGGAAAAAATCGCGCACCGATACTGTGGATGGTAGTAAAAATAGAGAAGATTCGTTCATCTGGAGATAAAACATATAGTTCATTTTAACCCACAGACCAATGAAATTCTTAGCCTGAATGCCGATTTTCTCCCAGTAGTCATCATTGAAGGTAATATCGTTAAGAACCTTTCTGGCATCCCTCATTCCGTCTGGGGTAAAATGATTAGCTAGAATATCTCCTAGATATTCCTGAATTTCTTCATCCGAAGCGAGTGAAGATTTTAAGGTACGCAAGGAATAGTATAGCTTACGTGGACAAGAAATAGCGTCGCTAATAAGATCTTTTGACTTTTCAAGGATAATTTGATCATCAACGCCGAGAGCCTTAAGATTCTTGATGTTATCGATGTCCCGTATTCGAACGCTATGAGATACGACTTTATTTATATCAGCTTCAAGTGCATGAAGTTTACTTAAAGTTTCTGGCTCGAGCTTTAGACCATCAAGTTTGAAAAGCCTATAGAAAAGATAGTCGGTGCTTAGAAAAGCTCCGGCACTTTGGAGTGCTTCGGACTGCTTAATTTCATCCAATGGATGCAATGTATTTGCGAGATCGTCTATATCAATACCGGCTGCCTGCATTTTGGGCCAATGTTTGGCTAGAAATTTATAGGCAGAGTCGACTTTTTTCTCATTTTCCGATTCCTCAATGCATTTTTTCAAATCTTGAAAAGTGTCACACCAGAAATTTTGGTTGAATTTTTCATGAGCGGTTACTGCGGTGTCCTTAAAAATACGTAATTTTCTAAAAATATTCATGATATCCCCCTTTTTAAAGAGCTCGCAAATTTTTGCGCGAGCTAAACTTAAGTTTAACGAATATATTATGGCATTAAGATTGTATTTTGTCAATACATCCGTTAAGGTGCTGAACCCACTAAGAGAATAAAGTATAATAAAAAATATGACAGAGCGTGAGGTAGAAGAATTGATTCGAAAATTCCATGCCATTTTGGAGCCGGAGTTTCCAGAATGGATACAGGAGTATGTTGAGACACCGATCTTACAGAAGCAGAAATATATTAGTACGACTTGCGGAACGATTTATTCGGATTTATTTGGGGGTCAGAGATTTTATTCGAGTTTAGATCATGCAATTGGTGTTGCGTTGATAGTTTGGCATTTTACTCACGATAAAAAACAAACTTTGGCGGGGCTTTTTCATGATATTGCGACCCCAGTTTTTAAGCATTGTGTGGATTTTATGAATGGTGACCACCTAGCGCAGGAATCGACAGAGGATTTGACGACAAAGTTAATTGCAGGGTCGCCGGAGATTAGGCGATTATTAAAACGGGATGGTATTTTAGTTTCCGAGGTGGACAATTATCATTTGTACCCGATTGCAGATAATGATACGCCGAAGTTATCAGCAGATCGTTTGGAATATTCACTGGCGAACATGCTGTTCACGTATGGGGTGGCGGATTTGGCGGAAATTCGTGAAATGTATGGGGATATTGTGGTGCAATCAGACGAAAATGGGGTAAAAGAATTGGGGTTTCAGACGAAAAAGATCGCACGAAAATTCGTTAAACTAACTTCGCAATTATCTTTATTTTATCGTGAGGATCGAACACGCTACTCGATGCAGTTTCTCGCCGATATTTTGAAGAAAATGAGTGAAGCTGGAAGGATTTCGGTGGCGGATTTGTACCAAATGAAAGAATCGGAAGTGATTAAAATGATTTTAGCTTCAGAATACGGTGACGCTTTTTTGGCTTGGCAGAAGGCAAAGAAAATAAGGAAGGCAAAAAGTCTTGGATAATGTCCGGACGGAGTGTATGTAGTGAATTGCCAGGCGAAGGTGCGCTATATTGACCCGTTATGGCAAGGTGAGCGGATGTCGAAAGTTTGTAAAATTGCAAAGGGTTATATCGAGAAAAATTTGGCCTATGAAATGGAGGGGTATCTGTATCTGCCGGGGGTAAAATTAACATAATAGATAGATATCTGCATTTTATATGGGTAAAATTAACATAAAAAGCCCCGGCAACTGCCGGAGCTTTGTGATTAGAGAATTGTTACAAGAGTTAACTTTCTTGCTCCATTGAGAACTGTTCGATGAAGTCCTTGGCGAGATAATATTCCTCACTAGTGTATTTCGAGGCGTCGCCAAATTCGAGGAGCTTTTTCCGATCAATTAGTTTACTTCCAAAACTACTAATGGCAGCTAGAGTGAACCAATCGATAGGATTGTCATACTGTAGCTTCGCATACAGAGCGCTTTTAGCAAGATCTTCAATATCACCTTTGGCTGGTAAGAAGTTATATCTGATAAACTGATGAAAATTCATGCCACGACGGTCAAAATCATACATGATGTATTGAATGTCGATGTAGTGAATGAAATCCTTCACGGATACGGTTTCTGGTAGGCGAGATAGGGTGTCATCCTTATCAATTCCTAGGTAGTCATCGTGATTAAGGGCAACCCAAGCTTCAATATAGTCACTATAATCAATGCCAATATCTAGCCAATTATTGATGCTATCGTCAAATACTATGTCATTAATAAGGTTAGCAAAAGACGGAAGCTTAGATCTGTTGAGTAATTTTATTGGCACAGCGCCGTTTATAAAATTGTGAATTTGCTCAATAGTGATGCCATGACGATGGAAGGATTCAAGAATCTTAAAAAGATTATCAGGGCTATTTATGCAGCTCAGTATGTAATTTTTAGACAATTCGAACATTGTCTGAGCGGAAACGCCGTTGATAATTAGGTCATTGATTTGGTCGAGTGACTGAATTTTAGGTTGACTGCGCCGAACTAGTTTATCCATGTCAGCATTTAAGGCGTGAAGTCGATGTAAAACTTCAGAATCTACCTCTGCGGTGATGAAATCGGCAATTCGATTAACGTCAAGTTTTAAGTCGGCCGCTTGGATTTCCCCGAATTGATTAATAATATCTATGGGGTTCATAACCTCCAAAATTTCCGCTAGATTAATTCCGGCAGCATACATTTTTCGCCAATGTTTGGCAAGAAAGTTTTGAGCGGATGCGACCTTTTTCTCGTCTTCTGAAGTATTAATCGTGCGCTCTAATGCTTGAAAGAGATCATGCCAGAACTTCTGACTGAATTTTTCACGAGCGATTGCTGCGGTATCCTTTAAGATGTGTAACTTATTAATGATATTCATGTACCCCCTCCTTTTTGAATTAATCATTGAATAGTAAACCCACATATTGGTATTTGTGGGATGGTTGCTTCTTGAAAACATTGTAGTCAAAATCACCGACATTTAGCAGCTCAAAACGATGTTTCTGCTTGGCGTTAGGATATTTAACCGGATCCAATTCCTCAAAAAATTCGTCGTACGAACGAGTATAGAGTTGAAGGTCGCCATAAAGCGCCAAATAAACTACAACTCTTTCTCCGCTATCCTTCGCGATGGCGGTATCGATGAGGAGATAGGATTCTCCCTCGAAATGATGATAGATACCACGCGTTTTGTACCTTGGATTGTGTATGAATTCTTTTTCTTCCATAACAATTCCCCTTTCTGTAAAAGAGCTCGCAAAAATTTGCGCGAGCTAAACATGAGTTTAACGGCTATATTATGGCAGAGTATATGGGGTTTGTCAAGGTGTTACACTTGCGAGATTTGGTGGGTGATGTGATTTACATTGACATATTACCATAAGTATGTTAAAATATATTGGTTAGCTTTATCGCTAAGTGGTTAACCTCGTAACGTATGCCGAGGCGGTTCTTTTACAGGAGGTGTTTGTATGAACGGTGAAGTGAGAAACAGTGATTCATTGGCGTTTGAAGTAATGAATGGACCAAGTAGGGATCGCATTCATATTGCAAACATGTATGCTTTTGATCAGAATATGTCTATTGATCTGGAATTTAAAGTAGTTTTCGCAAAACGAGAAAATCCAGCTGGTGGAACGACTCGCGAATTTATGGCACTGAAAAATGTGCAGATTCTCGGGGTAGTCCATACCGATCGAACGGGGTATGATTTTAATATCCAAGGAACTTGCGATGCGGATGTGAAATCCCCGATGAATAAGTGTAATACTTATCGAAATTTTCGTTTTTCGATGGATTACAACTCAAAGCTTCGGACCGGAACACTACGATTAAAGCCAATGAGGTTTTAAGATCTATTTTGGGTTTTAGGTAATGCATGTAAGTAACATTTGAGAAATTTGTAGCCTTTAGTATTATGAGATTTAATCTTAGGAAGGTGGGGAGATGATTAAAAATTACTTATCGCACGTCTGCCGAATTTTGGATGACAATGATGAAATACTAACAACATATCAACCAGAAGAAGGGGCGATTGAAATTGAGGCAAAAAGCATACTCCGTGAACATATCGGGGTGGTGCCAATTTTCCAAATTGTGTACTTACAGATGGTTGGTCTGCCAAGTTATGAAGAGGGGGTGTTCTATATCGTGAAACCAACTGTGGTGCGGGCGGCCAAGGATTTAGGTCGGACGATCGATGATTTGTTTCTACCAGTGTTTCCAGTTACGGATGACGAGGGGGTGCTGATTGGTTTTAGGGGGCTAGCTTCTGCACGTGACTTATAAGACATTCACCTCCGGGCTCGGATTTATCCGGGCTTTTTTAATGAAAAAATCCCCGGCGAACCGAGGATTTTTGAGTGATGAAAGAGGATAAGAAATCGAAGATTAGAAAAGTCGATCTTAGAGAATCTGAAATTTAGATTTCTTTCTGATTGAGGATTTTACCGTATTTGATGCGTTTATTTTTCGATAAATCGCATCGCTTAAAGAGTTCTACGAGCTTTTCCCGATTAATATTGGTGGCACCATATTTAAGCAAGGTAACGCCAATTTTAAGTTTATCCTCTGTTGGACAAAATAGGTTATCATGTTCATATTTTTCAGCCAGTATATCAATCTGACCACCAGATACGAGATAATTCTCGGTAAGGAATTTCTCAAAATCGCAACCATATCTAGTGGCGATGTAAAGTTGCTGAATACTAAGACGACCGAGAAACTGAGTGGTGGTAATAGTGGGCGGCAGTTTCTTAAAATTGGGTTCTGTTTTGAAAAAATGTGAAAAGTTACCAGTAATCCAAATTGGTCGATAATCGTCGAGATTGATACCGAAGATGGTCCAATCGAGCGGATCAGCGGCTATGATACTGTCGAGGATTTTTTCAGTGAGATGATCTTTGATCCAGGACGCAATGAGGCCGGGTGAAAGATTCTGCTGATAGAAAAAATGTAGCAGACAGTAAATACTGGCAGGATTTAGAGATTCCTTGATGAGGAGCTGGTTGGCCATCACGAAAATCGTCGTGAGGTTGACCCCGAGGACGCGCATTTCGGCGCATTGAACTTCGAGATCATGCTTAGTTTCTATCCGGTAGCAGTTCATGGCGATAGTGTCGATATCGATGCCGCGTTGCTGAAATTTTTTGAGGTTTCTCAGGATAAAATCACGGCCTTTGATTTGAATTAACTGGTACATTAATTCATAAGAATCGACATGGACCTTAGAGGCTTTGACTTTGTCGTAGTGACGCCAGATGTAGCTGGGGCTAAGTAGTTCCCTAACCTCGCTGGGGTTGGCGCCGGCCGCTAGAAGTTCGGACCAGATGGTTTGTGAAATGCGATAAACTCTGCCGCGCTCCGCTTTGGTACGGGCAAGCGTCATAGCGGTGTAAAGCGCATCATGTAGGTCAAGATAGCGCTTGACATAGGCGGGAGTACGACAGACTCTGGGCAGTTCCTGGAAACTAGATTCCGCGATTTGAAACATAATTTGGAATTTTTGATTCATATTTTCCCCTTTCATTTTGTAAAAGAACGTGTAATAGATACAAAGTTTCCATTTATTATCACATGGGATGCTTATTTTGTCAAAAATAGGCGTAGATGGAGAGCATGAAAGGTGGCTATGATTTTTTGTGAAGAGGCGGGGTTCATGAAGCATAAGCTTATAGTATAATGGAAGAATGAATCATAATTTGGCGCCAAGTGGTTTGGAAAAAACGGGAGAGCAGGAGGTAAACGATAATTACCTGAAGTTGATGCAGGCGCTAAAGGGGGTGGAATTCTTGGGGGAGAAAAAGATGAAAGCCGAAGTAGAGCAGATTGAAGCTGTGAGTGATTTTGATCTCGAGGGGATTCTAGGTCGCAAGGAAAAATTGGCATCAGATACAGAGAAGGAACATAGCCAAGAATATTTAATACGGGAAAGACATGAAATTATCTGTGACCGTGACCATATCGAAAATCAGCGAGTGGATGTGGTAGAAAATCTGGAAAATCAGACTTTGGAATATCGCTTTAAGTTACGTGAGCCTTTGACGGAAATTTCAGAATTGGGGCAGAAATTACGTACCGAATCACGCGAAAAAGACGGCGTGGCGGAGCTTAAAAGTGGTACTTCGGTGCGCCTCGGAGAAATTACTTATCATGATTTAGAATCGAAGCGTGAATTTCGTTTGTGTGATGCCCTGGTATTTGAGAAAAATGGGATTAAGGTGTCTTTGGCTGATCCAAGTGCACGGGAATTAGGTGATGGGGTGATTTCACGGAAGCGTAATACCAGTAATCTGGTACGGGCGGCGATCGGTTTGGTGCAAATGGAAGTGCCAAAAGCGATGGATGATATGGCGGCGCAACAGACGCTGGATGAAATTTTTAGGCAGGACCTCGGAGTGGAAGATGCACTAGACGAAGTTTCGGAGAGGGCGGAACGCGATTATAAGATAGCGCGATATCAGTGGCAATATAAATTGGATGAGCTTAGTCCGGATCAGGTCGAGCGCGCGGAAAAATTGACGCGCAAAGAGGTTTTTCCGGGATACTCGACCTTTGTGGAGCTTGGGAAACATAATGAGTATCTAGCGAAGTACGGTGAGGACGTGCGAGCGGTGCATATGTTGAATTCGATGAGCGTGGATTCGGTTTATCGAGTATTGACTACGGGGTTGATGAGTACGACCGAGCGATTCAGTCGGGGAGTGGTGAAAAATGGAATTTCCTCGGTGCTGGATATTGATTCAGGTGGGGCGGACAATGTGTTTACTAGGATTATGAACGCGGAACAGCGAAATAAAATTCAGAATCATGCGGTGGTATTGAAGCCGGAAATTTTTGATCGTACGGATTGGTATGCCTATAATGTGGACTCTTATGGTTCGACGAATGAGGCGCACTTTGCGGGGAGATTGGCACCGGAGGAGATTTTTCAGCGCACTATGGGTGATCTTAAGCATTATTCGGCGGACAATGAACAAATGTTTCGTACGGGTATCGGGGTGGATTATATTGAAGCGATAGAGGTGGATGAGCTGGACCGCGATGAATTGCTTGAGGGGCTTTATCAAAAGGGGCTTTTTGAGGTAAATGGGCGGCCGATTGAGGAAGTGATCGTGGCGCGGGAATTCGACGAGGATGATGATGACGATTGGGGAGACTTTGGAGACTTTAGCCCTAGTTTTGAAGGGGCGGGTGAGTCGGTGGAGGATTTTCTGGCGGAGAATTTAAGAAAACAGGAACGCATTGAGGCGATTTATAACGGTGAAGTGAAAGAAGTGAGTCTTGGTGAGTTGACGGCGCTCGCGGAATCTTCGGAAGATTTTAATGACACCTTTGTTTCCCTGGCAGAGGCGATTATGGGGCAGGGCGGAGGTACGAAATTAAAAGCGGATCTCGAAACACATTTAGGCCAGGTGCTAGGGTTGGAAGATTTGGCGGATTTAACTTTGGGAAAATTGCCAAAAGATTTTGCGCCGAATGATTTAGGAGTGTTTTTATTTGCGAAAAATCAATTGGGAGTGGATTTTGGCAAAATGTATATGGAAGCTAGAGGCTTATGATATGAGAACCTTTAGGGATATTAGTATATGGAAGCGAGAGGGGTGAGTATATGAGAAGCTTTAGAAATATTATGAAAAATGGGCGTGAACGCGTGGAAAAATTGCCGGGGGAGGTTTATCTGGTGGAGTGCGAGACCGATGAAACGGTACTGGTGGCGATGCAACTAGAAGTAGTGCGACGATTTTCTGAGGGGGAGGAATTTATCTCGGTGAAATGGTTTGACACTGTGCGTGAACGAGCTATGCGAGCAAAAATGGTTTGGCGCGTGGGTGAATGTCTGGCTTTTGAAAGATTGGAATCTGATGGGGGTGGAAAATATTATTTTACGCCGTTGACACTAGAGAAATATTATAGTGAGGTGAAAGATTCGTTGGTTTCGGGGGAAGATTTTACGAGTGAAGCGGAAATGATTGAGGCGTTCTTGAAGGCCGAGGCAAAATAGGGGTGTGATTTGGATTTTAGAAAAAATAAACTCCCGAAAATTCGGGAGTTTAGTGATAAAATAGGCGTCAAATTACCTATGGCTCGACGTTTTTAATTTAGGCGCCAAGCCGATTAAGATTGGTGGTTTCAACGCGTGGAATGGAAGTAGATTCTGGTGAAATATCCGTGGTGTCAATTTCGGTTTCAATAAATTGATCGCAGAGTTTAATCAGATATCGGCCACGCTTCAAAGTGGTGGCCCACTTTTCCGGAATACTTTTGAGCCCGTATTGAATACCAGCGAGCGAACCAGTGAGAGCGCCGACCGTATCGGTGTCATCGCCGAGATTAACCGCAGTAAGTACGGCGTCTTGGAAGTTATCAGTGGTCAGAAACGACCAAAGCGCCGCTTCTAGCGTATCGACTACATAGGCGCGAGAAGAGATGAATCCCTTGGGATAGCGATAAATCTGATTTTTCAGAATTCGGCTATATAGGGTAATTTCTTCTTTTTCAAACATGCTGTAATCGTCTAGCTGGGTTTTGCGATAAGCTTCCTTGGGATTATCACCGCCTAATAAGTGACAAACGAAATTAGTGTAAATCAGACAACCCAGCACGCTAATTGGGTGAGCGTGGGTGAGGGATGAAATATTTTTCACTAATTCGTAACGTTTTTCGCCGGTGATTTGGTTGTTGTAACAAACGAAGGCCACCGGTAAAATGCGCATGAGTGAACCGTTACCATTATTGGCGTGATGTTTTAGGCCACATTTGACGGGATGTCCGCCAGTGAGGTAACTCTCAATCGCGCGCTTGCAGGTACCGCCAATGTCGAAAGTGAGATTTGTGGCAGTGAATTCATCATGTAGATACCACTTGACAAAATTCTCCATAATGTCGTGATAATGGAAGCGTTTTTGGTCAATCAATGACCGTATCAGACAGATGGTCATAGATGTATCGTCAGACCAAGTCCCAGCAGGTTGATGATGGGTGCCGACAGATAACATTTCGGTGACCGGCATGAGTTCTAGAAAATTTCGATTCAAAAACTCAATAGGTACCCCTAATGCGTCGCCAATAGCTAAGCCGATAAGGCCAGAACGAATTGCTTGCTTTATATCCTTTTTCTCTAAATGTGCCATAGTATCTCCTCCTATCTTCTGGGTGATGATGCGGGATTCTTTGTGAAATGGGACCAATTTTGGGTCAGATTTTTCACGATTTTTCCGCATCGAGATTCGTATATTATAACAATTTTAGAGTGTTTTGTCAATGTGAGCGTTAAGTTATGGTTTTATCTTCACTTCTTTTATGAAAATTAGATGTATAATATTGGCATGAGACATATCAGCTATAAAGGTGGTATGGTCATTATTCCGGCAAACACTAATCCTTGGCCGCACGAGCAGAGGGTTGCGAAGATATTAGCGTTGGCTGGATATCGTGTTGAGTTTATCCCAGAGGCTAATTTAAAAACGCCAGATATATATTTAAACAGGACGATGTTTGAAATTAAATCTCCGATTACCGATAATCCAAAAAAGATTATACGCAACGTGAAAAGGGCATTGGAAAAATGTCAAAACGTGATTATTGATTCATCTAGAGTGAAAGGTTTAACAGATGAAAGTATTCTGAGAACCATAAAAAGTAAGGTTAAAGATTTGCCTGGACTTAAAAGATTGATTCTTATAAATAAACGAGATCAGATTATTGATATTACTGCCTTAATTTGATACAATAACAATATCGAAGTCTCTGCACGGGGTGTAATGCTCCTACCGCAGGGGCTTCCTTTTTATATACGATAAAAAATCCCCGAAGATAGACTTCGGGGATTCTAATGTGAGGAATTTAATCGTAGGGATTTATTGTGACGATGTCTCCTAGCTCCTCTATAAGATTTGCGAGGTGACCCTTAAGTTCTATTGGCACTGGTTCGTTTCTGATTAGACTAAAAACGGCACGATAATATTGCAGGATATCCTGCTTTGAAGCATTGAAGCGGTGCCAAATTTTATCACCAAACTGATCGTAATCTTTCAGAATATCGGTAAGGTTATGTATTTTGTCGGCGGTAGCGACAATGTAGGCTTCAATATAATAGGAATTGCCGAGGCGCTTCAGGTAACTTTCTTTACGTTCTTTCCAGGGAAGTTTGGGCTGACCGGCTGTTTTAGGTTCCGAAACATCTTTGACGATGTCGGTAATTTCATCACCAAAATCGCGACGCATGTCGGTCTCAGAATAGACGGCTGGATTGACATCTTCAAGGATATCGTGTAAGATTCCAGCAACGATCGTTGCCTCGTCATTGGTATATTGACTAATAATCATGCCGACGGCGACAGGGTGGGAAATATATGGAATATCGGTTCCCTTGCGATTTTGATCCTGGTGAGCCTTGGCGGCAATTTTAAGTGCTAGATTAATTTTGTCAGTAAACATAGATTCACCTAACCTTTCGTAATGTGTATGCGGGTGACTGTTTGGTTAAAATTCCTCAAATTTGTAAGGTGCAATAAATTCACCTCTCTCTCGAGAGGTGAAGGTTGTGTGGCAATTTTTTCGTAGATTTAAATATAATTATCCTTTACTTCGGGTTCACGATACCAGATGATGCCAGATTTTTCAGAAGAGATTTCTAAACTTTGCTCTTTAAAATCCTTATAGGTTGAAACTATCCATGTTTCATATCTACCAGTGATATCAAACCCAACGTTTTTAAACCATACTAAAAGACCAAACTCATCTGCATCGGCAATTATACCGATAAAGTGCTTATCGATACGTACATCGTAGTATGACGGCCAGTCGGCTTTTGAAACTTTTTGCCAACCGTTGTATTCGAGGATTTCACCCCAGTGTTTAGCATCGAAGCGATGTTCCCCGGGCTTGCGCGGCCCTGGTTTAGGCAATTTTGGTGAACTCCAGCAGTGTTTTTTCATTAACCATGCTACATAACTAGTACTACGCCGAATGACGAAGCCACTAGAATCGGTAACTAGGGTGTAAAAATTACCGTCGGATTCCTGCCAATCAGCGAATTTTGGATTAGCATAGGGATATTCTTTGGCGCCATGCTCCATGATGTAACGATAGATGTGGCGACAGATTACGCGAATAATCCGAATAGGCTGCCAGGCGGCGCAAGATTGTCTTGCGAAAAAATTTGCTACTTTAATCTTATTAAATGTGCTCATGATTCCCCTCCTCTTCATGCTGTATGGGAAAATACCCAATATATATATTATACAATGAAGAGTGGTGGTTGTCAATTTTGGCACGTGAGTGAAAAATATGTGCTATGTAGTATAATTATAGTAAGGATATTTATAAATTAATTTGCGGAGAAATAGCTAAATGGGTCTATTTAGCAAAGAGGCGCCGGTGGTTCCTAAAACACCCGAGTTCCTCGATAATATCAATCGAAAAGTTATTGACGATTTAAAAGAAACAATCCGAAAAGGCAGTAAGGTTTCCATTGTAGCCGCTTCTTTCTCTATCTATGCATTTGAGGCTCTCAAAACGGAACTCAGTTCAGTAGATGAGTTCCGTTTTCTTTTTACTGGCGAAACATTCACAAAAGAAAAGGCTCCAAAAGAAGCACGCGAATTCTATATCCCAAGGCTCAATCGCGAACGTTCTCTTTATGGTACGAGTTTTGAAGTAAGACTCCGTAATGAACTCAACCAGCAGGCTATCGCTAAAGAGTGTGCTGACTGGATTCGCAAGAAAGCTCATTTTCGCTCTAATATTTCAGGCGAGATGATGCTACCATTTATGAATATTGAGAACTCAGAAGAAAATATAACTTACAATCCATTCGCTAATTTTACTACTGCTGAACTCGGCGAAGATCGCGGCAATAATGCATATTCGACGACGATGAAAGTATATGCTCCACTCACTGAACAGTATCTTAATACGTTTAATCAAGTCTGGAATGATAACGACCGCCTCACGGACGTGACAGATACTGTCCTCAAAAATATAACTGCGGCTTATAAGGAAAACTCGCCAGAATTCATCTACTTCGTGGCGCTATATAATATCTTCAGCGAGTTTCTTGAGGATATTGATGATACCTCTCTTCCGAATGAAGCCGTCGGATTCAAGCAATCAAAAGTTTGGAATATGCTCTACAATTTCCAACGTGACGCCGTCGTTGGTTGTATTACGAAACTGAATCGCTATGGTGGTTGCATTCTCGCTGATTCTGTAGGTCTTGGTAAAACATTCTCTGCACTCGGAGTTATCAAATATTTTGAATCGCGTAACCAACGTGTGTTAGTTCTTTGCCCGAAGCGTCTTAGTGATAACTGGAATACTTTCAAAGGTAATTATAAAAATAATCCTCTAGCCGATGATCGCTTGAATTACGACGTTCTCTATCACACTGACCTCGGTCGCGAACGTGGGGATTCCAACGGTATTGATTTGAGTTTAATAAACTGGGGTAATTACGATCTTGTCGTAATTGATGAGTCGCACAACTTCCGTAATGGTGAGCATAGTACGCACAGAAATGACGAAAACTATGAGAATCGCTATCAAAAACTTATCCGCAATGTTATAAAATCAGGTGTTAATACAAAAGTCTTGATGCTTTCGGCTACTCCGGTCAACATTAATTTTACGGATCTGAAGAACCAGCTTATGATAGCAAGCGGCGGAAATGAGTATGAACTTAGCGGTAAACTAAAAACCGGAAGTTCGCTTGAGAAAATCTTCCGTGATGCGAATAACGCATTCAAGACTTGGTCTGAACTTGAGCCAGAAGAACGAACAACCGATAAACTGCTTGAAATGCTTAACTTCGACTTCTTCGATTTGCTTGATAGTGTTACAATCGCTCGTTCGAGAAAACATATCGAAAAATATTATAATGAAACTAATCTTGGTACATTTCCTGAAAGGCTTACGCCAAAGAGTTATCGTCCAGATCTAACTGACCTCAATAATATTGATTTCAATACATTGTTTACTTATATTGATAAATTGAATCTTCAGATTTATACACCACTGAAGTTCGTGCTCAAGTCGAAGCTTTCAAAATATGTCGATCTCGATTCGTCACAAGGCAAATCGTGGGAGAATCGCGAAGCTGGTCGCAATGTCCTCATGATTACGAATCTTTTGAAACGTGCCGAAAGCTCCATATATGCATTCCGTGAAACTGTGGAACGCCTAAATAATTTAATCGTTGGCACAATGAATAATATCGACCGCTTCGATCAAGGTCGAATAAGTAATTTTGATTTCTCTGAAATAATGAATGATATTAATGAGGTTGATGACGATGATAATGATCCAGATTATACTGTCGGTAAAGACCTCAAGATTGAACTCGGCGATATTGATCGTATTTCTTGGCGCCAAAAACTATCTGAAGATCACGAAGTTCTAGAAGAACTCCTAGAGAAGATTCTCTTAATTACTCCAGACCACGATTTGAAGCTTATTGAGCTAGAAAAAGTCATTAAGAAAAAGATCGAAAATCCAATCAATGACAATAATAGGAAAATCGTTATTTTTACGGCATTCGCTGATACTGCTGACTATCTATATGGAGAGTTGGCACGTGCTATCGAGGAAAAATATGGACTCCACACCGGCGTCATCACTGGTAGTAAGAACCCGGACACTAACTGTTCTGGCGTTCCGAAAGACTTTAATAGTATTCTGACCTGTTTTAGCCCGAAATCAAAGAACCGTAAAGCATTTGGAACAGCCTTTGCCGGTAAAGATATCGATATCCTTATCGCAACAGACTGCATCTCTGAAGGGCAGAACTTGCAAGACTGTGACTTTTTAATTAACTATGATATTCACTGGAACCCAGTTCGTATCATTCAGCGCTTCGGACGTGTCGACCGTATTGGTTCAGATAATAAGCAGATTCAGCTGGTGAACTTCTGGCCGAATGTTACGCTCGACGAATATATCAATCTTAAAGCGCGTGTCGAAAATCGTACGAAGCTTATTTCAATTACTGGTGCTGGCGGTGATGTACTCGAGAATACTGATCCAGAGCTGGAATATCGCAAAGAGCAACTAGAAAGACTTCAGAAAGAGGTCGTAGATCTCGAAGAAATGAATAGTGGCGTATCGATTATGGATCTTGGGCTTAATGAGTTCCACATGGATTTACAAGAACTTCATAAGAAATATGGCGACGCAGACCATATTCCATTCGGAATTAGTGCCACTGCGGCGGCCGTTAAAGACGAAGCTCCGGCCGGCGTAATTTATATTCTCAAGAACATCAACTCGGGCGTGAATATCGACAAACAGAATCGCCTACATCCGTTCTATCTCGTCTACATAAAAGATAACGGCGAGATCTTCGTAGACCATCTGAACCCTAAGTCCCTTCTTGATAAAATGCGCTTACTCTGTAAAGACAAAGATACTCCAAATCGTTCGTTGGTTATGAGTTTTAATGCTGAAACTGAGAATGGAAAGAAAATGGATAAGTATTCAAAGCTTCTTTCTGATTCGATTCATAATATCGTGAATATTAAAGAAGAAAAAGATATTGCTAGCCTCTTTAAGGCTGGCGGAACTACGGTGCTAACTAACCAGATTTCAGGACTCGATGATTTTGAACTAATTAATTTCTTGGTAGTGAAATAATGATTACTTTTCCAGAACACGCTAAAGTTGGTCGAATTATAGCTAAAGAAAACTTCTATGGGAATATTGACACTGCAACGAAGAATCTCTTTCAAAGCGAGATCGCTAGGATTACATGGGAATATAAGCTTGCTCCAGAAACTATTAATATTCCGGCTAAGAAATGGTCTGAGATTCAGGTCTTTCGTATTAACCTAAAGAATTCCGAGGTACCAATCAAAGTTTTAAAAGTTATCGATTCAGCGATTCCGTACCCAATCCTTTTTTTGATTGAAAAAGGTTCCGTTGAAAAGGCTGTCATCTGCTACAAGGAGCAAAGTCAAAAAGACGAGAATTCCGCGAAGGTAGACACATATTTTGAAACTGAATGGAACGACGAAAGATTAAGGAATATCAAGATTGATGGCCTCAATATCGATACTGTCTTCTCGAACTTTGTACGCCAGATTGCTGGAGATAAACTGCTAGCAGCGAAAAACGATCTATCTGAAGCCTCAAAGAGCATTAAGGCTGATGTCGAGGCCATGAAAGAGCGCGAGAAGCTTCAGAAACAGATTGACGTGTTAACGCGCAAAATCAATGCAGAACCATCGCTAGGTAAAAAACAAGAGTTAGCTGAAGAAAGATATAAGCTAAAACAGCTACTTCGATTTGGATTGTAATTCCGCGACAGTAGTTGGCGGAACCAGGTTTATCGATAATTGATTAACGCGATGATAGATTCTGGCGTAGTCAATAAATATTGGCTTATTATCATATTCTTTACCATTCTTATCCTTGGTATATCTAAAATATAATTCGTCATCGTCAATCATCGTGAGACAATCGATGACTTCATCATAAGCTAAAAAAGCTGGAGCCTTCTTCTTACATTTTTCCCAAAGCTCGCTTATCTTGTGTCCAGTCGCAATAGTAGAGCTATTGGCTTCGAGAAATTTTTTGATCGAGAGCTCGACTAGGTGTCTTGCGAGAAATATAAACGGTATTCCCAAACTATAAGTTTTGATAATCATAGTGTGCGGTCTGACTACCGAGTTTTCCTCCTCGATTCGCGGATTACACAATAATTGGTCGCTTTTTATCGCTTCATACATTTTATTTAACGCCAAGCGATATGATTCTATTAGTTCAATCTCGGCTCTTTCTAATCGGACTTCTTCTTTAAAAAACGACGAGAATCTCAAAAGTATCCAACGATCCCGATCGGCATTACTAAAATCTATTGTGTCTTTGAGATACCTATTGGTCTTCATTTCTTATACATTGTACCATTTCACCACCTGATATTATGTTTTTCCTTGATATAATCATAATAAGGATTTTTATAGTTAATTGTGGAGGAATGTCTTATGGATAACAATATTGAGAAAGTCGATCTAGGCCGCGTAGACTGGAGAAGCAGTCGCGAATTCTTCGAATCATTAGGCGAAGCACTAGATAAACTAGACGATAAGGACGAGTCATACAATTTTACATGGGTTGGTAAGCGCAAGTGCATCATTGAAGCAGGTGCACCAATTAATAAGATTCTCCGCCCAGATATGGAAGCTTCCAAAGATTTTGATAATACAAAGAACATGCTAATCGTTGGAGATAACCTTGACGCACTGAAACTCCTCCAAGAATCATACCTCGGTAAAATAAAAATGATTTATATTGATCCTCCATATAATACTGGCCATGATTTTGTGTATCATGATAACTTTACAATCAAAAAATCTGATTATACTGACAATTGTACGGATGAAGATGGGAATATATTGATTTCAGAAGACGAATATAAAGAAAATTCTGAAGCTAATGGTCGTTTTCATTCTGATTGGTTATCAATGATCTACCCAAGACTAAAGCTTGCAAGAAATCTATTGTCGGACGACGGCGTCATCTTGGTATCAATTGATGATAATGAACAATCTAATCTAAAGAAAATATGCGACGAAATCTTCGGCGATGAAAATGTCGAAACAATGATATGGAATAAGGAAGCCGAGGGATCGTCGGGGACACTCAAGCAAGTACAACGTTTTAGACAAATACATGAATATATAATTCTTGCGTATAAGAATAGGGGCTCGGTCGATTTTATCAAGATTCATGAAGCTCTGAAAGGACGCGAAAATGAACTTCAGACGGCGAATTTAGCCGTTAACCAAGAAAAAGAAAAAATGAACCATCCAAATTATTTTACGATCACAAACCCTAGTGGCGAAAAATTTACTAGGCAATGGAAATGGTCAAAGGAAGAGATAGATAGATTAATCAAGGAAGATTTAGTCTACTGGGGATCCGATGGACATAAACAACCAAGGCTAATTATCCCTACTGACGAAAGACGGACAACTTACCTCCTCTCGATTTTGAACTACGGTGGAACCACTGCGGGTCGTAAGGATTTTGAAAATTTAATGGGAGATAAGATTGAATTTTCATATCCTAAGCCGATTATTTTAATGAAAAAACTACTAGGAACAACGACCGACAATGATAGTATTTGCTTAGATTTCTTTGCTGGTTCCGGTACTACTGGTCACGCAGTTATGGATTTAAATGCTGAAGATGGCGGAAGGCGTCAGTACATTTGTGTGCAGCTTAATGAAAAGACTGATGAAAAATCTGAAGCCAAAAAAGCTGGATACGACACTATTGACCAAATAACCGCGGAGCGTCTGCGTCGTGCTGGAGAGAAGATTAAATATGAGCACCCAGATGTGGATATTGATACGGGCTTCCGCGTATTCCGTGTGGATGGCAGTAATGAAAATGAAGATATTAGAAAACCTCTCAATCAGATTAACCAATCTGACCTATTTGGTGCCATCGATAATGTCAAAAAGGATCGAACCCCGCTCGATTTATTATTCGGCGTAATCTACGCTTCTGCTCTTCCATTTGACCTTAAGCTCGAAGCGCGCAAAATTGGCGAGAATACCGTTTACCTCTATGGTTATCTCGATGAGGGGACTGGACTTGTCGCCTGCTTCGACGACAATATTTCAGAAGAAACTATTAAAGAAATCGCAAATCTTAAAGCATTGACTGTCGCATTTAAAGATTCGTCATTCGCTGACTCCGCCGCTAAGATTAACCTTTCCGAACATTTCCGTATTATTAGTCCTGATACGAAAGTCAAGGTACTCTAATGAAGCTTAGGTTTAAACACCAGAAATTTCAGGAAGACGCCGTTAAGGCTACTTGCGATATCTTTACTGGGCAAATCAAATCAGATTATCGTTTCCTTATGGACCAAGGTGATATCGATGGAACAATGTTTTCTCAACTAGAGCAAGCAGGTTTCGGTAATGCTGATATTTCTCTGCAGGATGCCCAACTAATCAAGAACCTCCACGAGGTCCAAGGATTACAGAATATTGCAAGAAACACAAAGATCGAACGTCTAAACGGGCGCCCGGTATTCACGATCGAGATGGAGACTGGTACAGGTAAAACCTATACTTATATCAAGACAATGTATGAACTTAATAAGCAATACGGTTGGCGTAAATTCATCGTCGTAGTACCAAGTATTGCTATCCGTGAAGGTGTTTATAAAAGCTTCCAGACGACTGCGGAACATTTCGCCGAAGATTATGGCAAGAAAATTCGCTTCTTCATCTATAATTCGACAAAACTTAATGAACTTGAACAGTTCTCTGAAGATCCAAACATTAACGTAATGATTATTAATGCGCAAGCGTTCAACGCTCGTGGCGCCGATGCTCGTCGTATCTATATGCAACTCGATTCGTTCCGCTCTCGCAAACCAATCGATGTAATTGCGGCGACAAAGCCAATCATTATCGTTGATGAGCCGCAAAGTGTGCTCGGGACGGACAAGAGTGCTAATGTTACAAGATCTAGTATTGCTGAGTTTAACCCCCTGTTCTTTTTGACTTATTCCGCTACGCATCGCGAGGATTTTAATAAAGTTTATCGACTAGACGCGATCGATGCATATCAGAAGCAGCTTGTGAAGAAAATTACAGTTAAAGGTATTACCGTGAAAGGCGGCACAGCCACAAGCGGATATCTATATCTTCAAAAAATTAATACCTATCCTAATAAGAAGCCGACTGCAACTGTCGTGTTCGAGTTTGGCGCAAAAACAGGTGGCGGAATCCATCGCAAGACTAAAACGCTCGTTCTTGGCGACGACGTATATATTCATTCTGGTGAACTTGAGGCTTATCATGATGGTTACAAGATCTCTGAAATTAACGCTCGTGAAGATGGAGGCTATGTCGACTTTGTAAACGGCATTCGTATCCATGAGGGTGAAGTAATCGGTGAAACAAATACCGATGATCTTCGCCGTATTCAGATTCGCGAAACAATCATGTCGCATCTTGAGACAGAACGAAAACTCTATAAGAAAGGCATTAAGGTTCTCTCGCTCTTCTTTATCGATGAAGTCGCTAAATATAAATATTACGATGAAGATGGCGAACAAAAAGGTACTTATGCAAAGATATTCGAAGAAGAGTTTAAAAAAGCTGTAGATATTTACTTGAACCAACAACTTCAATTCGAAGAAGATAAAGATTTTCGGGAATATCTCGAGAAATTTACGCCTTCAGAAATTCATGCAGGATATTTTTCGATTGATAAAAAAGGCCATGCAATAAATAGTAAAGAGGGTCGCGAGGGTGGCTCTGACGACGTATCGGCTTACGACCTTATTATGAAGAATAAGGAACGCCTGCTCGATTTTAAGGAGCCGGTTCGCTTCATCTTCTCCCACTCTGCGCTGCGTGAGGGTTGGGATAATCCGAATGTTTTCCAAATTTGTACGTTGCGCGAGTCGAATGCTGAGATTAAGAAGCGCCAGGAGATTGGACGCGGTCTCCGTCTCTGCGTGGATCAAAATGGAATTCGCCAAGATGCAGAAATCCTAGGCGAGAACCTTGTCCACGACATAAATATCCTGACCGTAATCGCCAATGAGAGCTATGAGAGCTTCGCGAATAGTCTCCAGAGTGAATTTAATGAGATTATCGCGAAACGCCCGAAAGACGCTTCTGCCTCGCTATTTAATGGTAGGATTGTTCAAGACGCTAGCGGTGAGAAAACAGTTACTATCGATGATTCTGCGGCTGCGGATATTTATCTTGGCCTTGTAATGGCTGGACTTGTAGATAAAGATTCGAAGCAACTAACGGAAGACTATCACGCACTCAATGAAGAACAGAAGATTCAGAAAGTACGCGAAGCGGTGGGTGAGCTATACGCTCCGTTTGCCGAGAACTTAGAGAATATTCTTGCATCTGTTTACGATCCGAAACGTGGTCAACTCATTATGAACGCTCGCCGTTCCGAAAAACTCAATCTCGATCCAGAGAAATTCGCTTCAAAGAAATTTAAAGAACTTTGGGATCATATCAACGAGAAGACCTACTACACTGTCGAATTTGATGAGAACGAACTTGTAAGGAGATGTATTGATTCTCTCAATAGAAATATGCGCGTCACGAAGACGGAAGTTATCATTACTGAGGGTCTACTTAAGACTGTCGGTAAAAATAAACTCGAGATGTATAAGAATAAGATCGGTACGCCAATCGCGATATCGGAGATAATGAATAACACCGTAAAATACGATCTTATCTCCGAACTTTCAAAGTCACAGAATGATGGCGGTACGAGTTTAACCCGAAAAGCTATTGCTAAAATCCTCTCTGAAATTGATCCGGCTGTCTTTAATAAGTTTAAGATCAATCCAGAAGAGTTTATTCATAATGCTATTCAACTTATTAACGAACAGAAAGCCTCAACCGTAGTTGAACATATTCAGTACGATAAGTTGAATGAAAAGTGGGATGGCGGCGAAATTTTTATTAACAGCGATATTATGGGTGAATATGGAAATAATCTGATCGACACACCAAACCATCACCTATATGATAAGCTCCGCTACGACTCTGATGTTGAGAAGAACTTTGCCGAAGAGCTCGATAAGAGTGATACTGTTGAAGTATATGTAAAACTTCCAAAGAGATTCTACATAGATACTCCAATGGGCCATTATAATCCAGACTGGGCAATCGCGTTTAAGGACGAAGCTGGCGTGAAGCATATCTATTTTGTTGCAGAAACAAAGGGAGTGAACGAGGGGCAGCTTGATGTCGGAGTTAAGGGGATTGAAAAGGCGAAGATCGAGTGTGCCAGGAAGCATTTTGCAAAAATTAGCAATGGTGATTGTATTTATGGTGTGTGTAATTCTTATGAGAAGTTACTGGAGCTTGTGAAGGGGTAAAACCAATTTAAATAATAAGAAGTAGTAGGAAATGTAATATTATAGTATTATGAATGCTAGCCAAAACAAGTATCCGTCAGTTGTCCTAGGACTTGACAAGGACGGCAATGAAATAATTCATACATTTGGTCCAAGAGAAGCGGTTGCTCTTATGGCTGGGACTTGCGGTAATGGGCGCTCAGTATTAATTAATCGAATGCTTACGCAACTTATTACGAAATATTTTTCTGACGGAATTCAATTCATTATTGCCGATACGATAGGAATATCTTTTAATAGCTACAAAGGCTTGCCATGTCTAATAAAAGATCCTCTAACGAAGCCGGAAGAAATCCGTGAAGCGATGGACTGGATTTTAGCAGAAAACGAACGTAGGCTCGCCGTTATTAAAGAAAGTGATGATAAGAAAAAAGCGATCGAGAATCTCCCTGCTATTATTTTTGTAATTGATGAATATTCCTATCTATTCAAAAGAGGAGTATTTGAGACAAAGGACATGGGGTCATTCCTGCGTAATTTTTTAAAACTCAGCAGATATACGAATACCCACATAATACTCTCGACACAAAGACGCGAAAAAGAATTTATTGATACACTTAATCTAAGCTATATGGATACCAGAATGATTTTCCACTGCCTAGATGAAGTAGAGTCTGAAAGATTAATATCCTCACCCGATGCGGTAAATCTCAAACAAGGTGAACTTCTATATATGAAAAGAGGCATGGATAAGCCAGTTTTCTGTAGCTTCGAAAATTTCACCGATAAAGACGTTAAAGAGCTAATCAAAACTAATAATCTGGTTAATCTTGGCGAAGAATAGTATGCAAGATCCATACAGTTTTGAGGTCCATTATGGGATATCCAGACGATCTGAAAGTTTTATCCTGCATGACATTATTCAACGTTGCAGATCCTTAGTAAGTTGTTTATGGAAAAAATGTTATAATAAGAGATATGAAGACGGCGGACTATCTTGGAAAAATAGTTACAGTTAAAATTTATCGCCCAATGGGTAGCAAGCATCCAAAACACGGCTTTATTTATCCAGTTAATTATGGTTTTGTCCCGAATATAAAATCTTCTGACGGCGAAAAGCTAGGCGTGTATCTTTTAGGGGTTTTTGAGCCAGTAGAAGAATATACTGGCAGATGTATTGCATACGTTAGAAGACTTTACGGCGATGATGATAAATTGATTGTTGTCCCTAAAGATAAAAACTATTACCTCGATCAAATCGATTCACTCATTGAATTCCAAGAACGATTCTTTAGCTATAAGATAAAATATAATTCTGATGCCTTATACAACATTGGACTACCTCACTCATATATGTTAGAAAAAATAATCGAAGATATGATTGAAGTAGATGCGTTTAGTATTTCTCGTATTCAGGTTAAATTCTCGATGGGCCACGGTTTTGTAGCAAGAGTACAAAATTTATTTGATGCACTAGGGATTATTGGGCCACAAAATGGCAATAAAGCTCGTGAGCTATTAATAAAGGATCATGACGAAATATTGCAAAAGATAGATAGTTTTATGAATGAAAAAATTTTTTAATGCTAATAATTAGCTTTAAATATAATAATAGCTGCCTAGTATGCTTCGCATACAGGCGTCTGATTCGTCGAAATAAAAAAGTATCGCTACGCTCCTTATTTTAATTTTTAAAACTTAAAATTATAGAATAAATTCTAAATTTTAAGCCTTAAAAATAAAAATAGAGTTCTTCGAACTAGATATTTCTCTCATGGAGCACGCCTGGCTTCGCGGCTACTCCATTCGTCGAAAATAAAAAATAAACCCCTGCGGGTTTTATTTTGTTATTTTCTCCTCATGGAGCCGCCTTCGAGATTTGAACTCGAGACCCCTTCCTTACCATGGAAGTGCTCTACCACTGAGCTAAGGCGGCGGGTCATGTATAAACATGATTGGTGCTGGAGGTAGGACTCGAACCTACGAAGGTGTAACCCGAGAGATTTACAGTCTCTTGTCATTGCCGCTAGACTACTCCAGCTTTTAAAAATCATCCACCTGCTGGCGTGAGCCAAGCCCAGACAGATAGGAATATTATAACAAGGTGGGGCGGATTTTTCAACAGGTTTCTGGAAATAAAAGATATGGAAAAATTTCATGGAGCCTAGAAGTGCATTCGTGGAATATGGGTTTATTTTTTAGAAATAAGAAATGAGCACTTTTGGATGCCCTAATTTTTTAGGAATAAAAAGGAGCGCTTCTGGGCGCCCCATTTTTGCGCAAGATTGCGCGTTTTGCATTTTTTTAGGTTTAAGTTAGGTATTCAGGTTTAGCTTTTGTTTGAAATTGGGTATGAGTTTAAGTTATCAGTCGAGTTATTTTTACCTAATTTCAATCAAGTTTAGCTATTTTGGGACCGCCGTGGTGATGATAGAAAGAAATAATTTTCTCATCCTCCGGAATCTCTACCTCGATTGTGATTGGCCGAAATGTACGGCGGAAGCCACACAAATCATAATAAGCCTTCAGAAGATTAGAAGTGTTTCTAGTGTCTCCGTGGGGATTACTGGTCATCGCGAAATGGGCGCCAGTAAAAGTCTTACGAACTACTTCGTTATCTAGCAAATAATCTTTTTCAGAGAGGATTAGATTTCTGGGTAACCTGTCATCGCCGAGGTCTCTAGTGTTGTTACGGAGAGCCAGATATTGGTCAACTAATAACGCCAGAGAGCTACTGCTTTTTTCCAGATCGAAGTTCGGAATGATTGGAATAAAGCCAAGCCAGCCTAAAAGAAATCTTGACGCGAGTAGAAGTGGCCCGCCATATTTGAGCAACGTATGAAGTGGCTCTTTAAGGAAAAAACCATAGGTGCAAGGATTCAGACTGAAGGTTGCATCGAAATTGTTTTCCATTTTGTGGATGACGATGTCGCCTATACTGATGGAATGACCAATTGTGGTGCGGCTCAGGCGTTTGAATTCCTTGTTGCGTCTGACGATAGCCTTTCTCATAGCTGTAACGTAGGTCGGTACATCAAAGCCGAAATTGCTGTAACATAGTGCGTAAACTCCGTCGCCATCGTGCAAATGATCTAAAATATAGTTAAATGCACTAATGGAGGAATTTTGTACTCCGCAGATTTGGAAAAAATCTGCTTTGCCATTGGCTTTGCCATGACGTACCGTGTGAACACGGGTGGTGGCAGAAATCAAAGCCTTACGCAGAATAGCTGCGCTGACCGAATTGATTACCATAAAAACGATAATCCACTGCCATATTCTCGGTAGTTCCGTGAAACCTAAAATTGCAATTGTTTGATAAAAAAATGTACTCATTTTGTCCCCCTTTTCTTGTGAACATGCAACAAAAATCAAAATGTATCAGAGATATATTACCACATTTTAATGGTTATGTCAATCTGCTAGCTAAGCCTTTTTGTAGAGTTTGTATTGATCCGTGCTTCCCTGGTTCTTAATGATAGTGTTGATGGCGTCGATAATTTGCTGGTCGGTTTTGGTGTCGCCGGAGCTATAACCGTCGAAGATTTTATCGCCAATTATCATAAATGGAACGCCACTAACATCCTGGCCGAGATATTTACCGAATTTTTTCATGAAAGCCTTATTGTCTTTGTCACCCCAGACTTCGAAAGAATAAATATTAACTTTATCTTTGGTTTCGGCTGGTAGTTTGGACGTAAATTTAGCGAGCGCCTTGCAATGTGGGCAGCCGTCACCCCAGAAAATATAAATATTTGGTTTGTTGCTGCTGAGATCGATGTCGGATTCGTGATTAAAGGCGAATTCGGTGGTAGATTGAGTGGTGGATTTTGAGGTGGAATTTGATGCGGAGTTCGATTCTTCAGATTGTGAAACTTCGGCGGTTTTTGTGGTATTGGCGCCAGATTTGCCGTTCATCAAAGGATACATAATCAGTAGCATAGTTGAAAGAATTGCAAGAATAGCAAGAACGATTAGGGAGGCGAGCTGGGCGCGTTTTTTGTTAGCGGACTGAGTATTTTGAGGTGTAGAATTTTCCATAGATTTATTATAACTTTTGATGGGCAAAATGTAAAAATTTTATTGATTTTGATAATGTTTATGGTAAGATAGAATTTGTGTGTTTTTAGACAACTCTTTTTTTTAAAGATTTTTCAGGAATTTTTCAGATTTTTGTTACATTTTATTTTGTTTGTGCTAATATAGACTTAAGGATGCCATTATTGAATAAATTTTGGGAGAGAGATTTATGATAAGTGTGATTTTTGGCGACCCGAGAGGGTCTTTATCATGTGGCTTGACTAACAAAAATGGCACCCTTTTGTGAAGCAAGCGTAGCTCCGATCGTCAAGGTCGGAGTTTTTTCTCTACTAGAAAGGAGATTTTATGGTAATTCATGATTTGTATCCAGAAAAATCGAAAGTGATGCTTTTGATTCATCCAATGCTGGCCTCGAGCGAGTTGATGAGGACTTTTTTGGTGGAGAATATTCTGAAAGAGACTGGTGAATATCGGTATATTATACCGGATTTGTCGGGGCACGGTGATGCGGCTGATGAAATATATGAAAGTGTGGTGGAAGAGGCGCGAGTATTGACGCAATATCTCTTAAAACATGGGGTGAGTGAAGTGGATTTGGGGTTTGCGGCGTCACTAGGCGGAGTGGTGTTGTTTGAAATATTGAATCGGCGTGAAATTAAATTTAGGCGGCTATTTTTCGAGGGGGTGAGCTTTTATGAAAATGCGAAATTGGGTGGATTTTTGATGACAAAAATAATGCTGGCGAAGCAGAAAAAAGGACTGAAAAATCAGAAACTTGCGGTAGAGAAAATGTCCAGGATGTTTGGAATTCAGGCTGGCGAGGTGATGGCAGAGAGATTTTTAAAAATGGACCCTCTGAGTATAAAAAATATTGTACGAGACTGCTCAAATGTGAGGTTGCCGAAGATGGATGTGGAAATGCAAAGGTCTTGCGTGTTTTCTTACGGTGAAAAGGATTCGGATTTGAGATTAGCTAGGAGAAAAATTTCGAAGATGTATCCAGAAGCGAAATTGGTGGTGGATGAAGGATATGGGCATTGCGAGAGAATGGTGAAGGATGCGGAGGGGTATGTAAAAGGGGTGATAGGGGTGGATTAAGAGCGCGTGTATTAAAATACACGCGGCCATTCGTCGAAATAAAAATACTTCACTATGTTCAGTATTATTTATTTTGAAAGATAAAATTATAGAACAAGTTCTAAATTTTACTTTTCAAAAAAATAATAGAGTTCGATTGAACTCTATTTTTATTTCTCCTCGTGGAGCCGCGTGTCGGCTCTGCCCCGACGACCTGCCGCTTACAAGGCGGCTGCTCTACTAACTGAGCTAACGCGGCGATTCGTATCATACGATACTGTTTAATTTTATCATGACTCGATATTCTTCACAACCATGAGATGGGTAAAAAGACAGATTGGATCGTCTCACTACACTAAAAAGAGCTTGTCGAATAATTTTTTTATTTAAGTGGGCCTTTCGGGGTTTGTTTATTGAATTATCTTGCGACGACGAGTGGAGGTACGGGTTGCGACTGGACGAGAGGTGGCAGTGGCGCTAAGTTTGGCGTCTTGAATAGTGCGCTCGGTGCTGGTCTGACTGGTGGATTCGCTAGATTTGGCGGTTGGTTTTTTGGCTTTTGGATAGAAAATCTTTGCTGGTTTCGCAGCGCGAACTGGTTTTTTGATTACAGTGCGTTTTTGCTTTTTAGCGAGTTCCTGTTTTTTCTTTAATTCATCTTCGGCGACTTGTTGCTCAATCCTAGCAGTGACGATTTGGATGTTTTCAGCGTCACCCATATCTTCGTAGATACTGAGGATGTGACGAAGGGTAGAAATGGAATGATCGAGAGCATAGGCGGATTCAAGTGCTTCGACGGCAGCCTTGCGGTGACCGAGTTTTTCTTCGGATTTAGCGAGCGCGATAAAACGAGCTGGTACATCACCTTCAAGTTTTAAAGCTTGCTGGAAGGCCATACTGGCTTTTTCGTAGGCACCGGTTTCGAGGTAAATTAACCCTACGTTATGTAGAGAAGATGGGTTGCTATCGAGAGACTGCGCAATTTCAAAACATTCGATGGCTTCGTCGTAATTTTGTGATTTAGCATAAAGAATACCGAGACGGTTATAGGCCGCAGCATTGGTTTCGTCAAATTTCAAGATAGTGAGCAGAGCTTTTTCGGCGCGAAGAGTTTTACGCTCTTTCATACTGACTTTGGCGATATCCCAAAGTTTTTTCATCTGTGCATCAAAATTCTTGTTTTCTGGAGCCGGTTTTTTGAGTCTGGCTTCGATTTTTGGTTCGAAAAAAATCAGAAAAATTACGAAAAGTAAGATGAGGAAAATTCCTAGCATATCTTATATTATACATGAAAATGCTTAAAACACCAAAATTTTGATGATTGACAGCGGCGAATGAAGAAGTTTATTGTGCACGGAATTGGTCTTATGGTGGAGATAGATATAAAAAATTACAAGAGGTTGGCTATGGACTGGAGTTGGATATAAAAGCCTACAGGAGGTTAGCTATGAGCTGGAGTTTTTTGTTGGCTGAAAAATCTGAGGTGAGATGTTTAGTCTCGATGAGGCCGGAAATTTTCTGGAGGAAGATAAGATTTTTGGTTTTGTAGTAAGATTTTTCGGCTAATTCAATAGTGGTATCGAGGATTTGATAGAATAAAATGGGGTTAGTTTTCGGGGTGGACTTGATGATTTCATCGGCAAGAGCGGGGAGCTCTTTGGAGCTTACCACGAGTAATTTTTTGGCGAGTTCGAAGATTTTAGGGTCTGCTTCGGGTGTAGCCTTAAGATAATCTTTCTCTTTGAGGTAAAAAATCGCGGAGCGCGAGCGGATAGTGTCGAGTAGACGGTTGGGATTTTTGGTAAAAAGAGCGAGATGATAATGGTTTTTCGGTTCCTCAAGAGTTTTAAGCAGAGCAGATGTGGCGCTCGGGGTGAGAGCTTCGGCGTGATTGATGACGACAAAAATATCTGAGGTTTGAATGCTGTTCAGATGAGTTAAAATTTCACGAATGGCTTCGACCGGGATTTTATTATTGTCTTTTTCATCTGGTTCGATGAGATAGGTGGCGCGAATATTGGGGTTTTTTTCAAGATTAAAAATCGTGGAAGAATAGGCGGCAGCAAGGGTAGGGATTTCTGAAAGATTTTCGAAATACATACTTCTATTGTAATCTAGTTTAATAAAAAGCAAAACCCGCTAAGGGTGCGGGTTTCACGAAGTATTTTTAAGTATCCTATTGATTAAAAATTTGGAATTCTGGTGGAAGATCGGTGGTAAAAGTGACGCGACGGCTTTCTGGGATGGTGATTTCGAGTGAAGCGGCATGTAGATAGA
>ERZ773250.207-NODE-207-length-37681-cov-10.407404_pt1 | contig 37681 bp, 53 predicted proteins | sample MGYA00511258_ERZ773250 | MGnify/ENA primary metagenome ERZ773250 (study PRJEB29015, sample SAMEA2738164) | human oral metagenome | biome: human oral; feature: human-associated habitat; material: saliva | place: China | collected 2187 ... | reverse complement strand
TCATCAATTCAAAACTGTTTTTTTGATATGACAAAACTTCAAATGTTTTGCCATCATTTAGTTTAATTTCCATTTTCTAACCTCGCTTCTTATGCAACTCTGTGCCAAATATTAACTGCGTAATATGGTGGTAATGTGCTTGCTTCCGCTGTTTGACCAACCACTTGCGTAAAGTGATTCCATCCAGTAAAGCCTGTGCCAGTTCCGGCGACAACATATGTTGCATTACCTACCGCAGCTAAGTTTGTATCATTGGCCGCTTTGTAGCCAATAACGTTTGCGTTGTTATTGGTCGCACCAATAGCCGCCGCTAGATTACCGTTACGCCCATCTCTTTGACCATGAGCGTGGGTAGCACTACCACCTTGCGATTTAATAGGTATGTCTTCACTCGCGCCAATTAGCAATCTATCGTTTATCTTTTCCCACTTGCCACCAAGAATAGCGTTTGGATCATAGTCCTTATTGTCATTCATTAAGATTGAGCCAATCGGATAAAAGAAATCTATCATTCTTTGATAAGTGTTATTTTTCTTGAAATAATAATCTTCTGCTGTGAAGTTGCCATTTACATCAACTTGCGTTTTTCCAAGTTGCATTAGCGCTTTTTCGATAGCAAGCGTTATATCTCTACTAATCGACTGTCCAAAACTATCGGTTGCAGTTAGCGTATATGTGTACGCTTGATTAGGGTTTGCTCCACCAATCGGCTTTGTTGCGGACCATTTATTACTATTGAGTATGCCTGTTGTACTTCCTGTAGCACTACCTGTAATCGTGATATCGATTGCGTTGGTTGTATTGCCAACCTTGCCATTCCAGTATTCACCATCTGCACTAATTGCACCATTACTACTTTCTGCACCGTTACGAGCCACATTCAAGTTGATAATGGACGGTCTGACATATTGGTGATACTTAGCCTTTTGAGTCCACGTTGCCACGTTGTTGCGGCTGTCTGTAGCGGTAATCGTATAAGTAATCTCGCTATTTGCATTTGTTAAGCCATCAAACAAAACATCTGCTGTTGTTGTGTTGACTGTTTTATTAAAAGTTCCAACACTTACAGTTATTGATTTGATTGTTGCATGTTTCTTAGCACTTGCCGCCACTTTTACTCGTTTCTTGGATAACAAAGACATGCATTCATATTCATTAGGGATATATGTTTTCGCAATACCTTCATCAGTCACAACTATATTGTCTAGTGATGGACTATCTGTGATTGTAAGTTCTTGCTTATATTCAGCACTTTCACCAATCTTAGTTTTAAAATCAGCAGTCCATGTCTCAAGAACAATTCCGATTTCACATTTCCCCTTATCAAGATTTTTTGTAAGTTCATAAATTCTATCCCATTCACTTTCTGACATAGAAACAACCGCACCATTTTCGTATGGTTGTACAACTTTAATCTGCTCAACATTCACAATACTAATACGCATGCGTTCACGATATGCATTTACTTTTCTTGTATATGTAATAGCATACTTATTTTCGCTATTGTTCAGAGAATAATTATCAACAACGCTCTTTCTTGGAATGTTTCTGCATGATACATCACCACTTAGCGATGTATCCATCAATGGATATGCTCCGAAAGTTAAACTAGCAGATAAATTTGTAGTGTAATCTCCATTATCATCATGTCCAGCCCAAAAACCACCTTTTAATATGTTTTTAGATGTTTCAAAATGATATGGAGCACCGCCACTAATTGGTGTACAACCAGTACATTTAATTAAGTAATTACCACCGTATGTATTTCCTTGTACCCATTCTGTGTCGAGTGATACTTCAATCCACGATTTATTGTTTTCGATGTCTATCCATTGGTCTGGCTCTCTTGCCCATAAAACAACATCATACATACCACCATTTACATTCTTATGGACTCGTGCAACTTCTATCCAGTTGTTGTTTAATGCAACCATACTCATTCACCACCTATCCAATAAATGTTCGTACATGCAACTACTTCACCGCTGATTTCCTTTAACATGTCACGTTTGAATTTGTGTGCACCTGTTGCGAAGTTTCCTTCTGCTTTTAATGATTGCACTCGTGTTTCGGTAGAGTTTACATCAACCATAACTTTTCCATTAACAACGATCTTTGACGACTTCTCATCAAGTACTTGTTCGGTTGTTGCACCTTCTTTACCTTGAATGTGCATGCCGTCAGATTGCAACTTGATTTGTTTTAGAACAGCAGTTTTACCGTTTATCTCTTCCGTCAGTGTTTGATTGATACTATCTTTCGTCAACTGCAATTCTGCCTTAGTTGCATATTGTTGTGTCTGTGCTTCTAATGCGTGCAAATCATCATTTGTTGATTGCAATGATTTTTTAATCGCTGTTGTTTCCTGAACTGATAAATTAACAGAATTATTTAATTGCTCAATTGCTGATTTGTTGCTTGCTGTGACATCGTAAACACCATTCAATACATCATCTTTAGCAGGCTCTGAATAGCCCACGCTTTCGTCCGTGAATGTAGTTCTGTATCGTTTCCATATCCAAGTATCAGCAGTTTTAGAAGGTTGCGTGTTCTTCCATTCACCACCAGTTACTTCTGTCTTTGAAGTAGATAAGTAGTATTCTGTTTCAACTGCTTTAATACCCTTTCCTGTCTTTCCTGCAATCGATGGAGAATACACATTTGACGATGTACCATCACTATATTTCCACGTTGCTTTAGTCCATAGGGTATAACCTTCATTTACTAACGGAATCGAATTTAACCATTCGCCTGTAGGAACTGTGGCTGAACTGTTACTAGCCTGGTATGTAAGCGTAGGGCTACCTACGATTCCCCTACCTGTATCACCCTTAATTCCTGTTAGTTCAAAAGGCTCATGCTTAATCTCTGTACCATTGTTTACAACATCTGCAAGCATGTACCACATGTGTTGTCCTACAATCGTAGAAGGCTTCTCCGTGGTCCATCCACTGTCAGTCTTTGAAGGTTTATCAGCAGCTTGTCTTTGTAAGTAATACTGCTTAGTTCCTTTGATACTTCCTTTAGATTCTTCTGCTAAATCTGAAATGGTTTCTGTAAGTGTTTTATTTCCTAATTTAATTAGGTTTACATTGATTTCACCATCTTCATTCAGCATGAAGTCATCATGCGTTCTAAAGCCGTCTGAACTATGGTATAAACCACCACGGATGAATCTCCATCCCTTTGTAGTAGATGTGATGGTGGGTGTATTTGATATCTGGAAACCTACTATCTTGTTGCTTGTAAATGGAACGATATTTCCATCACCATCAATGAAGTTGTAATAGCCATCTGTAGCGCCGGCTATCTTACCAAACATCTCTTCAATCAACTTACGATTACTTCTATTTGCTTCACGTATAGCCTTTGTAATAGGACTTTCTTTTGTTACTGCCAACTTATTACTGTTGGTATAACTTTCGGTCTGCATGGATAAGCCACCATTGATACTGATTTTTTGGTACATGATCCATGTTTCAAAAGTATTGCCTTTGTTATCTGTAAACGATACTCTATCACCGATTTCTCTACATGGATTGCCTACGTCCGTAGCCGTAAGTGGTACATATTCCATATCACATATATAACTAGGTACTGTGCTTTCAGCAGTAATATATGGATTGATATAACTAATACCTTCACCAGTTCCTGCCACGTATGCATTCTTACCATCACTTACTTTTACGCTTCCGATTGTTACCTTCTTTTCCGTCACAAGTTTACTGATAGTTCTTCCTTTGCGTGACATACGTGCATTTTCAAACACGATGTCTGGTTGATTTCCAGAACTATCTACAACATCCATACTGTACTTATAAGGAACGATATTTCCTTCTCTATTTACACGAAGGTTATATCCGTCATATCCTGCAATGTCAGCCAGCAACTGCTTATACGTTATGTGTTCTTCAATCTCATTTATCGTTCGAAGAGTGAACATCGTTTTATTCAATACTTGCATTCCTGTATATGTTTCAATCTGTTCAACAATAGTCTGAACGTTTCTTGAATTGATGTTCTTTACAACTTCATTCATTCTTGGATGAAGTGCATAAGCAGTAATTGTATAGGTACTATCATGGTTGTCTTTATACTCATTTACATAGTATTTACCTAATGGAACTTTCATTGAATCATCGCCATTCAAACTAGCAAATACTTCGATATATCCGTTTACGATATGATCGTTCTTTATCCAAGTTTTCATAGTTAGTTGGTTATTGCAAAACTGTCCTAACTTTAGCGATTTATCAGATTGTCCGATTTCAATAATCTCAATACTAGATATGTTTCTTACTGGAAGTTGTTCATTACCATTTAATAAAACAGAAAAGGTAAATGAACGACTTTCATAAATAGCATTGTTGTAGTTGTCATTTACTCTAATCATTTCCATTTACCTTTCTATTAAATTAAATTTAATACCTGTTAAAATATCTGAATCAGAATTTGTAATCATCCCATAGTAACTCGAAACTTTATCGCCAGCATACATTTCTGCAATTCTTACTGTTCCGAAAGTAGTGGAATAAAATTTAACGAAGAAGAATGGATTGATAATTAGAGAAATAACTTTTGTTAAATCTTCTCTAAACATCGCTTTAAATTCCATCTCTAATTTTTCTTTGATTGCAACTCTTTCTCTATTCATTCCACCATCAAGTCCTCGACCTGTTACCCCACCTGCGTCTAAATCGTAGATTCTACAATCTAAACGTGATGGATCAGGCAAGGAAGTCCAAGTCTGTCCATCTGTAGAAACACTTACTATTCCTGTAGCGTGCCCTTGAAACCAAGGGGAACTGTATATTTCTGCCATATTATCTTGTCCTTCCTTTCCTAATATGCGAACTCGCTTTCGCCAGTCATGGCAACGTGTTCATTATTTCTTTGCACCACATTGTCATAGACAACTTTTCCATCGAGATTGATGGTGATATGTGAATCACCATTACCTTGCACACCACGCATTGCTTCTGCTACACCTTGTTTAATACCTTCAATAATCTGCATATTGTTTACAACTGCATTCTTGTTTCCGATATTACCTACAAGTTCCGGCCCTGCTTCACGTGCAACGAACATTTGCCCCATATCTGGGAAACCACCTTGTGCATACCAATCGATATTCACTTTAGGTAAGCCTTGTTGTAACCAAGTAAGCGGGTTGGCACTACCACTAATACTGAAATGTGGTAATGGGATGTGTGGGAATGTAATGCTAGGGAATGTAAGTCTTGTGTAACTGAACTTACTTTCGATTGCACTTAAACTTGAATCTGCTTTAGTACGCATTCCGGATAAGTTTGTGCTTGCAGTAGAGTTCATGGATGAGAAGTTCTTTTCAGTGTGCCCGTACGTCTTAGACATGTTTGTTTCAACTACGTTACGAATGCTTGACATACTTCTATCTGTAGCGATTCCCATGTCGTTGAAATTGCGTGTAGCAGAACTTGACATTAAGCCAGTATTGTTTGCAACGCTTGTGTTTGTCTTACGGAATCTGTCAGTAACTGTATTGCTAATTTCGTTTGAATCGTTGGTGATTCCGTCACGCAATTCAGAGAAATTTCCTTTACCGATATCGGCAGCATTTCTTGTTGTGCTTTCGATCGTGTCCTTGCCCTTACCAAAGATGGAAGCAATCAAGTCGCCAATCCATCCAAAAGTATCTTGAAACCATTGCTTTACTTCATCCCATTTCTTCTTCATGCCTTTGAAGATGTCACCAAACAATTCTTCACCAACTCCAGCAAGCACACCGCCTACCAAATCAATTGCAGATACTATTGCAGTAGCCAATAAGCGTAAGGCACTCTTACCAAGTTCTAGCCAATCGACTTCCTTTAGCATTTGTCCGAACTCTGTTCCCAACTGGTTGCCAATGGCGCTCCAGTCGTAACTATCAAGTACATCTGCGATTTCATTCAAGAAACCTGTAATAGAACTAACTAGATTTGCAACAATAGCACTCCAGTCTAGCGTTGTGACAAGTCCAAGTATCATTTGTGGAATAACTAAGAAACCTTGTGCAATGGTTCTGCCAACTTGATCCCAATCGATTTGATACATTGCTTCATTCAAGAAATCGCCAACTTTGCTACCGATGGTGTCCCATCTTACTGTTTTCATGAAGTTGTAGGAAACAGTGAATACTGCGTCAATACCCTTGCCTACAGTTCTTCCCATTCCCTTCCAGTCGATTGCGTTGATACCCTTATTGATACTTTCACCAATAAATATTCCAAGTCCTTTCCAGTCCTTGTTCGCAAACAATTCCTTGATTCGATTCGCAAAGTCAGCAACTGGGCCATCGAACTCTGCTTGTTCAAACATGATCGAAGGGTCAAGTCCGCCACCTGCACCGCCACCACGACCACCACTGTGTTTGTTAGGGTCATTCATGACGTGCAATTCATCGAAACTTGCTAGATATAGGTCTAGTTCCTTCTTGGCTTGTTTGGCCGCACCGCCACCTTTGCCAAGTTCACTATTGAATTTTGTTTGTTGCTTGATTGCCTTAGTCCATGTTGCATGTCCACCAAGGAATGCAAAGAATTGGTTGATGATGTTGATAAGTGCCACAAATTTATCAATTAAGAAATCAATTGCTGGTGCAAGTGATTCCAAAATTGGACTTGCCATAGCACCTAATGCGTTACTTGCATATAGTCCAGATGTAGCAATGCTATCCATTGCTGGTGCTAAACTTCCACCGATTGCGGTAGAGTACGCATATACGTTATTTACACCTGTAACCATCGCTTGAGTTATCTCTTTGATAACTGTGCGGATGAATCTATACATCGCAACTCTAGCGAATTGGTTTGCAAGGAAACCTAATTTGCTTCCTAAACCTAATGCACCTTCACCAAATTTACCGAATGAGTTTCCTGCAATCGCCTTGATGAAGCCACCGAATTTTTGCAGTGCACTACCGCTTTTAAGCGAGTCGAATATCCTTTTGAATTTATCTGTGAAACTCTTACCATTACTTAGTATTCCACTGTAGATACTCTGAATCTTGCTTGCACCATTCTTTAGTGACTGGGTAAGTGATTCCAGCCCATTTCCTATATAAGGTTGCTTGCTTGTATCTGTTTGTGGAGTTGTTACATCTTGTTTGTTACCAAGTGCATTTGTAGCACCTGTGCCCTGTTTTATGTTGCTTAGAGCACCTAAACCACGTAAGCCTTGTGTGGCTTCAGATAACTTCGATAAGCGGTCTAAATCGAGTTCTTTTACACTCTCTGCGATTCCGTGCATGTTATCTTTAAACTTACTGATATCCATTGCTTGAATCGTTTTATTTAACTTGCTTATTCCATCACCTGTATTGCGTAAGGCTTCTCCAAGTTCTTTTAGGGTGCTTGTATCTTTCCCTTCAATTTCGGATAGTTGGTCTGCCAGGTTTTTTAATTCTTTGCCAACATCCATTCCTTTTACTGCTTCAAGGGCCGATTTTAAATCTTTTAATGCACTCGATAGTCTTTTGATATCTTTGACGCTTTTGCTTATATCTTCTGTGACTGTAAACTCTAGTCCTTCATATTCAGCCATATCGAATGTATCTCCGTTCTATTTCTTTTCTTTTGCTTTTAAACTGTTTTGTCCCAACATCTGCATGTACTCTCGCAACTGTTTTGTGTACTGCTCTGCTTGTAGTCTTTCTTCTTCTGCAATAATCTCTTTGTTAATAGATAAATTGAGAAGGTCGGGTTTCTCTGGATATTTGAACTCTCCATTTGAGAAACATGCAGATATAGCCTTCGCTACGTATACACCTTGCAAATAAGCCATTTCATTCATGTGTTGTAAGTCGTATTCATGCTTCTTTCTATAAAATTTGGGAAGGTCGTTATCACCTTCCCAAAAATCTTTATATGTCATACCCATCGACATATATCTTGGGCACTCTCTTTCAAATAGTTCGGAATAGGTAAACTGTTTCTTAGAGTTTCCCTTGTCTTTGAGTTGGACTATTCCATAGTCCAAGTCAATTTTTTTGGGTCGCTCTCACTTGGCTCTTCTAATAGAGCTTCGCTTGGAGCACGATACAATTCCATTAACGCTTGCAATAACTCTTTCTTATGCGTCATGTTATTCCAGATAGTATTTACAACCGATTCCTTTACACCAACATGACGTGCAAGGAATGCTCCCCTAAACAACATTTCAATTGTTGTATTAGGTTTTGTGTCAATGTCGTTGATGTTAAAACCTGCGTTTTCCATCTGTCTAACTGATTGCTTGTTGAATGTAAGCGTGAATGTTTGGTCCTCGAATGTTACCTTAATGTCCTTTGCCATTTTCTTCTTCTCCTATTTGATTTTCTAAAGTGTTAAATCGTTACTGCATTAGTCTGTTTTCTTTGTTGCAGAAAATTCTGGTTTATCATCGACTGTAATGGAAATAGCCAACTTGTGACCTTCATTAGAGCCTGCACCTTTGAGATAAACTGTCAATTCACCAGTCCAGTAAATGCAACCTAAATCGCCTGTAGGTGTATCTCCATCTGTTCCACCGATGTACAATGCAAACTTTTGGTGCTTTGTCTTTGTTGCGGTTTCGATACCCTGTAACTTTGTGTAAAGTTCTGGTGTGTAGTAGCCTTCAAAAGAGAAGGACTTAACATCCTGTAAGCCATCGATATAAGCCTTGATTCCATGTGATAGAGTTGTTACTTCAACTTTTTCTGGATCACTTCCCATATCTGGATAACTGATAATGTCAATAAGTTTCTTCATGTCTGCATAATGGTCTGTTGCAGAGTTCATCAAGAATGTGTACTTAGTTAGAAATGCTTTGAAATCTTGAAGTGCCATTAGTGTTCTCCTTTTCTTATCGTGTAAATAAATATTGTCCAGCAACTCTTCCTGTGTACTTCTGTACATATCTGTGGATTGAGTTGTTGTTCATCGATTCCATCTTGATTGTTGTAATGCATGTCATGTTCTTCGATATCATCAACTTAGATATGCTTTGTAGTAGTGCAATGCACTCGCCTACTGCGTCATGTTTATCGTTTGAATAAACATTGATATCGAACGTGACGTCACATACTGTTTCTTTGCCACTGGAATCGATAAAGTTTCTTGCTTGGAATGTATCGGACTGTACGACCGTTACAACTGGAAACGTTGACTTTGCGTTGATATTGTCATTGCTAACAATGATTTTTTTATTTGGAAAATCTTGTTCCAACTGTTTTGTAATTTCCGATATGATGTATCGTTCAATAAAAACCATTATTTCAACTCCTTTATCAACTTATTGAATGTTTCTTCTGCTACCTTCCGTGCACTATACATGAATGGTGTAGCTGCGTTTCCGTATGTGTGTACTAAGCCTTCCTTTTTCGTTGATACTTCTGTATCAGAAGGTGGGTTTTGTCCGACTACTCCTTTGTAAAACCATCCATTAGGCTTTAAGCCTTGTTTCTTACCATACTGTCCATGCATGACAACATTGCCACTTGTAATGAGTCCGTAGGCTTCGTTTGATGCACTTGGATAAATACCTGTACCAAACTCTATGAATAGCGTTGTAGAACCCATAGCACGCAGTGTGAAGGTCAATTTGCCATCTTCTACGTGTACCGGTGTAGCGTTTATCACTACATCCTTAAAGCCTGCGTAACTTGCAGATTGATACAACCTATTCGCTTCAAATATTGCTTCTTGTCTTACCTTCTCCATAATCTTTGTCATGCGTTTCTTCATGTCTGCTTTATGGTTATCTGTTATGGCAATTGCCTTATCTAAATCTGCTAGATTAAATAAATCAATCTTCATCGCTTGTACGTTTTCCAATCGCTATAGCCAAGAAATTCTTGGACTTAGCAATGCGTTTGACAATGTAGTTGTAATTATCATTTTCTGCATTAGGTTCAATACCAATCCATAGAACAGAGTTTTCGTCAATATCTGTATCAACTGGAAGTGGGGAAATTACATTACTGTATTCCAATAAGTTTCCAAACATGTAGAATTGAGAACTACCGATATTAGGACTGATATTTCCCCTATGCTTAACGGGTAAAGCATACTTAGGAATGTATCGGCCCGTAGGTTGCTCCCATTCATCAACTTGTTTCTCTAGTCCTAAATACTTAGCACTGTAGAATGTATACATGTTTTTCTTTAGTCCACGCATGTTATCACCATGCTTCCGACATCGGAATAATCTCCGACATTAAACTTTCTGGTAAATCTCCATTTTCCCACTTGATACTTACACCATTTTCTGTGTGTGATATCTCACCTTCTGCACCTTGTTTGTTGTACATATAAACCGCAAGTCTTACACATAGACTGTCATACATGCTTGGTAAAGCCTTATTGCTTACATCCTGCATGAATGGATATCTTCTTAGGAGTATTGCGTTTTTTGATAATTGAAAGAAGGTGTTTACGACATCATCAGAAATCGTCATGTCCGATGAACTTTCAATGTTTGTTTTAATCATTGCTTTAAGGGTTTCCTCTGCCATCATTAGCACCTTCTTTCTTTATCTTTTAGTTAGGCAATAGTAATCTTTGCTACCTTTGTTGCGTCTGTTAAAGCAGCCACATAGTATGTACGTGCAATCAACTTGTTTACACGCTTGTCTGCGTCTTCGGATGAGCGGTTGCCTTCATTGAAGTATTCAGCAGATACGTTCTTCTTGTAGAACACTGTTACTGCCTTCTTTGTAGCGACGTAGATTTCGTTAGCAGTAACTGCCTTATCTACAAATAAGTGTGTTCCAGCAACTGTGCCCACATAGCCTTCACGAGCGAATGATTCAACATACTTTAAGTTGTCACCTAATGCCTTACGTAACTTAGCGTAGTTATCAACGCTAACTAGAGCGAATGTGCCAATGCCTGGTGTTGTTGATTCTGTAAACTCTGTCTTTAACTTGGATTGTGCTTCAACGAATGCACCAAAGTAGTCTGTGCCAGTAAGTGCTACTGTGTTTGCGGATGTAGCCTTCGCAAATTCAGCAATGATATCAGAGTTTGCTTGATTGAATAAGTCAGCACCAACTTTACCTGCGATAACGATTGGTACATTTGGATCAGTCATCTCTTCTTCATCGTGCCACTTACCTGTAGCCTGTAATGTCTGCACCTTATACTCTTCTGGTGTGAAACCCATTTCGATAACCTTTGTGTTACCTGCGCCAAGTGCTAACTTTTCAGCACCAGAAGCATTCTGGTCATCACCAACATGTCCGTAGTAGCGATTGATTTTCTTAATCATGCCTGCAGATTCTGTTAAGGAATCGTCAGCAGTACAGAACATAGAGTGGTCTAAATGTGATACAAGTTGGTCTTTGATTTCGTTTGCTAAGACAAAATTGTCGTATGGTTTGTTTGCCATTTCTTAATCTCCTTTTAGTTTTCTGAATAAATTTCGTTGTACTCTTCTCTGTGGTTTGCAATGAAATCGGACTTTTGACTAGGTGATAGTTTCATAAACGCTTCTCTTGTCATTGCACCACTACCGCTTGTATTGCTTGTTCCCTGCGGTTTAGGATTGTCTTTAATCAAGTCTTTCTTGGTATTAGCGACCAGTTCATCAGCAAATTTCTTTTGATTTGCTAACACCTTTGCGGTGTCTCCATCTAACGTTGCAATTGCGGTATCGCTTGCCAACTCTTCGCTATAGCCGATTCCTAAAAACTGTGATTTTAAATCTGCAATGTTCTTGTCACGCTTTAATGTGTTTAACTCTTCAAGCATGGTCTTTCTATCTTCTTCTGCTTGTTGCTTTGCTAGTTCGCCAGCGTCGAGAGTGCTTTGATATTTCGTTTTCCACTCTTTGCATTCAGAAGTAAGTTTTGAAATGTTGTTTTTTAGATTTGTGAAATCACTGTCTGTGTGGAACGTCAAATCTGCTAGTGCAGTATTGATTTCTTCTAGTGACATTCCTTCTTTGTAGGCTTTACCCAATAACTCTTTTAAAGAACTCATATTTGTTTTTTTTCTCCTGCGATTATAGTTTTCCCTAACTGTTTAAATTTGCGATTTAAGGTTTCTCTACCTTTATGTGCGAATTTTGTATTGCGACTTCCCTTCCGCATATCTTTTCGGACCATTTATCCGTTAAGAACTTGTTGTATAACTCAACCAACATCTACAATTGACGTTGTTTTCAGCATTACTGAATCCGCCTGGGAATTGTGCTTCATCTAAATCGAATGTAATGAATGGTTCATCAAGTTTCTTCACCAATGAATCGATGTATTCATGGGTATCACGTACCTTCAAATCACCTTGTGTATTCCATTCCTTTAACACTTCTTTCCCTGTAGCCTTCTGATAGTCTGTAGCAGTCTTGTAAGCTGCAGATTCATACACTCTGTGTGCTTCACTATCTAGCAATCTAACAAGTGCTTTAACGTCGTTATTTGCCACGTATTCGTAAACACGGTCTTTGAATGTCTTACCTGCAATGCTTTTGTAAATACATGACTGCATGTCGGATGAACTAACATCGATATCTTTTGTAAGGCCTGTGCTATACAAGCCATCAATGTAGTAACTTCCAAGTAGCATGTAGAGTTCATATTCGATGTATTCTTGTTTCTTCTTTAACTCCAATGTCTTGGAAGTAAGATATACATTTACGATTCGTTCCGTGTTTGCATGTATCTCGTCAAAATCTAAATTTGTTAGCATAAATAAAAAGAAAAAGGGATATCTCAATATGCATGAATGCATACCTTGATACCCCTTTGGGTTTCTCCTTTCCACGTTTGGAAACGGTCTATTTATTTTTCATCTGGAACTAATTTTCGTAGAACTTGAATCAACACAACTTGGTTGCGTTCAATCTTCACTTCTACGATGTTACTTTTGTTTAGTTCCTTCTCAATTCTCTGGATCTGTCTTGGTGTCAGTTTGAATTGCATTTACTTCCTTCCCTTGCTCACTTGCTTGTTGTGCCATATATTCCTTTGATTCAATCCATGCTCCTTCACTATCTGGGAATAGGTTTGCAGTAGCAAACGCTAATCGTGGAGCAATCTTTTCATTCTGCAACATTGCAATAAGCACTTGAACCTTAGATTGGATGTTCTCGTAGTTCTTACGTGTGAACTTGATATCAATGTCCTTGTAGTCCAACTTCAAGTCGGATGTGTTATTGCAGATATAAGTAACTAATTTCAGCAACTGTCTTTCACTTGCTTTAAATAGGTTCTCTGTATCTTTCGCTCTAGCTTCTGCCAAGTACCATCCATCTTGCATGATGGTTGCCATACCAGTTTCAGCAGAACTTCCGTTGTTCTTTGTTGGTGGCATACCAACGATAGCAAGTACACTATCAACTAAATCATCAACAAGTGTTTGTGTGTTTGTCTGGTCCAATTGTGATACAAGGTATTTGATTTCGCCTTGTAAACTTGGGTTGATATCTCTAAACTTGATAGCACCAATTTCATTCAGTGTTTCAACCTTCTCAGTATCGATATCAACGTTGTGGAATAACAATAGTGATTGCACGAATTGTTCAATACCATCGTTTCTATTGGATTGCACATTGTTGATTGCGTCTAACAGTGATAACACGATTTCAAACGCTCCAATACGTGCGTTATTAAGTGGATATTCGATAATTGGAATCTGTTTTAATGCATTTCCTGCTTGTTGCACAATCTGCTCTTCACGAATCTTGTAATACATATCCTTTGTGTAGCACTCATACACATTGGTCTTTAGTACACCAGTACTATCGACATCAATATAATGTCGTACTCCCATGATTGGCGGTTCACCAATCAATGTCGCACTATATATTACAAACGTGTCACGTGGGTCAGCACTGTACATGTCGAATGGAATATCATCCCCATCATCGCTTTGTAAGAGAATCTTTACACCTACACCACATATATGCATGTAGTCCACGACGTCTTTATCGACTGTGACTTTATTCTTGACATCCATGTAGGAATTAAGGGTACTGATTTCATCCGATTGCTCGTTTGACTTTGACGCATATTGAATCGGTGAATATAGCAAGTAGCCAGTTTTAAACGATACGATTTCATTCGCCTTGTTTACAACAATCTTATTGTTGATAGTAGGTCGAATCTTCTTCTCACGATTCAGAATAGGTTGATTGCCTTTGTAATATTCATACAAATAGTTTTCTTCACGCTTATTCTTTTCGTGTGTGATCATCGCTTCCTTTAAAAATTTGATGATATTTTCGCTTGTGATACTTTCGGTATTCACAAGAATCTTCTTTCTACCTGTATAAGCCATTTATCAGTTTCCCTTCATCATCGTCAACTTATCACTTTTAAAAGCAAAAACAAGCATAACGTTTGTATTTTTTAGCAAAATTATCAGAATGGTCTATCGAAAATTTCAACTGTAGGAATCAATATCTCTTGATACATATTAGAAGCCATCGCAAGGCTATCTGGAGCGTCATCATGCTTATTTTTACCATTTGCTTTGAAGCTGAACACATTTTGCATGAACTGCTCGTAGTCCTTTGACCGCTTACCGCTTTCCAAGAACACAAAGTGCTGAATAATATCAGCCTTCTTCTCATAAATGCGAATATTCTTTGCAACAAGTGTTGGTGCAGAAACCATTTCAACATTACATCTATAGTTCAATTTACTTAATTCTTCTTCGATACCTTCAACATAACTCTCAAGTGTCTTATTAGCTTCTACACGTAACGTTGTAATTCCATTATCACGTGCTTTTCTTGCTATCGTAGGTTGCGATATTGTCTTATCTTCATTGGTGTAAATGACATCGACAACGTACACCTTATCCCCATAAGCCTTACATATAGGGCCAGCAACAAAGTCTCCACCACCGAATGCTGGGTCTACTGTAGTAAAAGCCCAATCACATGGTAAATCCGGTAATGTGCCATCAAAGAAGTTCATATCATTCGGATTGAATACTGTTCCTTCTCTGTCGATTGGTTGTTGTTGGTACTGTGCAAGCCATGATTCAATATCCCCATTCTGCTCAAAGGAAGCACGTTTCTGTTGGTATGTCTCTGTAGAAAAGCCAACTCCATAATCGTATTCAAAGTTGCTTTCATCATTTTCATCTAATGCAGGGATACTGATATCCGCCCATTTATGATTCTTAAACTTCTCATTCGTCTTTAGAAGTTCCATTCTTCTACCAATAGGGTCTTTTGTACTCCATCTAGTACCAATCCACAAAATACGTGTGCTTTGCTTTGCACGGGAAAGCATATTGTTATCAACTTTGCCCCATGCAGTCTCAAGCCTATCTGGGTTAAGGGCTTCTTCAATACCACTCAACAAGTCATCTGATATTAAGATTCCACCTTCAACGTCGCACGCTCCATTCAATGTTCCATACAACGAACGACAAGTAAGTGTTGGATAATGTCTCTTTGAATCTACAGATAATGTTTGGTCCTTAGCATTAGAAAGTCCATTATTTGTGCTCGGTAACACTCTATCTGGGAAAATTTTTTGCCAATTATATGTATGTGGATCTTGTAAGATTTCCTGTACACCATCATAAAACTTGCCAGTCAATATCGCAGAATACGATACATACAAGTTTGGAAACTGTGGAAATCTCCCCATCAGCCAGGTTATGAAGAAAATAATCAGCGTGGTTTTACCAGTTCTCGGCGGCTGTGATAAAAACAATTCCTGTATATCCCCATCTGCGAGTTTCTGTAGCGTTTCTACGTGGCCCTTGAGTATCTTCTTACGTGGGATGTAGAATCGCTCTCTAGGCTTTCTATCGTACTCTAATGCAATCATGAAACTATCGAACCAGTCTTGTGCGTCAAACACGTACATCTTGAAAATGAGTTCTCTCATTTTTTCTGCAAGTGCATAGTTTTCATTTTGTACCGCATATCGCATGACGTTTCCAGATACCGATATCAAGTCCTGTACGTTTTCGTGCAGCTCGTTTTTAGAAACGTATTCCGCCTTCATCTTCATTAGGTACGCAAGGCCATCTTCACATGGTTGATACTCATTTCTGTTCCCTATAACAGTCAATATGTTACGGAATATGCTCTGCATTCTCTGTATATCCTTCATTTATGCTCTCCTTTGCAAATAAAAAAGGGAACTACACATTTCTGTGCATTCCCTTTGGAATCACCATTATCCCTTTGGATATCGGTCTATCTATCAGTCCAGAAAGATATATACATCTCTGTCCTTATGTTTATTATACTTCTTATCTACTTTGTTTTGTAACTTGCGTTGTCGCTTATATTCTCTCATATAAGCCTTGTCAGCCACTCTTCTATCATGTGTGGCAATCCGATACAACACAAACAACGCTACAAATACCAGAAAACATAGGAAATTTAACATAAAGCCATCCTTTCTACTTCTGCATAATATTTATGGGTGCTGATACCCAACTCTCTGCATGCTTTTCGCATGGAGATTTTTTTATTATCCACCAGCTGCTTATATTCTAAGAATTTATCGTGGTCTATAGGCTTGAGTTTTCTGCCTTCTTTATAGTCTGGGTTATTCTCTTTTGCTATTTCTTTTCCTGCTTGAGTACGTTCTTGAATAATCTTGCGTTCAAACTCACTGATAGCCAACATGATATTTATTGTAAGCCTTCCTGCTGGTGTATCACTAAATTCACCGATGTTTAAGATATTTAACTTGCAACCTTTATTCACAATGGTATCAATTATCTCTAAGCCATCTTTTAGACTTCTTGCAATGCGATCCAGTTTACATACATATAAGTAGTCACCACTCTGTAATGTATCAAGCAACTTCTGCAGCTCTGGTCTATCTCTCTTTGCCCCACTATAAACATCTTGGAATATCACTTCACAATGATGTTTATTCAATTCTTCTATCTGTGCTTCCAACCCATTACCATACATTGATTGGCCCTTTGTGCTTACACGTGCATAGCCATAAATCATTCTTCATCACTCTTTCCAGATAATAGCCATTCTTCGCTATTCTTCTCACTAGCCATCTTATCCTTGACGATAACCTCATATCCCATAGCGTTCATGATTGATACGAAGTTCTTTACTCCGATGTTCTTACTTTGGTAAATGTATCTAGCAATGTTTGTCTGCCCCTTCATACCCATTCTCTTTGCTAGTTCGGTCTGTGACCAACCACGCTCAGTTAAACCTTTGATAATCATTTCCTGTTCTGTCATTTTCATATTTAATTTCTCCCTGTAATTACATTCATATAATAACACTACTTTGGGGGATGTCAATACATATTTGTAATAGCCTTTTAAAAATTCTTGGGTGGATATGGGGTTAGCCCGCCGTTGCATAGCCTGGTATAGGGGGGTGGGGTGTACCGTTCACCTTCCATCGCTATTGTTAAGCAATTAGAACATTCAACGCACGCAATCGCTGAACGTTAGAACACAATCACAATTTATCAAGAACCACTAACGCAACATATTAGACGTGATTATCTGATGTTGTTTTTAATATGCACATAAAAATTACAGTATGAAAAAGTTTTCATAATTACATATAAATAATTAAAAATAATAATAAATTCATTAAAATAATTACATATATGTATTTACTTATTATATATATGTGCTATTATATATATGTAATTAAAAGGAAGCCGTTACGGCTAAAGGAGTAAACATTATGAACTATCTTAAATACTTAGAAGAAGAATCACATTATTCAACCGGAGCGGTTAAATGGTACAAATGTACGAAGCCAAATAAAAAAGGTGAAACGCTGGAAATTGAACAGCATGCAAGCGGCTCAATTCAAACCTATGTAAGAGATCTAAAAGATAATGAATCAGGCAAGTACAATCCAACAATATACTATTTAATTACTCGCAATTATTCAGGCCCTCAAGTCGATAAAAAACAGTTATCAGAAAAGTCAAAAAATGAATTATTAAATGAAACGGTTAAGCTATTTATGAAAGCAAACTGGAAACTAAAGATAATCAAAAAATAGAAAGAGAGAACCCAAAAATGATATTTAAAACAACAAAAAAAGAAGTTATAGAACAATGCGATAAAATTATAAAAGTAGGAAACAATAGACTTCAAGCACTACTTAATTATGAGCACCCTATCGCTTACACGTTAAGAAGAGAAGGAAAAGGAGCGGATATATACGAATTTGGAAAATTCATAATCGTTATGGGTAATGATCCATTTGGAAATATTCAGGCCGATTATGATTTATGCCAAGAATACGAAGAAAAAGCGCAGGAAATTATAAATAGCAGAATTTCAAGACCAGATACAGAACTAAAAAAATTGATTAATTTATTTATTATCAATGTACAAGTAAAAAATAATAAGAAAGAAGGGTAAAAAAATGACAAACAAAAAGATAATAGATGGCATTAGATTCATAGCAAGAGATACACAACATATAAAGATTTTCGATAAAGTAGCCTATGCTTGGGCTGGATCTTCTGCAGTGCACGACCTTTTGAACGAAGCTCGCTCATACGAAGATAACTATATGAAAGAGTTTGACATTTACGAAAAAGCATGTATTGACTATGGAAAAATTGACACCGACGCATTAAGAAAGCAAGCCGAAGAAATCGCCGAACAGAGCGAAGATATCGACGAAAACGACTTATATTGTGAATATCTTGATAAAGCAATCGAAAAAATAAGCCCGCCTTACTCAGTAATCATGAAACATATCACCGATGAAATAGGCTATTATCACGAAATACAATTATATGATGGTTCAGAATGGTTTGATGATTCAGAAATTGACATAATCGATTATGATGATGGCAATTTTGGAACATTCACGCTAAAGGAAGATGAAGAATAAGGCGGTTAACCCGCCTTTTATGAAAGGAAAAACAACAAAATGAATTTACAAATAAATGACAACCAGACAATCGAACTAAACACTCATTTACTAATTGCAGGGAGTTCGGGAAGTGGTAAAAGTGTAGCCATTCACGCATTAATATTATCAGCGATGGAACAAGGCTTTAAATTAGCCCTAATTGACCCAAAACGTATAGAGTTATCTTTTTACAAGAACATCAATAATTTACTTTTGCCGATTGCAAAAAATACAGAACAAGCAGAAAACATAATACAAAATATATATGACTTGATGGAATCCAGATATAAGAAAATGGATAAACTCGAACAACGTCAAAGCGACGAAGTTCCTATATTGCTAGTCATTGATGAGTTTGCAGAACTGATAGAACAGAACAAGCGACTAATGCAGACAATTGAACGCATAGCCTCTTTAGGTCGTGCATGTAATATCCATTTAATTTTATCCACTCAATACCCTATAGTTAAATACGTCTCAAACGCAATCAAGTCAAATAGTGCACGCTTATGTTTTAGATGTAAATCAAAAATGCAATATAGAATCATTTTAGAACATTACCCAGAAAAAACACCACCGCTATATCATGGAATATATCAGGACGACGCTGGAAACGAAACACTAATAAAGGCACGATATTATACCGATTCAGAAATAAAAAACTTATGTGAAGAAAATCAAAAACACGGATTTATAACTAACCTACTAAAACGCTAGTAGGTTTTTTTATTATCATTACGCGGCTTACTTTTAAGGCACTTCATACAATGCCTTTTTTAGCGTGTTTTAGACGTGTTTATGTTTGGATGATAATTATACCATCCGTGATTAAATCGCTTTAAATACGCACGCTCCAGAAGGTTATAACACAACGATAAACGCCATCCATATCGTTAGTATAAATAAGCTGCACTACCAGGCTAAAAAGAAAAAAGGCAAAAGCCTTCTTTCTGCGACTTTCTGCCCTTTCTGCGATTTTTATTCTTCATTTTCTGAATCGATATCGATGATATCAGCATATCTATCTTCCAGTTCTGCCTTTGACTTCTTATCCAGTTCATTTTCTGGTCTATTGTTGATAATCTCTCTCTTATCCACCATTCCATAGAAGTTCTTGGATCTAAAGATATACAAAACCGGATTGAGCCGATTACGCAAGGCCAGTTCTGCGTCTTGTGCAGCTATGATTTGCTTAGCCTTTTGTAACATTAATGCAATGACATCGCCCTTTGTTTTATCAGCAATCCATGTATTCATTTGTTGGTTAGTCATGCCTAACTCAAGAGCCATTGATTCAATGGTTGCTAGTTGACCACGTTCTGCACATTTTGTAAAGAACTGATTTAATCTATCTGCACATTCTTCTGGGGTTTGAACCGGTTTTTTGTCCAGTAGTTCCAGATAATTACTAAGAACTGCGGAAACTGCTGCATTGAGTTCTTTATCTTTCTGTGCAAGTTTAAGATTTTCTCCACCTTTTGTTTTTGAGATTTCTTTCATACCACGTTCTTCCAGTTCCATGTCTAATTTTTTCATAAGATAATTTCTTGCGGTCCTTCCCCTGTGGGTATATCCATCCTTGCCAAACTTGTCTTTGTTATGTGGTTTATCTCCCTTTTGAAAAGGCACTAAGCCATATCGTACAAGTTGATTAGGTCTTGTACTTCTCCATTCTGGCAATACGGAACTTTGGCAAAGGCAATGATGTCATCGTACTGGTTTAACTGGGATGGATAAGAAGTCCAGCAATTTATTTCTGGGTTGTAAAACGCAAGTAACTTTTTGGTAGGGTTCTTTCTGCGGATTGCAACGTAGCACTGTTTGATATTTGGTAAAGCATAACGAGTAGAGAGAAACTTGTTGTCAGGAAGCTGGTTGATATCGGTCTGAATTTTTCTAAAATCTCTTATCATACATTTCCTTTCTACGATACAAGGTAAGCGATTTAAAGCGATGTTTTTACTGAGATGAGTATTTTATCATTCTCTTCAAAGAAACGCCTGTATCGCTCTGTTTTGAGCCTTAAATCGAATATTAGCACCTTTGGCAAGGTTGCTATTCTGATTTACTGTCAATTTCTGGCATTTTGTAATAGCCGTTAGTGCCAAGGCATACTGCCATCAATTCCAAAATTTTTTTTGCATATTCTTCCGTTCTGTAAGTACCAAGTATGACTGAACGGTTGAACAATCCCAAAATTGAGATGTTGAAGCCGTCACCTTCTTCATTTTCTTCGATGAAAATGCCCATATTAGAAACATCAATCAATCGTAATTTATCTTGAGTCAAAACTTTACACATAAAATTTTTTTCCTTTCTGTTAAATTTCTCTAATATCCACATAAACACCTGTAGTCTTTGAATGGATCTTGATGGTCTGTTCATCGGCTACTTGTTGGTCGCCTTTGTTAAACCAACCACGTTGAGCCATAACATCCTTGAATTGCTTGATGAGATTATCCGTATCCGGTTTGGTTGTTTTTGGCTTGCCATCCTTCTGCTCGATACTGTCACCTTCTGGAAAGCACCAGATAGTTTGTAACTTGACTGCACCTTGCAAGCCACGGTGTACTTTTGTTTCTACTTTGGTATCTAGGCTATTTGCCAGGTCGACTTCTTCTTGAGAAGGCACTTCAAGTTTAACTGGAATGAGTCTATCAAATTGAGCCAGTGCTGAATCGATATCTCTTTTTGCTTTCTGTGCTCTTTCGTCCAAATACACCGCACCAGTTTTCTTGTTGAACTTTTTTTCTTGGGCGGTGGAAGTCGGAACACGTTTCATCGGAACAAAGAAAGCAGCATGAAACTTTGTACCACTTTCATCTTTAATCATAAAACTTTTTTTCTATCCTTTCATCAAAATTTTTTATTTGTGAATTTTTTTAATTTTTAAACTTTTAATCATTTTTTGGTGTGGGTACAGTTCGCCCCTTAGTCGTTAGTCCACCCTATATTCACGGGAAGTTATAACCCGTGATATTGGGGTGGTGACGACTACGCAGGTAGGGAGTATACGACCGAATAATATATAAGCGTATTATCCCCCCCCTAGGTAATACGATAAATTCTCGTATTACCTACTCCCTAGGGGGTAATTAGGGGGTAATACACATTACCTACTAGGGGGTATTACAAGGGGGTAATTACTGTAGTACCCCCTATCTAATATCACCATACTTCATCATCTTCATCGTTGGTAATATCTGCTTTAATGACTTCGGAAGCCAGGCTTTCACCCTCAATACCGCTACCATGTGAAACGATTTCAAAACCATTTTTCTTCAATAATTTCTTAAATGCGTTCTTATTTTCTGCATAAGTACCACCATATAACTTCGCCATTTCACTTGTTTTTACGTATTCAACTTCGCCATTTTCTACCTTTTCTGCTAGTGTTTGGTATGCACTTTCCAACTTTACGATGGTTGAATTTTGACGTTTTGCATTAAAACTGGAGATGTTTTTCTGGTTGAATACGGCTGCACTTTCTGGTTCATATTCGCTTAAAATTCCGTCATTATCCACATAATGGATTGGATATCTGTTCCAAATATCAGTCGGCTCTAGTGGTTTAAATTCTCTTAATGTGTACTCGATTCTAAGTGGTATTCCATGGGCTTCTACTAGGCTTTCTGGTACATCCAGTTCCGTTACAGTAAGAATAGCGTCTGGATCACGTGCGAATACACCAGAACCACTTGCTCTATCGATGGACTTCTTACCACCTTGGAAACCCTTAGAGAAGTGATGGCAATAAATAACACTGCAATTCAGTGCATTGGCAATAGCGTCGAACTGGTTGCAGAACGCAGCCATATCTCCAGCCTTGTTTTCATCACCATTCATAACCTTGTAAATGGGATCTATGATAACTGCAATGTAGCCTTGTTTCTCACATCGTCTAATGAGTTTCGGTGCAAGTCTTTCCATCGTTGTAGCATGTCCACGTAAATTCCATATATCGATGTTGTTTGCATGGTTTCCTACGTTCATTCCAAACGCTTTATATACTTCGCTGATACGATTGATACATGACGCTCTATCGACTTCCAGATTGACGTATAAGACTTTGCCTTGCTTACAACGTTTACCCATCCAATTCATACCTTCTGCGATTGCATACGCTAACTCAATCAGCATGAATGATTTACTGGTCTTACTAGCACCGCTGATAAGCATTTTGTGACCTGTTCTAAGTACGCCTTCAATCAATTCATCTGCTAATTGTGGTGGGTTTTGTAATAGCGTTTCAAGGTTCTCAAATTCTGGTAGATTATCTGATATATCTTCAATATATTCTTCCCATTCTTCCCATGAGCCTTTACCGATGTTTGTATCGATAATGAATTGATAATTGCCGTTTCTCTCAAAGCCTGGGAAACGTGATAATCTACTAGGGTTTTTGTTTGCCTTATCCAAATCAAAACCATTCTTTTTGCAAATACCATATAAATAATCAACACGTTTCTTGTATTGAATTTCATTTAACGCGTCTACTCTTACGATTGCATGGATTGACTTGTTTCCACTGTACATCATAACTGCAATTGGTAATTCCAATTTGCGAAGCAATGCACTTTGTACACCGATATCCATGTTGTCGCTTTCAATCAGTGCATAACGATATTCCGATACGTTTTTGTCCTTTACACCTGTACCATCCAGTGGATTGAATCTGATCCAAGCACCTGCTTTAGCGTTGTAATCACCGAACGTAGCACCAATGTCTTTTGTCTTGTGTAATTCTTCTAAAAGCTGCCCGCATGTTCTACTGTAATTACCACTATCGTATGGAATCATCTTTCCATTTTCTAACTCACGTGACTTTACACAATATCCCACATGGTCGTCATTGTTGAATAACGTTGTTAAATACGTTTCGATTTCTTTGATTGGTTGCCAGGTAGCCTTATTAGGAAACTTGATGTCGTCACGTTCTAGCCACGACCTATCAACAACATAATCAACATCGTAAATTTCATCGTTCCAATTTAAAGCGTGTCCGCCATAATCGGGACTGTTTTTGTAGCCGCTGTCTACTGCCATTTTGAATAGTGTTTTTTCTGTTATTCCAGAATCTTGGAAACTTACCCACTTATTCCAAGTTTCGCCTTGCACATATCTGGCACTATCACGCTTGGACCAACTATCCCATATATCACAAGTTGCTCCAGCGTCTTTTAGTGCCATACCAACTTGTAACCATTCAGAATAATCTAAACGGGCTGGATCAATGTATTGCAAGGCTTCTTTGATTTCTTCAATATCTGCCATTATTCTTCATCCTTAAAGAGTTTTGTAAATTTATCATCAAACTGTGTAACCATTGATAACGCAAGCACTACTTTCTCCAATCTTACAAGTCGATTTTGTAAACTTCCGATTGCAAGCATTTCAATGAATGCTAATACAAATAAACTAACTATTGCAAAAATCATTGTTTAACTCCTTTCTTAATGTATCTTCACTGATTTTTAAATCTATGACTTGTTGAGCAATCGTATTGAGTACTTTGATTTTTCCTATGCACTCATATTCGACCGCTTTTTCGTATGTATGATTTTTGACTTTTTCAACAAACATTTTTTCCTTGTTTATGATTCTCAAAACATCTTTCAACTTTACGTATGATTCTGGAAAGAACTCTGTTTCTTTTCCGATTGAATCTTCATATACGACAATCATTGTTTTTGACTTCTTTCCTGCAGCTCTTTGTACTTCTTTAAATGCCAGATTGCCTTATCGATGTCTTGGATACCATCTTTATCATTTGTTCTCCAAGTGTATTTGAATGCACATAATAAGCAGAAATTCATTGTAGCTTCGATTCCATAAATGCTTTCCATTACTGCAATGCATTCATACTGTCCTTGATTGTAATGATTGGGATGATTTACTTGTTCTTTTCGTGGCATGCATAATTGAATATCAGACATACCACTGCGAACATCGCCCATACGATTACTACTGTTACTACTTTCCATACCATTGTTACTATCCCTTTCTATCTCGTGATTTAACGTAAATGCTCCAACGATAACGATTATGTAAATGATGATTAAAATTCCTGTCATTCTACATACTCGACTCCAAGTTCTGCTAACTTTTTGATGTATTCTTCTTTTTCGGAATTAAGTTTTTGAATAATTACATCAAATATTTCTTTGGAAAAATCTTGGCCAAAACATAAACGCTTACTTTCACATGAAATTTCAGCACATAATTTATCACTTTTAAAACGTTCTACAGTTTCAATCCTGTAGTTTAAATTAACTATTTCACCAAGCATTCTATTCACTTTGTTTACATCACTTGATTTCATCATTCTGCTTTTCCAACCTTTCTTTTAATCGATTTATCTTCCTTATACACATTGAAACGATTTCTTCTTTACTAATTTCATACATCATTATTAGTTGATCGATGGTAATTATTACATCAATAATTTCTTCGATTAAGTGTTCTCGGTTGAGTTTCCCCCTAAAGTCCTTACAGATTTCTTTTGTGAGTTCACTCATTTCTTCGATAGCCATTAGTTTCTGTGCTCTTTCGCCATACGTTTCTATGGCTTGCTTATATGTATCAATGATTTCTTTATGATTCATTCTTCTTCACTCCAATCTAGTGCTTGTCCACAATACGGGCAGAAACTAAACCAACGCGGTCTAATCATTGCTTCTTTTGTTCGTTCTAGCCCAAACGCTTGATGACAATTAGGACATAAACCGTTATAAATTGTGATTTCAGGCTTCTTTGGTGTAGCACGTTCCACCAATCCCTTCAATAAATTCCAATCTGCAGCCGGTGCCCATCTATTTACGCAGTTATTCAATGCCTGTTGATATTTATTCATAACCCAAGTTCCTCTAAGGTGTATTCTTTTTCGCATTCCATGCCTTTGTACATTGTGCCTTTTGTAAAGAATGGAAATGGGATATTATCATCTTCCAAGTAAATTTTTAAAAATTCTTTTTTTCCACAATCTATTTTCTTAATGTGTCCCACTTTTTCCCTAAATGGCTTTATTACCGCAGATAAATAAGCCTTTTCAACATCATCAAGAACGGGTGGTTTATATTCTGCTTCTAACCATGCATTATATGCACTTGTACCAGTTTCACTTGGCTTCATTTTCTTTGAAAAAATAATGCTATCATCACGTTTGACTTTTACAGTAAAAAGTCTTTTCTTAAACATCAATGGTGTCCAGTCTATTTTTAATGTGTTCAAATCATATTTTTCTTTGTTCTTCATATTCTTTACCATTTCTTAACTTTCTGGTGTAACGTTTCTAAACCATCATATTCGTCAATTTCGTATTCCATACCGTCTGGAATATCGACGACAACAAGTTTAGAAAAAGGACTGTTTGCTCTCTCACCAAGTTCTTCAACAACTTCTATCAATACTAGATCTTCTCTATGATTGTTGCGTAAATTCAAGCAATATTCGCTGAAATTATCATTAGATAAATCAATATAATCTCCAAAGTCTTTTGTAAAATTGATAGTGAATATTGAACTGCCTGTATCAGTTTTCTTATATACTGGTTTATCGTTTTTAAATTCCAACTTATATGCGAATAGTTCTATACCTTTTTTCTTTGCATACAATTCATACGCTTCTTGCGATACGCCGAAACCGCCATAACGTTTATTTAATATAACTTTCATAGCCCTAAGTCCTTTAAAGCAATAAGGCTTTCAATATCTTCTTCGATAAATTCAGCCGAACAGTTTAACTCATAATCTAAAACGAATTTTCCGTACGACCAACGTGCAGCAATATATTCACCATTTTTTAATTTCAATAAATATTTTTCATTCTCAACAAAAGGGAATGGTTTTAGTAATGATGTCTTTGTTGTCTTTTCTTCTGCTTTTGTGTTAGTTGTTTTCTTCATATTATTTATCCACCTTTACATCTAGCAGTCCGCTTTGTAATACTTCTGGTAAGAAATGAATTTCGTATGCTGAACGTGATACATCAGCACCGCCAATATCTTCCATAACGTATGTTGTGTCATCGTTTAGGTAAATGATGTGCTTGTAGTACGTTTCGCCATCTTTTACAAGTACATTCAATTCCTTTGTATCTGAATCTGTTTTGATACTCATTACACCTGTCATCTGCATTAAGACTTTGTCAGTACGTGTGTTAAACACAGTAATACGTCTTGTAATACTAAAACTATCTGCGTTTTCTGTAAGGTTGTGTCTTACAGTATCCGCTTGTGTACATCCTGTTGTAACTAATAGTGTTACTAATGCTAATGCTTTAATTATTTTCTTCATAAGTTTTCCTTATCCTTTCGCCTATTTCTTTTGCTATTGGTACGGACAATCCGTCACCAGCTGCTTTATAAATTTGACTGTCTGATATACCTGCTTGTATTAGTTTGTCGGTATATTCATCAGGCACACCCTGAAGTCGCATGCATTCCTTTGGTGTTAGTTTACGAATAATGTATTCTTCTCCATCCTGGATAAATACACCGTGTATATCTTGCTTTGTTAGAGTAAACATTGGCTCTCCATCTTCTTTGAAACGTCTGCCATTCTGTCTTTTCTCTATCCTATCTGGTGTAATGCATGCTTTGACGATTACACCTTGATTGCATGATCTATCTAATGTTTGTGCACATCCTTTTCCTACTCGTCCACGTCTTAATTTTGAATTAGGATATGCAAAGTTGATTCTATCACCAAGTGTTGCAACTTCATATCCACATTTTGTAGCAGATTTCACTAACACATGTGGTTGCAAGCCACCACCTTGCATTGTGCTTAGACAAGGTGATAAACCATCCGTCCCATAAACTCTGTAGCGACTAGAGTTTTCTCTATTGCTATCACTTAATCTTCCAATCTGCACGATTTTCGGTTCTTTATAATCAGTTGCAGTAAGGCAACCCATTAAGCCATCATCACCATAAATGTATTTTCGTTGTTGTATTTTTTTGTTTGGATCAGTTGAGCCAACTATGTTTATTTTTGTATTACTATCCTTTCCATCTGTGCTTGTGATAGGTAGTATTTGCTTGCTACCACTGGTTCTAAGATGTCCGATAGTGTACACTCTTTCCCTATTCTGCGGGATTCCAAAATCTTTTGTGTTGAGAGTCTGCCATTCGATGTCATACCCCAATCTATCCATTGCAAGAAGTATGGATAAGAAGTCCCATCCGTTATTGCTTGATAACATTCCCTTAACGTTTTCATAGACCAACCATTCGGGTTTATCTTCTGCTTTTTCTTCGATAAGCCTAAAGACTTCACCGATAAGGCTTGATTTATCCCCCCCCAGTCCTTTTCTAAGTCCTGCGAGTGAGAAGTCTTGACAGGGTGCACCAAAGAACCAAACATTTGCTCTTGGAATGTCAGCTGCTCGTACATCTCGGATGTCACATCCTTCTGGTATGTTTCCATGTATGATTTCATATTCCTTTCTTTTGTGTTTATCGAACTCACAAGTGTACACGCATTTGAATCCTGCTTGTTCCATCCCCATACGTGCCATTCCTACACCAGCGAATAGGTCAATAAATGTTAAATCTTTTATTTCCATTAGTTTATCCAATCTATTGTAGGCTTTCCTTTGTAGCCCTTTTCCCATATATACCAAGCAAAAGCGATTGCACTTCCTTCGCCTGGTTTGAATTGCCCGTTGATTGCACATAACATTCTTTTACTGAATACGTATATTCTCTTTGGTGGATATTTTAAGAAGAATTGTTTTCTCTTCTGTCCTTCTAAAAATGTCAGTTTCAAGAACATTGCAACCTTGTTGCCTTCTTCAACAATCTCTAATGCATGTTGAGCGAACTCTAATGCAAGTTTGTAAGGTGGATTGGTAACAATGTCACTGCAATTCCCCCCCTATTTTCTGTTTGCTTTAAGAAGTCGATACCACCAGTACCATATCCACGGTCTATTAAATCTGTAGATATAACATGGTAGCCATTGCTTTCTAAGACTTTTGCAATATGTCCTTCACCACATGCACATTCCCAAATTGAATGATTGAATGTTTCATTTTCTAATAGAAGTTCAACTGCTTTTGGATCAGTTGCATAATAATCTTCATTAGGTCGTATTCTTTCAGAATGGTTTGAAGCACCAATGGTAGTAAATGTTTTGTTTTCGATATAACCCATTACTTATCAGCCACCTTATTGTCATCTGTGTAGTGATCCAACTTGTATTGCATTTTGCGTTCCAAATTATCGTTCTTTGCATGCAATCCTAAGTTCTCACGTTCCAAATGTTCGACTATCTCTGATACTCTTACTGGAGATACCTTGTAGAGCCTGTTTTCAAGCGTTTTAAGGCACTCTAAGTGAGAGTGTGGAACATTCTTCATGTAATCCTGAATCAGCTTCAAAACTTCTGTTTTGCGTATATATTCATGAGTGTTCATTATTCATTTTTCTTTCGTTTATTTCTCTCTCAAATAATTGATAGAGTTTACCCCTTTCAAAACAAAGACGCATGATTGCATGCAAATATGGTTCTTGCACTTCATCAAATTTTGTCATAGTGCCAGTTATTGCGTCGTCAATCATGCGTAGTCTTTTGAATTGTTGGTTTATTTCACGCTTTATCCTTTCTTCTCTTCTCATAATTCTTGTCCTTCCAGAGAACTTGGTAGGTATGTTGATGGATTGATTCCTTGTGGAACTCTCCATCCACTGTAAGATATGCGACTAATCATCTTGTTTGCTTCATCCATAGTCCACATGCCTACATGTTTGAAACCATATCTTTCTAATAATCTGATTTGCTTTGGAGAACTCAATCCTGCACTTCTTCTATTTGCAATCTTGTTTAGAAGTAGGTTTGCTTTTCCTTGCGTTTCAATCATGTCGAAGGAAATTCCATATTCACTCAAAGTCTTTATTTGCTTTTCTGTTGGTGGTAAGCATTCCCATCCAAGCTGCGGTACGTAGTTGATTAAGTCTTTATCTTGTATGCTCATTTCATATTGCAACGGATCTACAAGTCTTGACTTCTTCTTACGCATTGCTTCCAATTCTCTAGCAAGTGCTTCTTCACGTTCAGCAACAACATCACTTTCTGCTTGTGTTTCAGCTTCTAATAAGTCCACCAGTTCTCCACTTTCGTTGATGTTGTCAGTCATCTTCTTTGCAACATCTGGAGTTCTACAAATGATATTTGCTGGTCTGCATAAATCTAATCTGTCAGTCAGCCATAAGAAGTCGAGTATCAGCAGTTCTTTTTTACCATTGAATAATCTAGTTCCACGGCCCACTGCTTGTGCATATAAACTTCTAACCTTTGTAGGTCTAAGCATGATTACACAATCAATGGATGGTTCGTCGAAACCTTCTGTCCAAAGCATAGAGTTGCAAATTACATCATATTCACCCTTAGCAAACTTCTCTTTTGTTTCTTCTCTATCTTCACTTTGTCCATTGACTTCATGTGCCCTGAAACCACGTTGTATTAGTAACTGTGTAAACTTCTTGCTAGTTGCTATAAGTGGCAAGAATACAAGCGTTTTTCTTCCCTTGCAATATTCCATCATCTTGTCTGCAATCTGGTCTAAATAAGGGTCTAATGCAGTTCCTACGCTACTTGCACTATAATCACCTGCTTGTACTTCAATCCCTTTTAAATCAATTTCTAACGGAATCGTTTGTACCATGATTTTTGACAAGTACCCTTTGCGTATTGCAGTTGCTAATGAGTATTCATAAGCAACGGATTGGAATACTTCTCCAAGTTTTCTGTTATCTGCTCTATCAGCAGTTGCGGTAACTCCGAGTATCTTTGCTTTATCAAAGTAATTGATGATTGTTTGATAACCACCAGTAACACTGTGATGTGCTTCATCGATAACGATGGTGTCAAAATAATCTTTACTGAATTGTGATAAACGTTTTTCTTGTTGTAATGTCTGAACACTTGCAACTACCACTCGATTCCATGTTCCTACGGATGTACTTTGTGCTTTTTCTAATGCAGTTTGTAGACCTGTTGTTTTTTGCAGCTTGTCACTTGCCTGGTCTAACAATTCTCCACGATGTGCAAGCACTAATACTCGCTCACCATTTTCAACACAACGTTCAATCACTTTGGAGAAAACAATAGTTTTTCCATATTAACCGCACCCTGTTGGCAATACCAACAAGGTGCGACTGTTTCCTTTCTGCCATTCACTGAAAATGGACTCTACTGCTTCTTCCTGATAATCTCGTAACTTTATTTCAGCCATTAAAACCAACTAGATTTTTGAGTGGTTTCTTCTTCCTGTGGAAGGAACTTATCAATCTGCATATAACCCTTTTCGTTATGTGAAAGAGATAATTTGCCAGTCTTGCCGATAACGTTCCAATCCATCTTTAATGGTTCATCCTTCTTCATTAAACCGATACTTCTAAAGAAGTTGCATAGCAAGCCTTTAGTACGTGTGTGTAAGATAAGTAATGAATTTACCTTAACCTTTTGGTCACTTCCGTTTGGATCTTTGATTTCAACATATACTTTTACTTGTGGACATGGCTCTTTAATTTTGCTTGTTGGCTTAGGTTCATAATGTCCACGTTCTAACTCAACAACCTTGTAGTCGTATGTTCCGTCTGGTAAATCAAGGTATGTTTCTTTAATTTCACTGTTCCAATCTAATGCACCTTCGTATGTGTTTGTTGTATTTAATTCGCTCATTTTATTTTTCTCCCTTTTCTGTTTTTAATATGGCAACTCTCTTTGAGTTTTGATGTAGTTTAGTGGTTCATCCCACTTGGTTGTTAGGAACTCTAAGTATTCTTTAGGGTAATTGCTTAATGGTGTGTTCTTTGTCACGATTCCCTTTGATACTGTAAAGTCCATGATTTCTGACGGTTTAACATTGTCAGCCTTCATTAAATCGACTAATGCTTTCGGTAAGATTTCAAGCTGCTTTAATTCTTCTTCTGTGTAAGCCTGTGCTTGATATACTGTCGTAACGTTTAATTCTTCCGTAGGCTTAGCCTGGATAGCTGCCTTGCCATCACCAAGCGACATGAGTTCGACTTCCACTGGTTGTTCATTCTTCGGTTCTAACTTGCCACCTTGTACTTGATTCATTTTGAAGATGTGTTCAATTGACTTGAAATCAAGTGGTAATTCGTTGTCTAAACCAAAACGATTTTTAGCGTCATAAGCCGGTGAATGTGTTGTGTACATACAACGCTCGCCACCATAGCCATGTTTCTTCTTATCCTTGTTTTCAATTACCTGTACTTTGTAATTACAGAACAGAATCATGTCAGCCCATTCCTTTAAGAATGAAGCAGTACGTTGTGTTGTCTTTGCACCAAGTTTCAATTCATAACGTGTGTAACTTCCATCACCTAATGGACTATCGAAGTTCTTTGTTTTTGCATGTGCAAGAATTGTAATGTTGATACCTTTATTAACTAAATCTTGGAAGAAGTTAAGCAGCTTTCCTACTCGTTCATCCAACTCTGAATAACCTGCACCATATCCAAAATCTTCTAGCGACTGCTTGTTATTCTTTGCACATAATTCATCGGCAATCATTTGCTCAACTTTATCGAATGTATCAATAACAATCGTTTGATATTCGCCGCTTGTTGCGATGTCGTTACATTCATCAACTAACATTGCAATACTCGTTGGTGTTGGATAACGTTCTACAAAGTTGTACTTGTCTGTACTACCTTCTGTATCTAAGAAAACCGCTTTAGGGAACTTACTTGCTAGTGTTGATTTACCTACACCTTCTACACCATAGATAAGTGTTTTGATTCCCTTTCCGAACTGAATACCTTTACTCACTGAATATTTACCCATTAAAACCACTCCTTCTTATTTGCTTCTGCTGGTTTCTCGAATGTATCTGCAGTCTTATTACCTTCCTTATCAACTGAATAACCATCTTCGATGAAGATTGAACACTCATCACCAGTTGATACACGTGTTGCGATTGCTTGTAAGTTGTTATCTTGCAACCACTTACCAAACTCGTTCATGGTATCGATGTCCATCTGCTCGAGTTTGTCTAAGAGTACGAAGCCACATTGCGGATTGGTCTTACGTACAATGGCAGTTGCAACTTTTAACTGGTCTGAACCGGACATGTTATCCCACTTTTGTCCTTTATAAATTAGTTCTCCATCTTGTATAGATAAGTCATCCAATGGCATTTCAACGCCGTTCAGAAGTTCCATACGTGACTTGCGTACTTCTTCAATCTGTGTTGTTAAATCTCCATATTGACGCTTGTACTCATCGGCTTCTTCTTGAGCACGTTGTTTGTTTAAGTTGTCACGTACTTTCGCATTGGTTGAATCAATATTTGCAATGCTTTCTTCAAGTTCTGCAGTTGATTCATCCTGCAAGTCTTTCGCATTTGTATTTGCAATTGACAACTTCTCCATCAACTTTGCAAATTGTTCGTGCATTGCATTCAACGCCTTTTGTGCTTCTTCAATGCGTTGCTCTAACAATGTTTTCTGTGCTTCAAGATTCTTCACCTGATTGCGTAGTTCTTGGTTTCTTCCATTTCTTGCCAAGATTTCTTGTTGCTGTTGGATGAGTTCAGCAGCGCTTACGATTTCTTCTGGAACTCCATCCCACTGGACCATTTCGTCAGCATACTTTTTCTTTTGGTCTGCAATACGACCGATTTCTGTACGACGGTTATATAGTTCAGATTCTTGCTTATCGAAAACTGATAACTTATCACCTACGCCAATGATTTGTAATAAAATTTTTGCTTTAGTATTTTTATCGGCTTCCATGAACTTCGGTAAGTCCAACGCAAATTGAGAAATGAAACCATCTAGTAACGATTGATTTCCCTTCTGTCCACTCGGGTCTGTTACCTTTAATGTTCCATTCTTGCCCATGCGTTCAACCACCATTCCATTTGATAATTCAATATGTAATTGTGGTTCGACTAGACTTCCTTCTCGTTGTGCTTGTGATGGCTTGTATTTTGCACCACCTAAAGCCCATGCAATAGCGTCTAGCACGCTTGTTTTGCCTTGATTGTTCTTTCCCCCAACAACCGTTAGTCCGTTCTTTGTAGGCTCTAATTTAACTGCCTTAACGCGTTTCACGTTTTCTAACTCTAAACTATTTATTTTGATTGATTCTTTTTGTTCTGGATGTAATGAAGCGTCCATGAATAATGTGTCTTGTTCACTCATTGTTTGTTTCTTCTCCTTCTTCCTTTTCGATGTGCATTTCATTTGCTAATGTAATGATTGCTTGCATAAATTCTTCCTTTGGTACTGTTACTGTTGTATATCCTTCATTTGGAGAACCAAGTGTAATCAAGAAGTGATTGCTAACTTGGTTAGATATAATTAAGTTCTTATTGTTGCTACAGCAAAATGTAGCTGCTAGTCCTTTTAATTTGTTCATTATCTTTTACCTTTCTTTCTCACATCGATATTTGTAATTTGCATGAATATGTCTGCGTCAAAGTTTGGCAGACTCATAACGATGTTCTTTTTCATCTGTGGCAAATTGTTCCACCAAAATTGCGGAGAACGCTTAGGTTTTATTGTTTTTAAATACCCACCTGTCGTCTTGTAAGATGGGTTTTCTTTTTTCTCTTTGCTAGACATGCAATATTCAGGTATCCACTCAACAAAATTATGTGGGCAATAGTTCATAATGTATTTTGCTTCACATGTTTGCCAATCCCATAAAGTCATATTAGATGGCTTGTTGAACATAAAGATTTTTGGTTCTTTTTCGTCTGTATTAAATACTCCAGTCGAACGATTAGAACTGTTCCAATCTCCTACATTTTCATCTCCATAATTGAAATTTCCTGTATTTCCATCACCGATATTTCCATATCCAGTATTATGATTTCCAGTGTTGTAATTGCCAGTATTGCCACATCCCGTATTGTGTGATCCTGTGTTTGCGTCGCCAATGTTAAAACTTTCTGAATTGAATCTTCCGTTGTTACGGCAACCTGTGTTTCCACTGCCTACATTTGAATTGCCAACGTTGCCGTTTCCATCATTTTTGTCACCGGTATTAGCGTAGCCATTATTATTCATTCCTGTGTTTGCAAGTTTCAGGACTTCTTCCCAAGATAGTTCACGAACGATTTTTATTTTATTCGTGCAGTATTTTCTATTATCATTGGTATCAATTTCACCGTATGCTTCAATTTCAGCCACCTTATTTTGGGAATTGAAACTGTAATAATTGAAGCACTCTGCTAAATTTATGCAGAAATGGAAACCTGTAACACAACACATAGGAAGTCCATCCATTTCATAACCCATTCCAACTTTGTAATGGAAATCTAAACAGGTCCAATTTGGATTGAAAACTTTGTATCCTTTCATCATCCCTTCTCCTATAAATCGATTCCTACAACGTGTAGGAATACTGTTACAAACATGCATGCATACATACCGAATAGCGCAATCTTGAATAGGTTTTCTTTAAGACATGAAGTTTTCATTGCCGTTGCCCCCAAACATCTTCTTGATGAAATCTTCCATGCTGTCAGGATCATCAATGTTCTCTTCGCTCTCTTCACTCTCTTCTTCGGAGATATCGCCAACAATGAGTGCAACTGTAAAGGCTTCTCTTAGCTGCTTATCGTCTTTGATACTCTTTAGCAAAGCATTTAATTCTCTGGAGATGTCTACTGCGTTTCCTTCAATACGTACTTCAACGTTATTCTCTGTTGCGTTTAACTTAATCATTTTTCTTCCCCCCCTAGATTTCGTTAGTGCCTTCAATTTTTTGCACTTTGTAAGTTGTTAAACTGTTGAAGTATTCACCAACATCTGCAATGGTTAATTCTTTACCACGCATTTCAGCTGGCAAGTTCAAATCAACGGATGTGATTGTGTTTGCTAATGCTGCTAGATGTAGTGGTAATACACCATAGACGTCTTTGCCTTTAACATCTTCTGCAGTTGCGTGGTCGATGATTTTGTCAAACTTGATTCCTTGTTGTGTTAAAAATTGTGCTAACGCTGGATGTCTTGTAATTAAAATTCTTTCCATTTTCTTTTACCTTCCTTTTCTGTTAAAATGGAAGTGATGAATTTAATCATCACTTGAGCACTTGCTACCCTTCGAAGCGGCTTGTGCTTTTTTTCTTTTCCAATCTTCAAATCGTGCCTTGTACTCTGGATTCTTTTTCATTTCAGTTATCGCCTTGAGTGCAAGGAAGTTGAGTGAATCTAAATCGGTTTGTTTAATCTGTTCAATGTTTTACCACCATCCTTTTCTTGCAATTACGATTAAATCGTAGCAAATTGCCAAATAAAAACTATTTCTGTGGTGGACACAACATTTCGGGTGGTAAATTGTACAACTCTGCCATCGCATAATGCTTGTCCCAATCAGGAATAGTCTTACCTGTTTCATAGTTTGCGAGCGTGAATACACTGATGTTTAGTTGTTTTGCAGCTGATTCTCTACTTAATTTTGCGTTGCTTCTGGCCGCCATGTAAGAGATTCTTACATCCTTTTCTGACATCTATTTATCTCTCCTTTCTGTTTGTAACTACACATTACTCCATTTTAATCGTAGTGTCAACGGTTAAATTGTAATAAATTACTATTTTATTTGAATTTATTGCAATTTACTTGTAATATGTAGGCAAGGGAGATTTATATAAATATGAAAACTAATGCAAGAGAAATCTTTACAGAGAATCTAAAACACTACATGAACATCAAACAAAAATCTCAATCCGACATATCTAAAGCATTAGACATTCCACTATCCACTGTGTCCAGTTGGTACAATGGTGCTTCTTATCCAAGAGTAGATAAAATGCAAGCACTAGCAGATTATTTCAATATCAGCATGCGTAACTTAACGGACGAGCAAAACAACAATTTATTACCATCGAATATTATCAACATCCCTTTATATAAACCGGGTGAAACTATACTGGATCTATTTCAACAACATAGAGAATACTCCCATTGTGCATTGCCTATGGATAAACTCAATCCAAGCAGAGAATACTTTGGAACGATTGCACGTTTCGACAACAATATAGATGTTGGAATACGCAAAGATGATTATTTAATCTTTGAAAAAACAGATACCATGAAAAATGGGCAATTAGGCTGTTATGTATACAACGAATATTTTTATATTGGTAGATATTATCAATATGGTCAAGATATTATCGTCGTATTTGCAAGTGAACATTTCCAACCTATATATGCCAATGAGATTAGCCATTTCCAAATTTTAGGGCGTTTATGTACAGTTATCACAAGTTATAGTGACGATTAAGGAGTGAATTATGAAAGAACTTATTCCAGCCGTTATATATGCACGATTTTCTTCATCTGGACAACGTGAAGAATCTATCACTGGACAATTAAGAGATTGTAAAAGATATGCAGAAAACCACGGCTTTGAAATAATAAATGAATATATCGATGAAGCAAAGACTGGAACATCTGATAATAGACCATCATTCCAGAAAATGATTAAAGATAGTGAAAGCAAACGTTTCAACGCTATCATCGTATGGAAGTTGGATAGATTCGCTCGTAACAGATATGACAGTGCGATATATCGTGCACGTTTGAAGAAGAATGGTGTAAAAATATACAGTGCTATGGAAAACATATCCGATAGTGCAGAAGGTATTATCATGGAAGGCTTGATGGAAAGTATGGCGGAATACTACAGTGCCAACCTATCCGAAAATGTCAAACGTGGAAATAGAGAAAGTGCTCTGCAGCTAAAAACACTTGGAAGAAAAATCTTCGGATATGGAAGAAGTGAAGATGACCATTACATTATCAACGAAACCGAAGCTACAGTAGTACGTAGAATTTTCAATGAATACACCAGTGGTAAGTCAATCCAAGATATC
>ERZ773250.206-NODE-206-length-37736-cov-3.951886_pt1 | contig 37736 bp, 32 predicted proteins | sample MGYA00511258_ERZ773250 | MGnify/ENA primary metagenome ERZ773250 (study PRJEB29015, sample SAMEA2738164) | human oral metagenome | biome: human oral; feature: human-associated habitat; material: saliva | place: China | collected 2187 ... | reverse complement strand
AGTGTTACTTAATGCGGTATTGAGATTATAGATACCGTTTTGGATGAGCTGAGATGTCTCCTTAGCATCTACTTTCTCTAATGACCAGGTCTGGGCCTTATTATTAGATTTTTTATAAATTTGTACTGGTGTTTCATCAGCATTATTTGCGCCCTTAACGTCAACTGCATGATTAATATCACAGGAGGTAATGATATTAAATTCACCATTTCCGTTTCGTTGAATACTCCAACGTTGCGAACAGTCGTCTAGGTTTTCAGATTTTAGTTTCAACTGAGGTGAATCACTAATCTCATTAATATCGTAAGATAAATTTAGACCGGAAAGCTTACTTTTAATCTGATAAATTTCATCTCCGATGCTTTCAATATCCCATTTTTGAGCCGGATTATTTTCACGCCATTTACGATAAAGCTGGACTAAAGCATCCTCATTTTTATTAGCCCCTCTCACATCAAGATATTTAGATTGATCGACTGAAGTCTTGATTTCATAATCGCCATTCTCAATCGAACCGTCATGGCTAGAATTATTCCCTGGTTTAGCAATCGGGGACAATTCAACTTTCTTAATAACATTACTAGTCGGATCACCAAACCAACGAATAAAGAGGGCGTAAAAATTACGATTACCATAAGCACCACAGTAGGAAGTACCTGGGTAATTTGCCACAGCGGCCGCATTTGGCTGATATGGAGTGTAACGATAAAGCGCAGAGGTGGCGAGGTTTTCAATATAAACCTGAGACCCACCACAAGCAAAGTTTGGATTATAGTAAATGAAATTTTGGCCAACTGGATAATTCGTGTAGCCGCCATCTAGGACGTCACGGAATAATTTGGCGGCATTTCTAACTTGATTTCTAAAGCCGTAGTATTTCGAATCACATTCCGCGGTATCTGGACAACCAAAGCCAGTGGCGCTACGATACTGAATACTGTTTGGCCAAGTATCGGAAACCAAACCTTGTTCTTTTTCAATCAAAACTAGGAGCACCTGAGGATTAATACGATAATCACGAGCAGCTTCATAAATTACTTGAGCGGCGGTTTGTTTAATGCCATTATGCTCAAAAGTTTCCTGAGATAAACAGACAAATTTCCCATTTTCAATATGATACTTATAGCCAGAATAATAATTGGCGCGCCAAATATTGATGTCACCACAAGGATTTTTCTTAGTTAAGAATTCCTGAATTTGACTTTCATTCATAGTCGAAGTATTCGACATAGTATAGTCAGAAATAATATTCCCGGCACGAAAATCAGAAACACTAAGAGCGATAGATTTTTTCAAATTCTTAAAAATTAAAAAACTTAACGCAAAGACCATAAAGAAAGCAAAAACTAGTAGCGGTGTATTTTTCGTTAATCCAAGACGCTTCTTTGAAGTTCTATAATTTTTTTCTGGAATAATTTGTACAATCTGATTCATCAAATAGCAACCTTCCCTTCGATTATGCCAGTTTTTTGATTGGCGTTAATTTCAATTTTAATATCATATTCACCAGGAGATAATTTCGTAAGCGGAATATCAAATCCTTTACAAGACCCAGAAGAAGGATTGGAGATTACACTTACTGAATCAGTATATACAACTTTACCTGCAGAAATCACAGTAAGTTTACAAGTACCAGGTAGCTTCAGAAATTGATCTATATTCACCCGGATACGATAGTTATCTGCAGCTTTTGCAGAATAAGTAATAGTGCCAGTAAGTTTTTCAAGTTGATTTACATCTTGGCCCTCATATTTTTCGGGGGTTTTTGGGGTACGGCCAGCCGCCGCATCTTCGGGTGTGCCATCTTCATTATTAATAGTTTTAGCTTCTGGTATATTGGTTTTTTCAATTTTATTCTCAATATTTTGAGTACTCCCCGCTAAACTAGGTGTTTTTGAACGTGATTTATTGTCTTTTAGGATTTGATAGACAATTACACCAGCTAGAATAATGAGTACTAAAAAGAAAAGTGACCAAACGATAATCTTATTCTTGTGTGATTTTTTCTGAGAAACTCGTTTCATATCAAATAAACCTTTTATGGTTATATTTTAACACATTTTTTATTTTGCGTTTTACTCTATTAGTAGCCTTTTGGCGAGGCGTAGACTAGACGTCTTAAATATTCGCGTGAAGCGGGTTCGTCAATGAGATAGGTCTGGAAATTTTCATCATAGAGAGTCGGAGAAATACGGGTTTGGAGATATTTTCCCTGATAAAAGTAATGAGTCAAAATTAAGCTACGCATAGTATCTGGCCAGCTAATCTGATCAAAGAAGAGATTACCGAGTCCGTAATAGATTGGCTTATCCTTATAAAGTTCGTAGGTTTGCGGTTGATGGGCGGAAGTACCAACCACCATATCAGCACCAAGGTCGATGAAGTGACGGAAGAATTCCTTTTGATTAGGACTCGGTTTATCGCATTCTGGGAAGGCTACTTTACTATTTGGATAAGCATAACATTCAAAGTACTGAACATTAACAATAACGAATTTATTCTTGGCTTTCGCGGCGGCGAGTTCGGCCTTAAATTCCTCTTCATTATAAGGATTGGCGCCAGCGGAATTTTCGGTGGCAATTTGACCATTAGCTACACTGCTAGTGGAGTGATTAAAGGCAAACAGTTTGATTTGATCATTCACATCAAGTGGGATTTTGGCGGCAGCGAGATTTTCCCCACCACCGACGAGTTTAAAGTTTTTCTCACGATAAGCAGCGATAGATTTGACATTATTTTCGGTGCCATAATCATTATTATGATTCCCAGTTAGCTCGACAATATCTGTACCGAGACTAGTGATAGCGCCCATCATTTTCCAGTCTGCACAAAGCGTCATGGTAGTGTAACCACCCTGACAATTATCCGCAAAACTTACTTCATTACTAATATGAGTATAGGTTTTACTACTAAGAAAATCTTTAATCTTTTCGATAAAATATTCGGCATTACCGCCAACTTGGCTAAGTTTATAGGTGAGACGACGAGATAATGCAGTGACACCAGTCTCAGCAAAACTCACGACATTAGTCTTACTTGGAGGATTAGAAAAACTAAGACCCTTTAGCGCCTCCTGAACGGCTGGGAAGGTAGCCGGATTGCCAGTGAGATTCCAAGTAATAAATTTAGCGCCGGCGGTAAAATCATCGAGAAAATATTTTTGATCAAGACTAATCACTTTCTGACTACTAGTGATATTGCGAAAATCCACTAACTCAACATTATATTTCTTAATGATTTCCGCATCCTTCAGTTCGGCTTGCGAAATATCACTGAGGGGGCTATAAAAATCCACCACCGGAAGGAGAATTTCGGTAAGAATTGTATTGGATTGATTAAAATTACTGAGGTCAAAAGAGGAACTTTCGGAAATTTTAAAATCAAGACTAGTGAGAGACTCGGAAAGTTTTGTGCAAATTGCGTCACTACCGCTAATCGAGGAATCAATATTTTTCAGACAGTCTTGCTTGGAAATTTTGGGAATTTCATGTTTTTGGTTAATGATTTTTAACCCAATAATCGTACCGAGAAAAACTGTAAGAAAACTAAAGAAAACTAATTTAGAGCCAGTGGATTTTTTCATGAGGAAGCTTTATAGAGACCATTATGTTTTTTACCGTCGTAAATTTCGACTGGGATACCCTTGGCACGGATTTTATCCTGAACTAGTGACTGCATATTTTTAGCTTCAGTTTCTAATTGATTAGCGAGGTTTTGATTGAGCTCACGTTCCTTAATTTTAATGTAAGGAATATTTTGGTTTTGATGCTTATCGACAGCCTGACTAATAATACGAACTTCAGCGTCGCTAACATTATAAAAACTATAGTGCTGACCGAGCATAAAAGTTAGCTGATCGGTTTCATATTTATAATTAAAGGCCTGGTAATTTGGTACACCAGATTCTTCCCCGCTATAAATTTCATTAATCAGAAAATTTGGAGCCATAATTAGAGCCATCAACTCGGAATTGTTTTTAATTTCATCATTAGAGAGATTCTTGATACGCTCCTTGATGCGAAGTACCGTAGCATAGAGATAATCACGGATGAAACCAGAATTTTCAAATTTATATTTATCACCATTTGGAATAGCGTAAATATTGGCAAGAGTAAAATGCTTATTAAAGAAACCAGATTTATTTTGAGCTTGGTAAGATTTCGCACAAACCACACAGCCTGGATCAAAGACATCTACAGCAATCGATCCACTAGTGGTACTACCATCACGATAATAGTTAATGATCGAATCAAAAGAGTCCGCATAGTCAGCAAGTTTCTTATCCTCTTCCATAGTAATCATTGGGATAGAAACATTGGTGATATAATCTTTGGCATCCCAGGTTCTAAGATGATCTGGAATAGCGGTAAAAATTTCGCCCCATTCAGCGAAACTACGGCCGATTTTACCGATTGGATCAGTTGGCTCGGCTTGATCAATACTACAAACTTCCGCGCCGAGACCACATTGGCTTGGCATTGAAACATTACAAGTACCAAAGACCCAAAGCGCAAGTAAAGATTTAATCGCAATCACAATGGACCAAACTGTGACAAAAACAATCACCACGGAAACAATTTCAATCAAAGCACTGAGAGGTTTTACGAGTTTAGGATTTTTCAAAACTACCTTCTTTAGAAGACTATTTTTAACTTCATCCTTAAAATTGGTGTCACATTTTTGCAAACGTACCTTCTTAAAAACACAGTGCCAAGCTTTCTTAAAAGTGGCCCAATATTTTTTTCCGAGGACCTTATTGAAGAGACTAAGAAAGCCGACGAAAACCGACAGAAGCGCTAAGATAATAAATGCTGCTATACAAACCATGTTTTTCCTTTGTTAAATTTTTGATAATACCTTAATTAAATGTGCGACATCGGCGGTGGAATTATGAAAACCTAGAGAAATGCGAAGGAGAGGTGGGTATTTTTTAATTTCAGAAAGATAGTAATGGACACAGAAATAGCCCGTACGTACCATAATTCCCTGGTCTGATAATGATTCACCAAGAAGATGTGAGTCCAGGCCTTCGACATAGAAAGACATCGTGGAAGCTGGGGTTTGATTCAAGAGATGAATTTTCGGATGGTTTTTCAGAAAGTCATAAAGGGTATTGATATTATTTTCTAGGCGCTCGTGATCGGATTTTTCTAAAGAATTCAGCCAATCGAAACTACACCCGAGCGCGATAATTTCACCCCAAGCCTGAAGACCTGGTTCGAACTGAGTATGTAAGTGATCGGGATTATCCGCAGAGAGGAGATAGGAAGATTTTTTCACATCATCTACCATCCCACCACCGATAAAAGTCGTGTCGAAAAATTTGGCGAAAGATTTCTTCATTACAATGATACCGAGAGAAGCGCTATACATTTTGTGCGCAGAAAAACAGATGGCGTCAGGTTCAATGTCGTGGAGGATCTCAGAATTATGTGCCATCGCCTGAGCAGCATCGACAATCATAAAACCATTCCTGGAGTGGACATATTCAGCCACTTCTTTGAGGTTGAGTTTCGCACCATTAAAGTTACTCATGGCATTCATCACCACGATAGAATTATCGGGAATTTCGGAAACTTGAACCGAGCCATCATTATCGCGAGTAAGGACTATTCGCTCGATTTTAGCAGTTTGAGAAACCGATAAAGTGGAAAGAAAAACTGAATTATGCTCAATATCAGAAGTAACAATAGTTTTAATATTAGCCTGCTTAAAATTAAATTGACTAAGCAGAAGATTAAGCCCGTAAGTAGTATTCAGAGTGAAACTAACAAAATAATCTTTAGACTTGAACTTAAGGAACTTCAGAACTTTTTCACGAGTTTCCGCGACTTTTTGGTCGGTTTTCTGACCCCAAGCATATTTCACACGTTCACCACAGGAATTATATTCCGTGTAATATTCGACTAAACTATCGACCACGGGCTGTGGACGTAGAGACTGACAGGCAGCATCAAAATAATAATCGTGTGGTTTTAGATATTCAAAACCAGGCGCACGTAAAGAATCCGATTCGGAAGAAGTAGTTTTTGGTTGAGTTTCTTCTGTCCCGCCAAAAATAGATGACGCAGACTTACTAAGCTTAGCTTTCAGTTCAGAAAAATTCATCAACCTCCTTTGTTTAATTTTACCACAAAAAGAAATATAAGTTTTCCACATATTCACATTGACAGATATTAGATTTTATATTTTAAGTTATTTTTCTTGTTCGGTTTTGATTTCTACGGTTTTACACAAGCATTTTGACGTTTTCCACATTGATGTTTGGTTTGATAAAATCTTGTTCGGTTTTAATGTTTGGTTTTGTTCGGATTTAGTATTTTAACAGAGGTATGCCGTGCGTATTAGGATATAACTTGTTTTTTAAGCTACAGAAAAAATACCCCAGAGTTTGGAGTATTTTTAAGATTTAAAGATTTTCCGATTCGAGTTCTAGGCCAAGAATTTCAGCCGCTTGATGAAGAATTTCAGATTCTTCGTCGGTAGCAAATTCGAGGCGTTGCTTAAATAATTCCGTAGTTTCCGGAAAAGAGCGGTCAATAATCACCAGTGAACGCGCAGAACCTTCTTCACGTTTCAAGAAACCTAAAGCAACTAAATTATCAATATGTTCCGCCACGGAAGCTGGACTCTTCAAACCTAGACCAGAGGCGATTTCTCGATAGGATGGTGAGTGGTCATGCTCAGTAATGAATTCAGCAAGAAAATCCATTAAACGCTTTTGTTTTTTAGTCAATTTGTAACGCATATTTGATATAATTATATATTAGATGAGGATAAATAAAATTAGATTTTTACAGAGCATTTTGTTTATTGATTTATTTTTGGTAAATAAAAACTTAAGGATGGGAGGCAAATAATGAAGAGCGCTTATATTGATGGTTTAGCCCCGAGACGTAGTAAGGTGGTCTCCCAGAATTCTAAAAATACCACTGCAGTTTTTAAGAAAAATATGACAAATCCTTTACCGAAGAAACAATTGCTTGATCCATTAGAGATTGAAAAAATCCAACGTGAAAAACGTAATAAAAATAAGATTGCGAAAGTAGAAACTATAACAGAGAGACCGGAAGCTGGCTTGGATGATTTTTCCGAGACGGAAAATTACGACGATTTTTTGGAACCAATTTCAGCTTTTAATCTCGAAAAAGATCAGAAACAAAATGAATTTGGTTTGGAGCGCAATGATAAACGTAGTTCTCTAAATGACGAAGATGAAATGGATATCGATTCGGAAGAAATTGACGAAGAGATTAATAAGGATAAAAAACCTAAAAAGAAACCTTTCATCTTCCGACACAAAAAACTTTGTTTCTTTTTAGTTTTCTTATTGGTCGTGGGTGGCGTAGGATATTTTTACGGAAACCAAATTATTAGTAAAATCACCGGTGGCAAATCCAACCTATTCGATTTTGTCAGTACGATGGTAAGTGAAAAATATACTCCACTTAAAGCTGACGCGAACGGACAGACTAATATTGCGATTTTTGGTACCTCTGGATATGACATGAGCGGCAATGAAGGTCGTGGCGTACACGATGGTGCTCAACTCACTGATTCCCTGATGGAAGTGACTTTAAATCAGGAATCGAAGAACGCTAATATGATTAGTATTCCGCGCGATCTAAAAGTCGGACGTGAAGCTTGCTACGCAGGTAAAATTAACGAAGTTTACACCTGTGCCAGTAATAATGGACGGAATGAAGAGGCAGGAGCGCAGGCCGTAATGAACATACTGGAAACGGTGACCGGACTAAAAAATCAATACTACATTCATTTGAACTGGGGTTCACTAATCCAAATCGTCAATGCATTAGGTGGTATCGAAGTGACTTTCGATGAAGATATTACTGACTATGGTTGGACTAATATTGTAATTAAGAAAAATACACCAACCACTTTGAATGGCGAGAAAGCTTTGGCGCTTGCTCGCGCTAGACATGGAGTAACAGGTGGAGATTTTGCGCGTGGTGAAAACCAACAACGCATTTTAACCGCAGTGAAAGAAAAAATTGTGAAAAAAGGTATGGATATCCCAGCCATGATTGCCCTAGTGAATGCACTTGGAGATAATATTCGTACCAATATTAAGGTTGACGAAATGAAGACCGGTGCACACTTGCTTTCTGGATTTAATTCGGAAAACATCAAGACTCTGCCACTAGCTAACTTACCAGATGGTACGACTTATGTGACAAATGCTAGCTATCCAGTGCAAGGAATTAATATTTCCTATGTGATTCCAGCGGCTGGGCTAAATAATTACACGAAAATCCACCAATACATCCAGAAAGCTATCACAGAGAATGTAGATAGTGTAGCGACAGCCAGACTCCTAGTTCTGAATGGTTCTGGTGAACGTGGTGCAGCCAGTGATGAAAAATTAGAGCTTGAAAAAGTGGGCTTTAAAAATATTGAGACGGACAATGCGCCAACTTCAGATTATCAAGATATAACGATTTATCAAATCGGTGAAAAACCAGTGGCAAAGAAGGGTTTAACAGATTATTATAAGATTGAAGTAAAAGATAAATCTGAGCTACCACAGGGCGTTAAGAGTCATGGTTATGACTTCGTAATTATCCGCGGCAAAGAAACCACCAATAAAAGTACGAACTAAAATTTGCGAGACTAAAAAACGCGAAGCCCAAAGCCCAAAAAAATAATATTACTAAAAAGAGGCCACATAAGGTCTCTTTTTTTAATAAAAAAATACTACCACTTCTTAGTGGTAGTATTTTAGAAGCTTAATCTAGATTAATCAAGATTCTTCTTGGAAATAATTAGATGACGTTCGCGTCCTTCCCCTTCCGAATGGGTATAGATATCAGAATAATCTTCGGCTAATTTATGGACTACGCGGCGATCAGCAGCGTTAAGTTCGAGGGTGATAGATTCCCCGGTCTGGCGGACCTTATTAATCCAACCTTCAGCCTTCTTTTCGATACGTTCCATACGTTGGTGTTTGTAATCTGCAATATCGATATTCACGCGAGTAATTTCGGCATTTTTCATAGTGAGACCCATAGACACAACATGTTGCAAAGCGCGAAGATTACCAGCATTTTTACCGATTAACAGTGAATTCAAACTAGTGCTAGGAACACTTAATTGAATAACTTGGTCATCAATAGTCGACCAGACTGCGACGTTAATTCCGAAGAAAGAAAGTAGATCTTCTAGATATTTTGTAGCAAAGCGAACCGATTCATCACGATTCATAAAAAACTCCTTCTCCTAGCTTTTTGAATCTAGGGATGAGTTTTGGTGTTTCTGTTTATTTTGAGATTTTGAATCACGAGCTTTAATACGAGTGATTTTAGTACCAGTTTTCTTATTTTCAATAATTTCGGCTTCTTGGAGCTTTTTATTAGCGGATTTTAATTCACGAAGTATGGCACAATCGGTATTATCATCCATTTCGTCGTCAACATGAGCAAAAACGATTTTTTGCTGAATTACTGAGATGAGATTAGATAAGAAATAATAGAGTACGAGAGCACCAGGGAGATTCATAGTGAAGAACAACATCATCAAAGGCATCATGAAGCTCATTTGCTTGGAAACCATATTATTAATATCCGCCTGATCTGGATCCTTACCGGCCTTGGCATCTTCCATCATTTTCTTCCATGTGCTCTGCTTATTTTTGTTAGAGCGAGCAATTTGCATATTAGCCATATAGTAGCTAGTGACAGCTACAAGTAGGACGAGAGCCATAACGAAGAGGCCGCTCTTAGTCTTCAGGTCGGCACGAGTAGAGAGATCAATAGTGCCGAAGAGCTGAGGCTTAAAATCGTAGGATTTTTCCCCAGTATTTTCAAGGAAAGATTTTTGAAGATTAATCACTTCATCAATACGTTCAAGTTTAGCAACTACCGGATAGGCACGCTTTTCTACATTATCAGAGGTAGAAGGTAGAACCATCACGCGGACAGCGAAAAATAACGCAAAGAAAATTGGTAGCTGAATAAGGAGTGACCAGATAGAGGCCATTGGCTTAATATTATGTTTCTTATAAAGATTCATCATCTCGAGAGATTCGAGTTGTTTATTACCGTTAGCGCGCTTACGAATTTCGACGAGTTCTGGCTGAATTTTTTTCATTAATTTAGTCTGGTGATATTGTTTTTTAACCAGTGGCCAGGTAGCTAACTTGATCACGACAGTAAAGATAATCACAGCGAGACCAAAATCGCCAATGTAGTTATAAACTACAAAAAGGATATTAATAATAGGATTAACAATTAAAAAATCAATTAACTCAAACATTTGATTAATTATATCATGAAAGATATTTTATTTCTTGGCAATCTTCGCCTGTTCGGCAAGCTTCAAGACTAATTTCTCGATTTCAGTGAAATCCATGGTTTTAAGATCTTTAGAGAAAACAATAAAAATATAGTCGTTCGATTCTGGAATTTCAGCAAGATTCAAACGAATCGCCTCATAAACACGGCGGCGCACACGATTACGACCGACCGCAGATTTGATAACTTTTTTCGAAATAACTACAGCAAAACGTTGTTTTCCATGTTGATTCGGTGCAAAAACTAGGGAGAACTTCGGGGTACGAATAGTCTTTCCCTTTTGATAGGTATATTTAACGCCACCTCTGGAATGAAAACGGTATTTACTGGCTAACATTACCTTATTTTATCATAGAATTAGAGATGGAATCGAGCGGAATAATATCGGAAGAACGATCGCTTTTTTCAAATTCTTTCTCATCATCGGAATTTTCCACAAAAGTAGCGGTACGAAGGGTACGATAGAGGGCGGATTTAGAAAGTACGTCTTTATTTTTACCTTTTGAGATAATCTTCCCTTCTTTTAAGACAATCACCTGATCAGCAATTTTCATCATTTCTGGACGATGCGTAACAATAATAATGGTATGATCCTGCTTGAGGTCTTCGAGAATTTCTACGATATCCTTTATCGTCTCAGGATCAGCATGAGAGGTCACTTCATCAAAAATCAAAATCTCCGCATTCGTAAGTAGGGCGCGGGCGATAGCGAGTTTCTGAAGATCACCATCACTTAAAACTTTAGATTCAAGATCGATTTTAGTATTAAACTGATTTTTGAGACTAGTGATTTTTTGATAAATTCGCGCACGCTTCAGAGCCTTAGTTTGTTCCTTAATATTGGGGTTAATAATGTTGAGATTTTCTCGAATTGAGGCAGAAAAAACGAAGGGATTCTGGAAAACACCAGAAATATTCGAGGCATAAACTTTTTTCGAATAGCGATAAATTGATTCATTGTCGATAAGAATTTTACCGGAATTCACGGCGTAGAGACGATAAAGTAAATTAATAATGGTGGTTTTACCAGAACCTGGACGACCAACGATAGTAGTAATTTCATTCGGGCGGGCGCGGAAAGAAATATTATCGAGAATTTTTTTATTTTTGAGTTTAAAGGTAACATGATCAAAAACCACTTCGCCGTCGATATAATCATTATCAAGATCACCGTAATCAATTTGATTATCACTCTTAAATTTCAAAATATTATCGATACGCTTGATACGGATGCTATAGTTACTAAGATTTAAAAGCTCCTCAAGCACGCTATCGGTATTTCGGATCACCATTTCATAATAACCAACGAGAAGCACGAGTTTATCGATAGTGAGTTGGTTATTAAAAACTAGAAAACCCAAAAAAACATAGATGGAAATCTTGCCAATCTGAGTAATCAGTGGAATTTTACAATAACGCGTGCTGAGAATTTTATAGCGCTTGGAATTTTGAATATCAAAAACTTCATTATTCGAAACGATTTTAGAGGTGAGACTCGGCATGAGACTGAGGCTCGTGATTTGTTTTAAATTATTGAGAATCTGAAAAAGCAGATCCCAGTTTTTATCCTGACTTTTACGAATACCATCAAAACGTACGGCGGCGGCTTTGGAATTTTGATTCATTAGATAAATATAAATGGCGTCCACGACGAGAGCGAGGAGACCGAGAAAAATATTATTAGCACTAAAAATGAGAAAAATCAAAAAGAGCTGGAAGAAACTGGTAAGAGCATAAACCCCAGAGCGCACCGTACTATACATATAGCTGACATCTTCGGTAAAAGTATCAGTGATACGACCCTTAGAAATCGACTCAAGAATCAGAGGGTTTTTCGCAATATGATTAAAAAGAAGGTGCTGAGTGGTGGAATAATAATAGCGAACCAGACCAGTTTCCAGGTAATAACTCCAGGAATTCACCGAATAATAAAGAATTGTAAAGAGAATAAATAGAATCACATAAAACCAGATAGCATTAAAATTAGAAGCCCGCGTAACTACCGAAATAATACCAGCAGTGGCGATTGGAGGAAGAAGCTTGATGATATTACTAATCGTGTAACTCAGAATCAATTGAAAAACTTGCAGACGTCGACCAGGGGCGATCCGCATCACGGTTTTAAAGACATTAATATAAGTTTTCACTAAAATAATTATAGCATAAGAGGTTTTTAATTCCCTTTTACGACTAAAAGATTTGCGATTTCCAATAAAAAAACACCAGACTAGCTGGTGAATTTTTTAGTAAGTTAAACGAGCGCGGCCTTTAATGCGACGACGCTTGAGTACCTTTTGACCGTTTTTGGTCGCGTTACGCTTCATGAAACCATGTTCTTGCTTGCGTTGGCGCTTGTGTGGTTGATATGTACGCTTTGGCATTATTTTTCCTTAAAACTAATAAAACTATATTACAGAGTTTTATCTGATTTGTAAACTTTGTATAATTATACCTTAGTTTTCCACTTTTTTCAATAAGTTTTCCACATGGGTATATCTATTAGGCGAAAATTGTGGAAAACTCTTTCCCTGTTAAAATTTGTATAGCTATATAATAAAAAATATTTTTTTAAACCTGTGGAAAAGTCTGAAGGTCTGTTATAATAGAGGTAATCAAGGTTAGTTAATGTTTGGAGGTAGCGTCGGTGTTTGATGTGTGGAATAATGTGCTTGCTGAATTAGAAAAGAAACTGCCAGAATCACATTACTTAACATTCTTTAAGGACTCGAACACCTCCTTAATTTCCAATAAGGATGGTCATATCCAAATTAGTGTGCCTAACACTTTTATGCAGACTAATATCTGTAAAAAATTTGACGCGGATATTCGGGCAGCGCTAAATAATAATGGAGTAGAAGTTCTAACTACTGAATATATAATTGCGACCAATAAAAATAATAAGTCGCGCGAAACTACGAATTCTCGTGGAAGTAATTTCAAGAATCTCTCGGACCGCGTAGGAACAGTGCAGCGAATTGACTTGGAGAGACATTCCTCACTAAATATCCGTGGCCAAAATCGGACTGGTCTAAGTGAAAAATTCACCATGGATAATTTCATCATTGGTACAAATAATGACCTGGCAGTTTCGGTGGCAAAAAACATTATTGAAAATCCGGGGATGAAATATAACCCATTCTTTCTTTACGGTGGGGCGGGTCTGGGTAAAACTCACTTGGTGGAAGCTATTGGTAATGAACTGGCGAGAAGGCACCCAGAATTTAAGATTTTATATATTCCAATTAATCACTTTTATAACGATTTCATTCAATCGGTACGTAATGGTAAGATGGATGATTTTCGCAGGCGTTTTTCCGAACTCGATGTTTTGATTGTGGATGATTTTCAATTTATCGTGGGTAAGGAAAAAAGTCAGGAAGAATTCTTCAATATTTTTAATGACATGCAACAACTGAATCGCCAAGTGATTATTACTTCCGACCGTTTGCCAAGTCAATTAAAAACCGTGGATGAACGTCTAGCTTCGCGCTTAACTCAGACCGGAGCTTATGATATTCAATTCCCTTCCTTTGAAGATCGCTGTGCAATTTTACACGCGAAGGCGGAATTTAATGGAGTGGAAATTGAAGATAAGGCAATTGAATATATTGCAAAAAGTGTGGAAACCAATATTCGCGACCTGGAAAGTATGTATAGTAAGGTGATCGCGATGGCAGATGTGAAGTGTATTTCCCCATTAATGGTAATTAATGAAGGAATGGTGGGGGTGGTCGGTAACACGACACGTTCGAAAGTTTTTTCGCCAAGCACGGTAATTGAGACGGTAGCAAATTTCTTCAATATTTCCCCAGAAGAAATCTGTGGACGCAGTCGGGTAGCGCATATTAAAACCGCTAGACAGATCGCCATGTTTATTATGTCGCGTGATTTACAGATGAGTACAACGAAAATCGCCAACGAAGTAGGATTAAAAGACCACACAACAGCAATGCACGGAATTAAAAAGATTGAAACCGACACGAAGACGGATTTTGTACTACGTGATCAGCTAAATGAAATTCGTGATCTATTAAATAATGGCATCGTTTAAGTAATTGTGGAAAAGTGGTGAAAAACAATGTGGAATAGAATGGAAAAGGTTGCTAAAAAGTCAGTTTGGTTTGAGGAAAAATCTAGGTTTTACACAGTGAGTGGAAAACAAAATCGAGTTTTCCATAAAGTTTTCCAAGTTTTTCCCACAGTTTTACACAAGCAAATTTTAAAAATTACCCCTATAAAAAGATCAGTTTTCAACTTTTACACATAGCCTACTAATACTACTAATAAATATATAAGAAAGGAGAGTTATGGAAATCAATGTTGAACAAAGTAAGTTAGCCAAAGCATTAAGTATCGTTAGTCGAATTGCAGGAGGAAGTCGTACGACTTTACCGATTCTAAATAATGTTTTAATGGAAGCTAAAGATAATAAAGTGACTTTAGTGACAACCAATTTAGATATGGCAATCAATTATTACTTGCCGACTACTTTAGCCAAAGATGGAAAAATTACTGTACCAGCCAAACTTTTAGCGGATTTTGTGAGTAATTTACCAAAAGGTGAAGTGAAAATTCAGGTGAATCAAGAGAAATTAACGGTGAGTGAAGGAAAATATAAATCAGTATTTAACGGAAATGCGGCAGAAGATTTTCCAGAATTACCAGAGTTTGATGAAAAATCAGCAATTTCCTTCCAGATGGGGATTGATGAATTTCGTCTCGGAATGAATGCAGTAAAAATTGCCTGTTCATCGGATACGACACGTCCGACTTTGACTGGAATTTACTTTAATAGTTTTGAGGGTGGACTATATGTGGCAGCTACCGATGGTTACCGCTTAGCGGAGAAAAAACTGATTAATAAAATTGAGAGCGAAATTAAGGCGATCGTGCCGGTGCAGTGTATTGTGGATGTACTAGGGGCGATTTCAGATAATATGGAAAATATTGAAATTTTATTTGATGAATTTCAAGTGCGTTTTCGTCTAGGTGAAATTGAAATTATTTCAAAATTAATCGATGGAGCTTTTCCAGATTATCGTAAACTAATTCCAGAAAAATCTCAGGTGGAAATCTTACTGAATAAGGCGGAATTATTACGTGGCGTGAAACTTGCGGCGCTATTTTCACGTGCGACAAGTGGATCGATTGTCTGTGAGTCGAAGAAAGATGAACAAGTTTTCGTGGTGTCTTCGGTCTTAAATGAATTTGGCGAGAATAAATCAGAAATTGAGGCAGAAATTTCGAATGATGCAAAAGTGGTTCTAAATTCAAAATATTTGAATGATGTTTTATTGGTATTAGATGAGGATGAATTAAAATTTGGAATTTCTGGAAAACTTTCACCGGTGTTAATTCAGAATAAAAATAGTTTCGATTATACACATATTATTATGCCTTTGAAGAGTTAGATGTTAATTGATTATGTAAAATTAAATAATTTTCGGATTCATAAAGATTATTATTTAAAAATTAAACCAGATACGACGCTAATTTTGGGGGCGAATGGCATTGGTAAAACCTCGGTGATTGAGGCGATTTATTTGGTATTACGGGGGAAATCTTTTAAGGCGACGGATAAAGAAATTTTAAATCGCGAGAGTGAATTTTATCGTGTCGAACTAGGTAAAACCGATGGTGAAAAAATCGTAGCAACTTTTGATGGTAATAAAAAACAATTTTTAGTGCAAGATAAAAAAAGTGCGAGGTTGCCAAAGAAGAATAAATATCCGGTAATTCTCTTTTTGCCGGAAGATATGCACCTGATTTCCACAAGTCCAACGAAGCGACGAAATTATTTTGACCGAATCTTGGAGGAATTTGACTTAAATTATCATCATAATTTATTGATGTATGAAAAAACTTTGAAACAGCGGAATGATTTATTGAAAAAGATTGCGATCTCGGAGCAAGAATTCGGTCTGGAGAGTGAAAGTGTGTTTTTTTCGCTGAATATTATGCTGAGTAAATATGGTACGGCGATTAATCAAACTAGACAGCGTTATATCGGGCGAATAAATGAAAAAATGACGGCGCTTTATCGTTCGATTGCGCAAAATGAGGATGAGATTGAGATTTATTACGACTCTTTATGCGGATTAAGTCAAAATGACTATTACAAGCGCTTAGATGCGGAATTTCGCATAGATTTAATGCGGGGTGCTACAAAGTTTGGGGTGCATCGGGATGATTTTCTATTTAAGTTTAATGGGGTTCTCGCGGATGGGACGGCGAGCCGAGGTGAAACGCGGTCGATTATTTTGGCTTTAAAATTTAATGAGGCGGAATTAATTGAAACGGAGACGCGAAAAAAGCCGGTAATTTTACTCGATGATGTCTTTTCGGAATTAGATAAGAACCGCCAAACCGCACTAGTGGAAAAATTCAAAAATCATCAGGTGATTTTGACGTCGGTGGAATAAATGGTGGAAAAGTAAGGCTAGGTAAAATAATTTGATAATTAATTACTTGTAGTTATTATTATTAGTCTTCGGAGTCGTGTTTAAAATCTGGATCAGATTCTTGATTGGAATCACAGTGAGTATATTTTACTTGATATTTAGATAGGTTAATTCCCTTTTGTTTGAAATAACTTTCGGCAACTTTTTTCAGATTTTCCACTTGATTGTCTCGGCAAGTCATTAAATCAATAGTTAAGGTAATTTTATTAAAATCTTTTTCGTCACGAGAAGCAGAGGCGGAGAAACCAAGTTTAAAATTTCGAACTGGAGTGATTTTAAAAATTGGATCATTGTTATATTTTTCGCCTTCAAGGACAGTTCCTTGTTGAGCAATCGTTTCGACTAAATCTTGTTCATCGGCATGTTCTTTGTAATAGTTTTTATTTTCTTCTGTTGGATCTAGCCAAGTATAAATATAATTAGTGGTTTCTTTTGTAAAATTTTTTTTCTGTTTATACTCTTGAAAGCCATTAGCTTTGATGGTAACTTCTTTTTCGCCTGGTGATACTGAAAAAACACCACTATTATTATATTTTTTTCCATCAATATAGAGTTCAGCTGATTTTGGGGCAATTAATACTTCAACTTTTGCAGAGTAAATAATAGTGAAAAAATAGGCAGTAAATATAATAATAATTAAAGAAATAGGAATAAGAAAAACAAGTATTTTTTGGAATTTTGTTAGATCTCGAAATTTAGTTACCCACATTTTTATTAAAACCCATTATTTTTATTGACTAGTTGGCGTATTTACGGTGTTATTGGTGGACCTATTATCAGGTTTAATAGTTTTATTCTCGGTGGTGTTTACTGGTTTGTCGCCAACATAGCGCCAGACTTCAAATGGACGTCCATAAACATTACCAACCCAGCCGGTGCGGTCACCTTTTGAAGCGTGAATGAGGTGTGCGGTACCATTTTCTTCACGGTAGAAGATAGCCATATGTCCATATTTAAACTCACTACTTGAGGTATACATGAGAATATCTCCATTTTGAATAATTGGATCATTATAATTTTTTACGTCACGTAAAAAATTGATATCTACTGGGACACGTTCATAGAGTTTTGATTGATGAATATGTTGGTAAGGGGGACCATCACCTGAAATTCCGCAACAATGACCGTGTTTTTCGTCGAATTCGGGATCTAAGCCAGAATATGTCATAACACTTGCTACAAAAACATCACAGGAAGCTCCACCATAAACACGCGTCATACCATTTTGCTGGAGTGCAAGTTTGTAATCATCAGTTAAATGCTTAGCTAATGCTTCTTGATGTTTTTCGTAAGGCCAAGCAAGTTTTAGGGCGGTATCTGAAATCAAATTACCACTAGCTCCAATAGGAGAACTGCCACTACAGCTTATTCCGGATGTAGTGAATGATCCACCACCACCGAGGGCTTTGTATTGGATGAAAGTTCCGGCGCGAATCGAGGCTGGTCCAAAAACTTTACAACCATCCTTTTTACATTCAACCCAGTTTTTATTGTTACGAGAATCACGGTTGGCGTCGGCTAAATTCATGACATATGGAGAACCTTCACCAAGTTGACTTGCTTGCGTGTCATTAAATCCTAGATCTCGGCCCTGATCAACATATATTTTTGCACGACCGTTATATTTGAACCACATAGCCTTAACCCCATCATCGGTGGTTAAATCAAGCCCTTTACCATAATTAGAGATAATTTGTTGGCCGAGTTCGTCGGTTTGTTTTTGAAATTCTTCTAAGGTGACTGGTCCTGGTGGATAACGATTAGTATTGCGAGCTTCATAAAATTGATAGATACCCTGATGATTACTTGGATTTCTGGTACCATTTAGGCTAGATTCCATATTGTGGATTACAGCAAACATTTGCCATGGTAGATTGTATTTGGCGGCTGATTGCTCATAAACTGGTTTATTTTTTTCAATTAATGCTAATTGACCTTCGGTTAAGACTGGGTCACCATTATAGAGTTTGTTACCAGATAAATCTAGAGGCGTGGAGGAAACACAATTACTGGCTTTACCATCGTAGTAGAAAATTCCATTAGCGTCATAGAAATCTAGGGTGGACTCGTCGATATTGGCGTGAACGTAAGTGGCATTAATAATAGTAAAGGTGAAAAGGATGAAAAATGAAACCAAAAAACGTGGATTTAAAAAGAAGTTCTTAAGAGTTTTGGTAAGATTTTTGACCTTATTCATGTGATTTAATTATAGCATTAAACGAGAGAAGTTTGAAAACGGAACTTATAATCAAGACTGTATTTAGTTCCCTTTTCTTGATTAGATTTATAATCGATATCTTGTTTGAGGTGGTTAATCTGAGAGGCGAGAGTGGAACGGTAGAGAGATTCGCCAGTAATGAAAGATTTAACTGGCTTCATGAGAATATCAGCAATGGTTTCTGGTGGTTGATGGTCGGCAAGATATTTATAATAATCAATGACTGCGAGACCGAACTCCGCATCGGATTTTCTAAGACCGGAATAAACGGCTAGTTGTCCAGCAAGACTTTTGTCGGCTTGTTGTTTCTTTTGGTATTTTTCAGCCACTGCAAGAATTGGATCTTGAAGATTCCCAGTGCTATCTAAATTATCCTCACACTTAGTTTGGGTGCAGATACGATTACGTTCGGTGTATTTTTGGAGATAGCGAATTTTTTGATACATAGGATTGCTTTCGTCCATAACACAGTTTTTACCGGTAGCCCAGTTTTTGGCATCTGGTAATAATGCTTGATAGCCAGAATTAATCATATCGAGGAAGCTACTAATGACTGGAATGGAGTCAATAACTGGGTTGGTACTAACAGGCGATTCGGCGTCTAAAATATTTTGGTCAAAAACACCAAAAGGAGATTTACGATTATCACAATATTTGATTTTCTTATCTAGAATAGAATCTTCTTTGACGGTTCTTTTATTATCTTTCTTGGTGGTGTTTTCGGAAAGAATGCTTTGATAAGTGGAATCATTTTCGTCAAGATTTTTAAGGCTTGGATCTGAGGCGGTGATATGGGCGCCATACATATTACAGGCACCACCGATGCTACTGAGGCGTTCGCAAACCTTAGGATCTTGCTGTTGATCGTAAAAGTTTTTTGCATCTTTATTAGAATCATAGACGGTACTAACTACTTGGGTAGATGAGGCAAAAGTTTTTGCGGAAGCAATATCGGACAAAGTGCTGGCACTTCTAGAAGTACTAGAAAAGAAGGTGGAAAGAGTTTTTAGAAAATTATTATTAAAATGCAGGTAGCTAAATTTAGTGGCGAGATTACCAAGGAAAGTATTTGAGTTGGAGGCATCAAATGGACTGTGATTGTAACGATCTAATTTAGCTTCTTCGTTGGCGGCAAGGACTAATTCTTGACTATAAGCCTGAGCAGTCTTTTTTGAAGCGATACCTAAACCAATCGTAGACATGGCCATAAACCCGGCGGAAAGTGACGATCCTTTAATGAGTTCTTCCCCAGCTGGAATACCTTTCATAATAAGTTCAGGATTGCTCATAATAGTTTTAGCCACATAAGGAATAAGCACGGATAATCCTGAAGAAATAATTACTGATACACCTAGACTAATAGCGGTATTTACGGCAAACTTTTTAAGTACGGTTCCGACAGCAAGACTGGCGCCGCCGGTCGGAATGGCGGTAATGGCAGCAACGGTGTCAGAAGCAAAGTCGACTACGGAAGCGGCGAAATTCGCTATGGCGCAGCCGGTATTGGCAGCGGTAGAAGTAGCGATACCCATTTTGACTGAGTTAAAAATGTTCTCAATGGCATAATGTTTGGTTTGGCTAAGCATAGCAGTGGAGCCGGCAAGAACAGCGTAAGTGCCTTGGGCTTGTAATTGTGCGCCTTCGATAGGGGTTTCTTTGCCAGTATCAGTATTTATGTAAGTGGTTTTTTGGCTAACCGATTTTTCTTCTTGGACTGAATTCATAGGAGATTCGGTACCATTGCCAGCCCTGGTTTTACTATATGGCTCAAGGTCACGAAAACTTCTAGATGCACTAGTGATAATACTATGGGCGGCTACTAATAAACTAATAATATTAGCTACACGCATAACGGTACAAGTGCTTCGTACACCACCAGAAACAGCTGACATTTTGTTGACGAAATTTTCAGCGCGCGAATTAGCGGTTTTTAGTTCGGCAGTTTCAGTTTCTACAATATCGGGTTTAGTATTAGTACTGGTGCTAGGCGTATCGGTATCGGTTTCAGTACTTTTAACTTCTACGACTTCAGTTTCTGTCTCAGTTTTTTTATTACCATTTTCGTCGGCTTCGGTTTCTTTTTTATGATCCTCAGCATAACGTCCGTCTACGCCAGAATCCTTGAATTGTTCAACATTAAGTTTCTTTAGAGAATCCTTGTTGGCTTTATTATCATCGGAGTTTTTAAATGAACGATAAAAGTTTCGACTAACATTAATACCCTTAAAAGCTAACATGGCGGCTGGATCAAAAAAATTGGCGCCACGACCGTGCTTAGATTTAGTAAAGTCATTTTGAAAATTAATATCAGAATTATAGGTTGATTTTAGGTTATCGGCGGTGATGGTTTTATTACGGTACTTAAGGATATATTCTTTACCGCCATCCTCTACGGTAATATTATTCTTAGCGAGACGATCTTTGAGGTAGTCTGGGAATTTACCGTGCTTTTTCTGCATGTATTCCTTAGTCATTTGAAGAGAGGTGGCGGAATAGGTGCCGAACATAGTATCAGTAGCACGAGTAATAAGAGTTTCGATGTGATTAGCAATATTGGAGATACCAAAAATTAGACTAAAAAGTCCACCGAAAAGTACAACGATAAGTCCGATGAGAGGGGCGTATTTTTTGAGTTTTTTAGCTTTTTCTTTGCCGGAAAGTTGGTTTTGATTTTGGAAATTACCGGAGCCGGTATAGAAAGATTTTTGCTCAAGATCGCGGAGATTAGCTAAAGAATTGGTCTCAGAATTAGCGACGGCGCTAGAATTTTCGAGAGATTGTAGGGCGCTTTGACTGGATCCAGCGGAGCTGGAAGAAGAACTCGGCTGCGCGATTTGGTTTCTAAAAACAGCGGAATCATTGTCCGAATTTTTCGACACGGAAAAATCGGGCTTAATATTATCTTCGCCGTAATAGACCTTTGACATAAGAATATTATAGGAGATTTTGCGAAAAAAATCGAGTGGGTTAGGTTGATTTTTAGGTAAAAAATAACTCATTTTTCAGAGTTATTTTTATTATGATGAGGTTTTATCCTGAGAGGTTTGACTAATTAGTTTTATCGTAGCGCGTTGGGTTGGTAGAAATTAGACTGGTTTCGGTATCGGAAGCAACAATTTGAATGTGGACGTGGTTTTGTCCAGCAAAGAAAAGACCGTGTCCGATTGGAAAACTGGAAAGACGCTTACGTTCTTCTTCAGTGAGCTTGAAGACATCGGATAAAACATCGACGGCGGCGGCAGATTGTTTGAGGAGGAGCTGCATGGAAGAGTTCATGACGATGGCACGACCCATTTTGTTACTCATGAAGTCTTCGACGTCCTGAGTGATAGTAGTGAGACCGAGATAATATTTACGAGCACGCTTGGCGAGGGAGAAAAGGAAGTTGGCAGAGTCATCATATTTCATGAGTTGCCAAGCCTCATCCACGATGAGAATACGGCGCTTTTGTTTGGCGCGTACGATATTCCAGATGTGATTAAGGACGATATACATAGCGACTGGACGAAGTTCATCTTCGAGGTCACGAATATTGAAGACGACCATTTGGTTATTGATATCGATATTGGATTGCTGGGAGAAAATACCTGCAAAAGTCCCGGTGGCATATTTACGGAGACGCTGGGCGAGTTGAGGGCCGGAGCCACCCATGTGGGCGAGTGTATCGTAAAGATTAATAATGGTTGGTGGGGTGGACTGGTGCGTGAGAGGGTCTGAAGTAATACCGGCACGAGCGTAAGTATCGATAAGGGCTTGATCAAGATCAGCTTCTTCGTTAGCGGAAAGTGAAGAAATTGGCTGACCGTTCGGGCCGATTTGCGTACCACCGAGCATGAGACGGAAAAGACCGTGCAAAGTAACGAGATTAGCGCGCAAAGCGTCGGAGGCATCTTCGGAATCGATAACTTTTGGTAGGTCGAAAGGATTGATACGCACGTCGGAATTAAGCGAGAGGCGGACATAAGAACCGCCGACAGCGTCGCTAAGTTTTTGATACTCGTTTTCTGGGTCGATAATCACAATTTCAGTGCCCATCATCATGGAACGAATAGCTTCGAGCTTCACAGCAAAGGATTTACCAGCACCAGACTTAGCGAAGACGACGAGATTAGCATTTTCTAGAGTGAAACGATCGAAAATCACCAGACCCTGGTTATGCATATTAACGCCATAAAGAATACCACGCTCCTGAGTAAGGTCGGCAGAAGTGAATGGGAAGGAAGTTGAGATGGCACTGGTGTTCATATTACGACGAATCTGAAGTTGGTCGGTAGCCATCGGCATGGTGGTGTTCATTCCCTGCTCTTGTTGAGAAGTGGCAACCTTGGAAAAAATCATTAATTGACCGAACATAGTTTCAATTTTATGTTGGACGTAATTCAATTCGTCGAGTGAATCAGCCCAGAGGGTAACATAGAGACCGAAGCGGAAGAATTTTTCATAACCAAGTTGTAATTGATCACGAAGCTCTTCGGCGTCCTGGATGGCAGCGTCAGTTTCTGGGTTACGAATGCGGCCTTTTTCGGCATTAAGTGAAATATCAGCTTCGAGCTGAGTAACTTTTTTACGTAAGTTTTTCATCACGACGGTAGTGTCGACCGGATAAATATAGATAGAGATATCGAGCACTTCATCGATATTAATGAGAGGACTGAGCCAGCCGGTACTGAGAGTACGAGGGTAGCCATAAACATAAATAGTGCGACCATATTTGGTGCCGAGGCGGAAATGATCGGATTGAATTTCAATAGAAGATGGAGAAATTAAATCGCGAAGGGTGGTAATACCCTGCTCAAACGCGCGTTGAATTTCTGCTTCTTCCATCGATTGTTTTTGAGCGGCGATTTCGGCAGCGGTAAGTTTTTTAGCCATGTGTTTCCTCTGTTATGTTTATAAAATTAATTTAAATTATCTTGGTTGATTCCCTGGATAGTTGGTAGGGGTGGGGTTAGCTGGAGCTTGATTGACTGGGGCTTGGGCCGGGTTCTGGGATAATGCGTGGCCTGGAGCTTGCATTGGGTTTTGCATTGGACCGGGATTTTGGGTTGGACCGGGATTTTGCATTGGCGCTGGATTCATTGCAGGATTAAATTGCCTTGGCGCTTCTGGGTTTGGCCTTGGATTTTGGTCATACGGACTGGGAGTTTTTTTGGTATAAATAGTACCAAGTTTATTAAAATCAATAAACGGTTCACGGACTGCGGTATCAGGGTTATTAAAGTTATAAAAGAGTTCAGAAAGTTCTTTGGTATTGAGACGAACAGCGTTGACGCCAATACTGAAGAGACCACTAACGATGGTTTCGACACGCTTATCGATTTCGGCGGTAGCCTTGTCATAGGTATTGCGATCGATTTTAGTAATGAGATTAGTGTCGTTACCACCGAAGAAACTACTAAAGATGTTCTTGGTTTGAGTACTGGCTTTTTCGAGGTCGTTATTGATAAAATATGGCACCACGATAAAGAAAGACTTATCCATAATGTTGGCTTCTTGAGAAAGTAGGTCGATGAAGTTAATATAATCATCCATCAAAACGCCAAGTAACATATTGTCGTTGTTTTTACGAATTTCGGTGAGTTTTTCAATATATGGCGCAATATCAATACGTTGGGAACGGATTAAAATCTGGGTAGTGAAATTGAGAGAGTTAATAAAACCCTTATAAGAATACTCGACACCTTCACGTTCTGGTTCGGACATGAGGTCAAAGTTGATGGATTTACAGGCGACCACGGCGCGGAAAGAACCATCTTTCATAATGATTAAACCATCACGAAGTTCGGAAAAGAGTAACGTGGATTGAGTGGAGGAAGGGTCGACAATTTGACGCGGAGCAGCGGCAGCAGTTTGAGGTGACTGTGGAATAAACTGACTCATCGAATCCATAGTTTGAGGATTCATCATTTGAGTATTATTAGCCTGTGGGTAACCTGGCATGGTTCCCTGATTCATTTGGGGATTGGTTTGGTTTGGTGTGAAATTATTTTGATTCATAGGCGCCTTTAATTTTGAATAAATGGATTTTGATTAATATTAGGAGGGGTTGTCGGTGGCTGAGTAAAATTCGGAGTGTAAGGGGTTTGAGTGATAAAGGTTTGAGGAGCTGCATTAGGTGCGAGGTTTTCGCGGTAACGATTAGCTTCCTTACTAATGGTATTAATGGAAAAATTCTGATTATTGGCGAGGTTTTGATAATTAGAATTTAGAATTGATTGATTGCGGTTGGCGAGGGTGTTGGCGTTTTGGATTGAAGGGGTTGGGGTGGTTTGATTTGGGGTGGTTTGATTTTGGGTAAATGGATTAGGTGTGGGCTGATTCGGCGTGGACTGATTTTGAGTAAATGGATTAGAGCCGAGAGTGGGCTGATGAGAAGAAATCGTGGCGGGACCCATGGCATTTTCGGTGTTATTAATAGCAGCCTTCATTTGATTGATAATTTCAGCATGACGAGCGACTTTTTCTTTTTGCATGAGATTAATCAGATTTTGGTTTTGACTATCATCCATAAAATCATTGACATCTTCGGTGTCAGCGATGAAATTCTCGGTAAAATTACCATTGTGATTACCACGAATAGCATAACCTTCGGAATCGACGAGGTTAGAAAGAAAACTCAGGCGGTGACTGGCTTCTTCCTCACTAATATCACGTGTACGGGATTTTTCGACGATTTTGGGTGCAGTGATTTGGATAGTAGTCTCACCTTGACCGGGACGCCAGAAGCGCTTGTTAGGTTTCATATAAAAACTTACGATGGCAGCAAGATAGGTTTCCATCGGCTGATCTTTTTTTAGAGGTAGGGCCAGAATTAAAAAGAAAATAATGACTGGTAGCGGTAAAATCGCAAGTAATGGGAAAATTTGAAAGAGAGCAGCAGCTAAGGCACCAGCAATCGCGGCAATTAAAAGATAAACGAATTGACGAAAAGTGAAGGGGCCAAGGAGTCTATCCTCTGCCTCAACATCTTGTGGGACCTTATATGTAGCCATAATACTATTTTAGCATAAAAGGCTAGAGTTAATTTAGGGATTACTTTGAAGATTTTTTATTGTTTTTGTTGTTATATTTTTTGGCGTCTTGTTCGAGGCGGCCTTCTTCACTATTTTTCATGGTCTTAATTTTTTCAGCTAAATTACCATACTGATCGGAGAAGACAAGCGCACGGACATTATTATCCATTTGAGTAATGGCGCCACTCTTCTGGCTGGAGAGGATAACGTTACGAGCATCAGAACTTTCAATCTGTTTAATGAAGGTTTCTTTGGCGGCGTTTTTAGCTTCGGCAAGTTTTTCTTCGTAGTATTTCTGCTTTTCGATTGGGTCGGTAGGGATTTCAGATTCATCGGCGGTGAGATCCTTGAAAGATTTAGCAGTGAAGAGCTGCATAATACCATTGAAAACATCAGACTTCATGGAAATAATATTGGCAGCCTTTTGCTTGGAGAGGAAGGTAGTGGCTTTCTTCAGACCAGCTTCGAGGATACTACTCTTCTTAGGGTCTTGAGTGAGCTCGAAAACTTTATTGTCGCGAGTATCGGCATTATTCCAGTCGGCAGCATCTAGGCCAGTAATCATATTGATGAGAGAGTACATCTGATCACCACCAGATTGGAAATTGAGAGCGGCACTGGAGACGTTGGAAAGTGTAGCATCGAAGAGATCAACACCGTATTTTTGAGAAACGTTATTAATTTCACCGAAGACGGTGCGCTCGGCTTTGATGAGAGAAGTACCTTTGAGAGCTTGAGCGAGATTAAACTTCGTGGTCTTTTCCTCGCCATCGAGATCCTTAACTTTACCAGTAGCAAACTGCTCGAAAGTAATGCGATTATCTTGACGTTTGCCAGTACTCCAGGCAGCGGTTTCAATATTACCAAACTTACCGAAACGACCAAGGACTGGGTCGGCATCTTTGAAGGCCATTAATTCTTTGAAGAGAACGTTGGCGTTTTCAGTACCAGCAATAATTTTGCCGTTATCTGAAAGATCTATGATACCTTCCAGAACCTTATCGTAGTCACCACGAGTAGCCATGACGCGCATCGTGGCAATCACGCGTTCGAAGTCAGCATCATTAATAGCTTTCTTAAAGTCGTTATTAAGTACACCGGAATGAATACGACTGTAATAAGTAGTGCGGCGGTTGAGACTGGCCTGGTATTCTCGATCATAATCGACGGAGATATCACCCAGTACACTATCGATAGCATCAATGACATGCTTAGGATTTTTGATATTGAGAGCTGGGTCATAATCCCAGACACTGGTACCAGCGGCGCGAACAATATATTTTTGATATTCTTTATCGTTCTTAGCAATTTCGGCTTCGGTGAGATTGAAGCGTTTAGCACTGTTTTCAGAATGAGAATCGATATATTTTTCGTTAATTTCCTTCATCTTATTGAGATAGAATTTATCAGAAGCAACATCATTGTTATGACTTTCACGATCGACAGTCTTTTGCTCGAGGAAATTTTGGGTCTGGCGTTTGGCAAGATCTTTTAATTCCCTGTTTTGATAATTATACTTATCGATGTAATCACCCATGTTACTCATGAAATTTTCAACACGCTTACCAGCGTTTTCAGTACGGTATTTAAGTTCACGGTGGCGATATTCGTCCAACATTTCAGAGTTTTTCTTGATTGGATCGGCCTTGGAATAAATTGGCTTGCCGTTTTTGTGATAACCAATAATTGGCGTGTTATTTTGGCGGGCCAAAAGTTGCTCAGTTAGTAAGAGGTCCTTATCTTCTTCGTTGCGTTTTTTTCTGTGTTCACGGAAGGCTTGATTTTGCATAGCAATACGACTAATAGTCATATCTGGACGAAGAGCGCCACCTTTACCTTCGAGGGCACGTTTTTGGTAATTAGCGCGAGCGAGCTCGGCGGCGGTAGAGAATTCTTTAGAGACGGCATTATTAAGCTTACCGCTGACACCACTAAGGGCTTGATTGACATCACCAAGGACGGATTTGGACATACTGAGCATTTTAACGGCGAACATGATTGGTAAGACTTGGACGGCAATACCAATAATTACACCAAATGGGGTTTCAGAGCTGAAAATAAAGAGGTAGCCAAGTACCTTAGAAACACCGAAAAGGAAGCTAAAGGCTGGGAAAAAGACTAGCATTTGGGCGAAAATCGATTTCCACTTCAGATAATACTTATGGGTATTTGGTAAGACATAAAGTGCAAAAATAATCGGTGAAGTAATAGTAAGTAGAATTACTACGGCTTGGCGGAGTGAAATAGTAATGAGACCGACGACGACGGCGATAAAACCGGCAAAAACGATTGGAATGAGTGTGAAGAGGATACTAAGTAAACCACCGGAAGCGGCAACCGCAGTGGCGATGCCGACACCGCCAAGAATAGTAAGTGAAGTACCACCGGCGATAGCAAGGAAAATATCATAGATATTGAGAGGCTCATCGAGCTTGGCTTCGGGATGTTGGCTTTGAATAGCAGTGGTGGCGATGCCTTCAAGGAAAGATTTGATGGCGTTACCAATAATATTGCTGACATCGACGAGAACCTGACAAATTAAGTAGCTGAAGTTAACTAAAATAGCGGCAATGATGAGCTTTGGCAACATCTTCTTGATGTTGTAATTAGAAAAACCCAGGCCAGTAACCTGAGAGTAAACAATCAAAAGCAAGAAGATAATAAAAATAATATTAGCGATATTGCGAACATAAGACCAGATGATATAAATTGGGGATTTATTATCGGTGGTAATTGGCTTGATGACGAGAAAATTTTCGATAGTAGAATAGAGCGCGTCGATTCCCTTGGCGAGGAGACCAGTGGTAGGACAGACGATGAAAGAAAGAATGCCGATTTGTTCAGAGCAGCTGAGTTCATTTTGTTTTTCGGAATCTGGATTTTCGGAATTAGTGGTCCCATCAGAATTATTAGAGGTATTAGTTTGGTTCTGATTTTGGTTTTGGTTCTGGCTTTGAGTTTCAGCTTTTTCAGATTCGGTTTCGTCGGAATCGTTGTTTTCGGAATCAGTGGTTTCGGAGGAAGAATTTTCGGATGAATTAGAAGAATTGTTTGAGTTATTTGGGATTGCGTAAGTATTTAGGGTAGTTAGAGGAGAAAAAAGAGAAAATAGAGTAAAAAACAAGACAAAAATTGCCGTGCTGAATTTTCCTCTATGGTTGATTCCCTTATTCATAAAAAATAACTCAATTAATGCTTATTATTATATCACATAACGGTAATGTCGTCAATATTGACCACTGAAACGACCGAATAATAAAAAGCAGAAAAATCTATACTCATGATATAATATATGTATGAAAAAGGTCAATCGACAGTTAGGTGTAAAATTTTTGAAGAATTTAGGGATTTTTTCTCTGGTGGTAGCCGGATTTTTGGGGCTTACGACGAGTGACTCTGTGAGTGCCTTAAGTTTGAATGATTTAGGGGCTTCAGGTCAACAAGTTTTGACTCAGGTAGGTGCAGTGATTGACGGCGACGTAGATGAAAGTTGTGAGGCAAATGTTTTTATGGGCTTTCGTCCTTGGTATAAAGGTTTAGCTACACGTGACGATAATGATAAATGTGTGATTGGCAAGCCAGCTACCTCAGATAGTGGTACGACGAATTGGGCGCCGTTTGTTTGGGTAGTGGTGATGAATATTATTTATGATATTTCCCTGGTGGCAGGTATTACGGCAACCGGATTTATTATTTATGGTGGTCTCTCTTACGTCATGAGTGAGGGTGATCCAAATAAGGCAGCGAAGGGTAAGAATATTATTCAGGGGGCGGTGATTGGTTTGATTTTGACAATTTTTGCTTCGGTGATTACAAATACGATTATTAGTGTAATTATTAGCGCAACCTAAGGAGAGAAATGAAATTTTTTGCAACGGTAGATTTAGAAAATATTGATTCCTTAAATGAAGGTTTAAATAGATTACCAAATAAAGAAGGTAATTTTACACCAACCACGATTTTAAATTATATTTATGCTTTGATCGGACTAGTGGCGGTATTTTATATAGTGCTGGCGGCAGTGAATTTTGCGATGGCACAAGGTGACGTAGGTAAAGTGACTAAGGCAAAAAATACAATTGTTTTTGCAGTGATTGGTTTGATTATTGTGGTGCTAGCTGCTGCAGTGACGAATTTCGCACTAACGGCATTGAATTAATTAAATATAGGTAAATTAGTTAAGAATAGGAATCAAAGATGAAGCAAGGTATGAGAAGAATAATGACGGGTCTGATGCTCTTTGTGGGGTGCTTCGGGTTTTTATTTAGCTTAGTATTTTCTAGTCACGTATATGCGGGGTCTTCGCGGGAGAATTTTTACGGAGTTTGCGATGACATTGAAGATGAAGATATGAAAAAAATTGCTGGCTGTAATGAGCCTACCGGAAAAAATAAGGATGTAGTAGAAATTGTGCAGAGTGGGGTGAATGTAGTGATTTCTTTGGTTGGTATGCTGGCGGTATTCTCAATTATTTATGGCGGTTTCACTTATATTACGGCGCAATCTGATCCAGCGAAAATTAAGCGTGGTAAAGATATGGTAGTTTATGCGGTGGTGGCACTAGTAGTCGCATTCTTAGCTTACGGCATTGTGATTTTTGTGACGAAAAATTTGAAATAATTACAGATTAATTCCAGAGAGAAATGTTTCTGTTTTTCCAGAAGATATGTTATAATTTTGGTAAATTAATATTAAAGGAATAATATGAAAATTTCAAATAAACTAAAAGCTTTGGCAATGGGTGGCACGAGCGTAGTTGCAGTTCTAGGTAACTCCGTCAATACTTTTGCTATTAGTAAAGTGAAGTGTCCTGATGGTTCTACCTCTACTGGAAATGGCTTAGCTGATTGTGGTGGATTAAAAAATGACTCGAATAAGAATGACTTAATGCCACAAGCTAACGCTATTATTAACGTGGTAATTGGCGTAATTGGTTTCGTGGCTGTGGCTTTCATTATCTTCGGTGGCGTGCAGTATACGACTTCTGCGGGTGACCCAGGAAAAGTAAAGAAAGCTAAAGATACTATTCTCTACGGAATTATCGGTCTCGTGGTTTCTATGCTTGCTTACGCAATCGTGAACTTCGTGCTTGCTAACGTTTTTAAGTAACAATTAATAAAAATACCCCTTAATAGGGGGTATTTTTAAGAATTAATTTTAGAGAAAAGAATAAATGAAGAAGAGTTTTAAAAAATTTCTAGCCGTATTTATGTTGGCTGGATTATTCGCGGGCGGAGCTTTAAGTGGCTCGGTGTTTGCTAAAACACCAAAATCAGCGGCAGGTAACGCTAATGCTGGTAGTTCTAATAACTCCGGTTCTGGTGGGTCTAATGGCATTTGTCCTCCTGGGTCGAAAAATCCAGGTGCAGCGAATATTGCAGCATGTAATATTGATTCTGCTCATAATAATGATGATTTAATTAGCGATACGAACAAGATTATAAATGTTGTGCTTGGTGTACTTGGGGTAGTGGCGGTAGGAGTGGTAATATATGGTGGTTTCCTCTTCCTAACTGCTCAGGGTGATCCAGGTAGGATTAAGAAGGGCAAAGATTCGATTACTTGGGGTATTATCGGTTTGATAATTGCGTTATTATCTTGGTCGATTATTAACTTTGTCTTAAGTAGTACGATGAGCGCACCAGCAGCCCAAAATAGTACTACCACAACTACGGCACCATGAGTAAGTTTAGTTTAAGAAATATCATCTATTCCCTACTATTTATTACTTGTCTGGTATTTGCAAGTTTAGTGAAACCAGTCTCAGCTTTTACTTGTCCGGAGAAAACAATACGTGTAGGTGAATCCGTATCTGCACTTTCAGAATGTAATGTAGAAAAAACCGATGGCGATAAATCACTAATGTCTAATGTGGCTATGCTGATTAATGTGTTTGCTTCGGTGATGGGATTTCTCGCAGTGGGGATGATTATCTATGGTGGATTTATGCTACTCACTGCACAAGGTGATCCGGCGAAAATCAAACGCGGAAAAGATGTAGTCACCTATTCGATTATCGGTGTAATCTTAGTGATGTTAGCTTACGCAATTGTAAACTTCGTCATGAAAAGTGGAATAAAAATTTAAGATAAATTCCTAGAAAAGACCTCTAATATAGAGGTCTTTTTTTGTACTTTGATTGTCGGGTGATTTTTTGAGTTTAGATTTTTGGCTAAATTTAAATTTATATTTAATTCCCTCATGCTTGCAGTATTTGGGAAACGGCATATATTGAAGTTAGTGGATTCGAAAAAAATATACCGAATTCACGGTATATTTAATTTTTAGACAATGAGTTATGCGATTGGGATGCGAATAGGTGCTTCGGTCTTTTCTTTTTCGAAAGAAATGGTGAGCACGCCGTCTTTTAATTCTGCTTTTACGCTACCTTCGTCTTCGCGAACTTGGACTGGAAGGGCGATAGTACGAGAAAATTCTCCCCAATAACACTCTTGGATGTGCCAACGAGTGGTTTGTTCATCTTCACCGCCACTAAGGACGCCGGAGATGGTTAAGATATTGTCAGAAATGGTAACATCGAGGTCCCCTTTGGAGATGCCTGCGGTGCGAGCTTTGACAACTAACTTGTCGGCAGTTTCGTATACATCCACTGCTAATTGTCCTGGAAAATCACCAGGTTCTTCTTCCCACGCCTCTGGATCTTCTTCTGCTGGAAGTGGACTCGGTTGTTCTTCTAGAGCTGAAACAGGTTCAGAGTCTAGGCCATCATTATCCAGAAAAGCGGCCGCGAGTTCATCTTCCATAAGCATGTCTTCGTCATTAGTACGAGCCATTGCTTGTATTCCTCCACATTAACTATTGTTCTTAATTATTATAAGAGTGGTTATGCTAAAAATCAAGAGTAAACAGCTTTATCGTGTAAAAATTACAATAGAAAAATTTATTTTAGATATGGTTTTGCCAAACAGATGCGTGCGATGCCAGAGAGGAGGCGGGATTTTTTGTGACCGTTGTAAAAAATATATAAGCATAATCAATCCGGGCTATGTGATGAATGATATGTATGGGTTTGAAAAATTATTGGTAGCAGGACTGAAAGAGGGGTGGTTTGAGAGGATGGTGCGGGATTTTAAATATAAGGGTCGGCGAGATTATGGAGAGTTTTTGGCGGAGAAATTGGGGGAGGTGATTTTTGATGAAGTTAAGAGAAAGAAGCTTGATGATAGGTCGAGTGAAGTTGAGAGAATGAAGTTTGATGATAGGTCGAGTGATAATTCGGGTGATGTATTGGTTGAGACGTCAAAAATGATGGACACTGAGATACAAGAAATTCGAAAAATTATTTTAGTTCCCTTGCCGACGATTCAAAAACATATTCGGGAGAGAGGATTCGATCATACTTTAAGATTATGTTTTGAGCTGGAAAATTTTTTACAGAAAAGATTAGCAAAATTAGGTATGAAGGTAGAATATGAAGATTTATTGGTGAGGAAAAATAAGACGGTGCAGGTGGGTAAAGAAAAGAAAGAACGTATGAAGCAGGCGGAGAAAGCGTATGGAATTCGGGAGGGGATAAAAATTGAAAGTAAGACGCTTTATGTATTAGTGGATGATGTGACGACGACGGGGGCTTCCCTTACGGCGGCGAAAAAAATACTGCAGGCCGGTCAAGTGTGGGCTGCAGTATTAATGAAAGAACGTTAATTAGTTGGTGGTACCGACACCGATCACGGAGTTGAGGACGAAATGAACGATGGCGTAAGCGAGCATAGAGATAATGAGGCCGATAATGGCATAAAGAATGGTGTTTTTAGCGTCTGTAACCTTTTTAGAGTCACCGCCAGAGAGAATATAACGAAGGCCACCGTAAACTAGCATAATGACCGAGATGAGGCCGACGATGAGTAAGACGGTATTAGTGATGCGGCTGAAAACGCCGTTGTCGCCGATAAGTTCAGTAGGCATACCATCAGCACGGGCAGCATTCGCACCTTCTTGGACGCTAGTAGCAGAAGCTAAGAGACGGCTAGAAAAGAGGCAAGCAAAAGCACCGAGGCCAGTAAAAGTTTGTGTAATAATTTTGGTAATTTTTTTCATGAAATATAGAATCTCGCGGTTAAATTCGACAATATTATTTTAACACAGATACGTGAAAAAGCAATGAATCGCCCGAATTAACCTTTTTAGGTATTACGTAGATGGGATAGAGAAATTTTAATCGTAGAGATATTTGAGGAATATTTGGAAAAACTATTAGAGATGTGGTGAATTTATGATAAGATAGAGGTAGACGGAGAGTTACCCAAGTGGCTGAAGGGGGCGGTTTGCTAAATCGCTAGTGTGGGGAGACCTGCAGCGGGAGTTCGAATCTCCCACTCTCCGCCATTACATGTCGGATTGTGATAGACTCTGAAGAGTCTATTTTTTAAGAAAAATCTTAAAAGAGATTCTCTATCTTCTGCGTCGTCGTCTCAAAAATGCAAGCACTTTTTCGAACTCCTCCTTGAAGGCGAATCTCCCACTCTCCGCCATTACATGTCGGATTGTGATAGACTCTGAAGAGTCTATTTTTTAAGAAAAATCTTAAAAGAGATTCTCTATCTTCTGCGTCGTCGTCTCAAAAAAATATTATTATGTTATAATGTTAATAGTTAAAAGGTGCTAATATGGACGAAAAAATTGTAAAGTGGGAAGGTGAAGAATATATTTCACATAATAATGGTGCGGGGTGGTATGTGGGGCTATTTTCAGTGACCTTGGTTTTGAGTTTGCTTTCATTCTATTTACAGTGGTGGACTTTCTTGGCATTGGTGATCGTGTCAGCTTTGACTCTGTTGATTCTAGCGGTGAGGCCAGCCAGAAAAATTTCCTATACTCTAACCGATAAGGGCTTCACGGAAGGTGATAAATTTTATGCGTTTTCTGAATTTAAATCTTTTGGGATTTTACAGGATGATGTGCATTTTGCGATTGTTTTGACGCCAAGAAAGCGCTTGTCGCCAGCGGTGACGATTTATTTTCCAGAGAATAAGGGTGAAGGGATTGTCGATATGTTTGGTGCGAAATTGCCTATGGAGCCGGTGGAGTTGGATCTATTAGATAAATTGGTAAAAAGACTGCGTATTTAAAATATGTGATTTTTACCCAATAATAAAAAATCTAAATTTTAGGGGTACAAATCAAAAAGGAAATATGTTATAATATGAATGTCGTAATAAATACGATGCTCATTTAATTTCTAGGTGAATATTACTTTATGTGGTATTCACGCATGCACCCGTAGCTCAGCTGGATAGAGCGTTTGCTTGCGGAGCAAAAGGTCGTAGGTTCGAATCCTGTCGGGTGTACCAAATGAAATTATGAGAAAATCAGTTCCCTTTCGGAGCTGATTTTTTTTGTGTGAAATATTTTGACGTGTTGGAAAATTTATGAATAAGCTTTTTAGGTTAAAAGAAGGTGAATTAGGAAATAACGATTTTTTTATTGGTTTGTAATCTGTTGTAGTTAAGAGTATTTTTTGCTAAAATAAGAGGTGGAAGCGTGGCCGAGTGGTTGAAGGCGCACGACTCGAAATCGTGTGGGCCGAAAGGTCTCGGAGGTTCGAATCCTCTCGCTTCCGCCATAAATGTCGGAATCGAAAAAGACTCTATGGAGTCTTTTTATCTTTTTAAGTTGAAACTTAAAAAGGAGGATTCTCTGTCTTCTGCGTTGTCGTCGCAAAAATGCAAGCACTTTTGCGAGCTCCTCCTGGAAGGCGAATCTGATATTTTCTGAGCGAGGAGGAACGGAAGGATTTTGCGAAGCAAAAACCTAATCCTCTCGCTTCCGCCATAAAAATAAAATAGACCCAGAGGGGTCTTATTTTACTTAGCACCTTTTTTAAGAAAAACAGCATTAATAGTAAGCAAAATACACTTAATGTCCAATATTAAGCTGCAATGATTGCAATAAAAATATTCGAGTTCGAGACGTTTTTGGTAACTTAGTGCGCTGCGACCATTTGCCGCCCACCAGCCCGATATACCAGGTTTTACACTCTCATAAATGATTCGGTCACCTTTATGTGCAAGTAATTCCCCTTCAACAAGAGGTCGTGGACCAATAATTGACATATCACCCTTTAATACATTTATAAATTGTGGTAACTCATCAAGTGAGGTTTTTCGAATAAAATGACCAATTTTAGTAATGCGTGGATCATTTTCAAATTTTTGATTTTTATCCCATTCATCACGATATATAGGGTCTTGTAACAATTTTTTTAATACTTCATCAGCATTTGAGATCATACTGCGGAACTTATAAATATAAATTGCTTTACCATTTTTACCAATTCTTTTTTGGCGATATAAGATTGGATTATAATCCCCTGTTAACATATAAGATATTTTCACAACTATAGCTGTTGGGAGAAGAAAAATTGATCCAATTAATGCACAGATAATATCAAAAAATCGTTTTACACTGTAATATATGAGACGTTCGATGTAGAAAAAGATTGATTTTTGATAAGAAACATAAAGTAATGAATTTTTCTCTGGGGTAGCGCTAAGGATAAAAGTGCGATAGATGATATAGAGATCATAATATGGAGACCAATGATCGAGATAAAAATAACTGAGACGTGTAAGTTTTTGAAGTGTATAATTTGATGATCGTGAATGTTGCCATACTCCAGTTAGGCCGGGTTTAAGATGTTTGAGATTTTCAATGGTTTGTTTAGAAATCTTATATTGTTTAATTTTTTTATATTCAGTGAGCGTTAATGGCTTGCAACCAACAATACTCATTTCTCCTTTTAGTACATTAAGAAGTCCTGGTAATTCATAAAGGAAAGTTTTGTAGAGGATTTTACCAAAAAATGTAAGATTATTTGGTAAATATGGGTCCTTAAGGTGATCCCCTAAGAGGAGCTTATGAGTGGGGCTGATATAAGTAGTGCGAAATTTATATTGATAGAAAATCTTACCGGTTTTAGTATAGCGACGGTATTTTTTAAAAATAGGTCCTGGGTCCTCAAAATAAATAAAAGGAGAAATTATAATTGTGAAGACTGCCGTAATTATTAGACCAATAATACTAAAAATAATATCGTAGAAACGTTTATAAATAAAAATTGTTTTTGGATAAATATGTTTTTTAGTACGTATAGAAGTCTTTGTAGTAGAATCATTAAAATTATGGCTAATTTCATAATTATCTAGTGTACTTGTGGCAAAAAGCGCTTTAGTATTAATACTACTAGCGGTAGAAATATAAGGTAAGAACGCATCAGTCTTACCATTTTTCGAAAAACAGAGTAAATAATTTGGATTTTGGCGTTTTAAATAAGTTAAAGGATTTTGTTTTGAGTAAATAAGCTTATTATCTTTTTTATTATAAAGATAAAGCTCATCGGATTTACTATTGGTTTTTATAATACTTAAAACTTTAGTATTATCTGCATGTAATTTAAAAAGTTCACTTAGGGTTTCTTTAGGGTGATTATAATTAGTAATTATGATGGAGCGAGTTGTGGAATTATAAAATTTTCGGCGCAAGATAAAACGTATGAAAACTAAAATACTAATGGATATCGTCACATTTAAAAGATAAAAAGAAGTATAGAAAGCGCTTTTAGGGTATAGATAGAGGTGAAAAAAATCCATGAGAGCGTTTAATATGATGATAAGTAGAAAATGCTGAATGATTTGATTAAAAAATATTTTATAAAGTGAGAGATTGCGGATGGTTTTGGTGTATTTATCGTGGAAGATAACTGAGGTAAGGATAA
>ERZ773250.203-NODE-203-length-38564-cov-7.601262_pt1 | contig 38564 bp, 23 predicted proteins | sample MGYA00511258_ERZ773250 | MGnify/ENA primary metagenome ERZ773250 (study PRJEB29015, sample SAMEA2738164) | human oral metagenome | biome: human oral; feature: human-associated habitat; material: saliva | place: China | collected 2187 ... | reverse complement strand
CCATCGATCACTCGAGATCGATGGGGCGAGCGGCTTTCTTGTGGGGCGTGCGCGGGCGGCGTGCGCGGGGCAGGCGACTAGCTGCGGCGGCAGCGGATGAGGACGGCTTCGCCCGTGGAGAGGGTAGTGCCGAGGAGGGCGCAGGTATCGTGCTCGGCAGCCTTGAGGCGACGACGCAGTTCGTCGGCGGAGAGGGGGAAGTTGCGGCAGATGATTTGCGCGGCGAGGCGCTCCTTCGCTAGACGCCTGAGGAGCGAGGAGCTGAAGGGCAGCACTTCGTCCACCTCATAGCGGCGCCCGGGGAAATCGGGGCAGGCTTCGTCCGAGGTGTAGAGGTGCGAACTGACGTGCAGCGGCTCGAGGGCGTAGTGCGCGGCGAGACTCTTGTACAGCCCCGCCTTCATCAGCGCGGCGTGCGGCAGGTAGAGCCATCGGCCAAGCTCAGTGGCGTAGCGTGCGGTGAGAGCTTCCTCCTCGGCAAAGGCGCGCTCGAAGCGGAGGCTTTGCTCCTGCCCTCCTCCGAGGAGGCTTACCACAAGGGGCACGTCTTGGTATGAGCTGGGGGAGGGGGCAGCCAGGTCTATGGAGAGTAGCAGCTCCTTGACCTCGCTCTGCACGGCCACGACGTGCAGCTCCTTGGTCTCGGGCACGGAGCGGAGCGTGTGCTTGAGGTCGAGCATCGGGGAGACCTTGACCAGTAGGCGCGGCAGAGGGAGCCTTAGGGCGCTGTAGCGCTCGCGGATGTGGGGCAGGAGGCCGAGGAGGTCGGGCTCGCAGTCCTCGAGGGCGTAGACGCGGCGCTGGCGGTCGCCCTGCTCGCGGCGGGCGGGGTCGAGGTAGATGAGGGTGGGCTGATGGCGCTCGAGCAGCTCGTCCAGCAGCTCCGTGGAGCGCCCTTCGTAGATCGTGATGGGGCGGTCGGGGAGGAGGCGGGGGAGGTTGTAGCGTGCGGCAGCTACCAGCTGGGGCTGCTGCTCGACGTAGACGCCCGACTGGGCTACCGCCGCAAGGGCGCTGAAGTCCACGCCCAGGCCACCCGTCATGTCTAGGAGGCGGTCCTCGGGACGGACAAAGCGCTGCTTGTACTCCGCAGCCTGCTGGCTGGAGCACTGCTCTAGGGCAAGGGAAGAGGGGATATAGGCAAGGACAAGCTGCCACGAGGGGAGCTTGTCCTTGACGAGGCGCTGCTGCGCCAGTTGCTGCTGTAGCCGCAGGCGCTCGGCCTGCGGGAGCTTCCTCAGGCGCTGCTCGGGCTTGGGGTGCTGGAGCAGCTGTCGGAGCTCATCCTGGAGGGCTGTGAGCTCCTCGAGGCTAGGCGGCTGCGTCATCCTTGGAGAGGGTGCTGCGGAGCCAGAAGTAGCCGATGAGGCCCGAGGCGATGGTGCCTGCGAAGATCCCGAGCTTGGCCTCATTGAGCAGGGAGACGAGGTCGGGGGCGTCGTAGGAGAGGTTGGCGATGAAGAGCGAGACCGTGAAGCCGATGCCTCCGAGCACGGAGAGCGGCAGCAGGCGGTGGACGGTCAGCCCCTCGGGGAGGCTGCACATACGCAGCTTGACAGCCAGCCAGGTGAAGAGGCTGATCCCAATGGCCTTGCCGGGGAAGAGGCCGAGGAAGATCGCCGCAGGAAGCCCTAAGAGCGCTTCGGGAGAGAAGCCTCCGAAGGCAACGCCCGCGTTGACGAAGGCGAAGAGCGGCAGGATGAAGTAGTTGACGCAAGGGGCGATGGCGTGCTCCAGTGTCTGCACGGGGCTGATGGCACGGGCTGCGGTGGTGCGTATCTTCTGTATGCTCTCCAGCTGCTCATGGGAGAGGACGAGGGCGCCCTTGGACTCGACGGCCTTGGTGGAGAGGTGGCTGGTCAGTTCGCTGAGGCGCTCCGAGAGGTGTCCGATATGCACCTTGGTCCCTGCGGGGAGGCAGAGGGCGGTCAGCACGCCAGCGATGGTGGGGTGTATGCCCGAGTGGAGGAAGAGGGCCCACACGGCTATCCCGATGATGAGGTAAGGCTCGAGGGTATGGATACGGGCGCGTCCCAGCAGCAGGATCAGCCCCAGCAGAGCGATGCCTATGGCTAGAGGGAGCCACAATACATGGGTGCTGTAGAAGATGGCGATGACGATGATGCCGCCGATGTCATCCACTACTGCCAGCGCTGCGAGGAAGACGCGCAGGCTCTTCGGCACGCGCTCTCCCAGCGATGCCAGTACTGCCAGAGCAAAGGCGATGTCCGTGGCCATAGGGATCGCCGCCCCCATACTCTCGGGCTGCTGGTGGCAGATGACGAAGAAGAAGAGGACGGGTACGATCATCCCTCCGAAGGCGGCGATGATGGGCAGCAAGGCCTTCTTAGGCGAGGACAGCTCCCCGACGAGGAGCTCCTGCTTGATCTCCAGCCCGACGAGGAAGAAGAAGATCGCCATCAGCGCATCGTTCACCACCTGGCTCACCGTCATCGTGTGCCCCGAGTGGGCAAAGAGCTCGATGCCGCCTACCGATACATATACGGGGAAGTTGAGGAAGGCATTGTAGAGGTCACTGGCGCTGGTGTTGGCGATGATGACCGCTGCGATCGTCGCGATGAAGAGGAGGATGGTGGGGTTAGGACGTAGCCTGAGCAGGCGCTGCACGAGCTTCTTAGGGGTGGTCGTAGTGGCCATTGCGTAAGGGTATAGCTGCTAGAGATGTAACGAGATGTGCCGTGAGATGATACTATAGGGATAGTGTCCCGGAGCTCCGCCCCAGTCCTACCCATAGTGCAAAGTTACTGATTATTGGTGGGCCTACCAGCTCTCGCCGGTCGAATAGCCGTGCTTGTCCCACTTGACATCCTTCAGTAGGCTGCTCTTAACCCCGATATTGATGCTGTAGCTGCGGTAGGGGCCGAAGGGGATGGCATTGGCTGAGAGGCTCCAGCAGTGCATGTCGCGGCTGATGCCTATGGTCATGTTGGCGATCTTCTTAGCGATGAAGTCGTAGCTGGCGTTGAAGTTGAAGGACCAGTTCTTCGTCGGCTGGATGCTGCCCGAGAACATCAGGCTGTGCGTCAGCCCGTAGTTGAAGTCGTCGCGCACGGGGTCGAAGCTCGTCCGCGCTAGGTTCACCCCGTAGGAGAAGGATAGGGTCCAGGGGATTGAGAGCTTGAGGTAGCCATCGGCGTCATACTCTCCCTCGTCGCTCTGGGAGCCGTAGAAGCTTGTCTTCTGCTGCCCGCCCTGACGTGCGGCCTGGTCCGCTAGCGAGCTCTCCTGCCCGTCGGGGCGAGGTCCGTTGAGCTCGTGACCGGTGCTGTCGGCCTGCTCCTTGCCCTTCTTGTCCTTGTCGCCCTTCTTGCCTGAGAAGAAGGCGCGCAGCTTGTCGAAGGTCTGGTTGCTCAGGCTGTAGCTGAAGGAGGTGCCTGTGCTGCGTAGCCCGCCGAGGCGCTTGCCCCAGAAGGGACGGATCTTGTCGATGCGGTACTCACGCACCACGCCATTGGCGTCGGTGGTGTGGCGGTAGAGGTAGGGGTCGAAGGAGCCGCCGAAGTTGAGGTTGATGCTCTGCGAGAGGCGGATGTTGATATTGGCGTTGATGTCCGCCAGGCGGAAGGAGTCGGCGGCGAGGTTGTAGCTCGAGCTCAGCGAGAGGTTCTCGATGAGGCTGATCTTCTTCGTGCTCTCGGTGCTGTCGCTCTGGCTCTTGACCTTCATCTCCAGGTTGTTGTCCACGCCGAAGGTGATGAGGGCGGCGCGTCCCTGCCCTGGCCCGCCGAAGAGGTGCCCGTCGGAGTAGCGCGAATAGCGCTCCTCGCGGGGCAGGCCCTGCTTGTCCGTATAGCTCAGCGTCTCGTAGAAGCCCCACATGGGTGCGCCGAAGTCGGGGGTGAAGCTCACCCCGATGCGCGGCGTCATGCGGTGGCGTATCATCTGCACCTTGTCCCCTAGGAGGCTCCAGGGCTTGAAGAAGCCGTAGAGCGTGGTGCTGAGGTTGGCCGAGGTGTTGAAGTCATAGGCGCGGCGGAAGCCGTAGTCACGCTCCCAGACGGTGCGGTCGAGGTCGGGGTCGTAGACCTTGTGCGAGCTGTAGCTGTACCAGCGCTCGGTGTAGTTGGCCCCGAGGGTCAGGTCGATGTAGTCGAGGAGCTTATAGGAGGCGGAGATGGGGATATTGTGGCTCATCCCATTCTGCCAGTCGCGGGTGAGGCTGCTCCTGAAGAGGCGGTTCTCCTTGGTGGAGATGCTATTGCGCAGCTGCCCCGAGTAGCTGATGCTGATCTTCTCATACCAGCGCTCTGCCCCCACGCGCTGCTTGCGGCGGAAGGGGTAGATACGGTTCATGCTGATGGAGACATTCGGCAGGCTCATCGTGACCATGGAGTCGGCCGAGGTCTGCGTCGCGTCGATGCTGGCGGAGAGGCGCCAGGGGGTGCCCGTGAAGGTACGGCTGTAGTTGATGGACGAGTTCTTGGTATTCTGCCCCGCCACCATGGGGTTGTAGAGCGTCGACAGCGAATTGTGGTTGTAGCTGCTGGTCGAGTAGTTGACGCTGGCCGAGAAGCTCTGCTCGGGGTTGGCCTTGGGGTCCTGCGTGTGCGTCCAGCTGATGCGGAAGTCTTTGCTCTGGCTGAAGTCCCCCGCTACGTCGCGGTCGCCCGTCTTGGTCGTGAGGTAGCTCATGTTGAAGCTGCCGTTGTAGCGATAGCGCTTGCGGTAGTTGGAGCGCGCATTGACGCCCCAGCTGCCCAGCGAATACCAGTCCCCCGTCACCGACAGGTCTACATAGTCATTGAAGGCAAAGTAATAGCCGCCCTCACGGAGGTAGAAGCCGCGGCTGCTCTCCTCCCCGTACTTCGGCATGACGATGCCCGAGGAGTAGGTCTTATTGAAGGGGAAGAAGCCGAAGGGTAGGCCTATGGGCATGGGCACATCCGCCAGGACGAGGTAGCTCGGGCCTGCGACGACGTTCTTCTGCGGGCGGGCCTTGGCGCGCGTCAGCTGGAAGTAGAAGTGCGGGTGCTCGTGGTGGTCGCAGGTGCTATAGCGTCCGCCCTCCATGAAGAGGCAGTTATTGCTCACTAGCTTGGTGCGCTCGGCCGTGATGTAGCCCTCGCCCTGCTGCGTCACGGCGCCCGTGATGTAGCCCTTGCTGGTCTTGAAGTTGTAGTTCAGGCTCTTGGCCTCGTAGCTCTCGCCGCCGTCGCGGAACTTTGGGTAGGCGCTGGCCTTGTCCGTGCTATCGATGATGTAGTGGGCGAAGACGAGGTTGCTGTCGAGGTTCATGCGCATGAAGCGCGCGTCCATCCCCTTATCCTTGTAGTCTATGCTGCTCTCGCCGAAGAGGTAGGTGAGGCTCTGCCCGAGCAGCACCATAGAGTCCTGCGCCTTGTAGGCGATGATGTCGTCGAAGGTCTCCTTGCTACGGCGTCTGCGCTCGGCGGCGATGCTGTCGGCCCGTGCGGCGCTATCCAGCGTGGCAGGGCGAGCCGTCCGTAGGCTGTCCCCCGCTCGGCTGGCGAGGCTGTCGCCAGATTTGCTAGCGGAGCGAAGGCCGTCGCTGAGGCTATCTAGAGCGTGCGCGCTGGAGTCGGGGATGAAGGCGGAGAGCTGGCGTAGGGTGCTGATGCTGTCGCCGACGCGTCGGGATGCACTATCTCGGACCGAAGCCTGGGCGGCCTTGGTCTTCGCTCGAGGTGCTCTATGTCGGGAGGCACAGGCTGCCAGCAGCAGGAGGCTGCAAAGGCACAGCGCTAGGCGCCCGCTTCGGTCTATACGTCTACGCATCTATAGCAGGAACGCAGCGAGGGGCGCTATCGGTGTGCCTCGCTTGGGAGGCCTGCCGAGCTCGCAGCTCACTGCAGGCGCAAAGATACGACATTCTCCCCGCCTATAGGGGGAAGGCAGAGGGATATCCCGCCCGATGGCTACTTCCTCTTTGTCCGCTTCGCTAGGGCTGAGGGTCGCCCCTGTAGGGCTCTGTCCTTATTTATCCAATCCTACCCCAGGGTTTGGTCGCCCTTTCAGGGCTACGCACCCTGGGCTTTGGAGGGGTCGCCCCGCTGGGGCTTGCACGTCTGCTAGTATCCCATTTAGGTGCGCACCCTGGGCTTTGGAAGGGTTGCCCCGCTGGGGCTCGCTCTGCCGTTGGTGCCCTATAGGGCTGGGGTGGTCGTAGATTGTTTCGTGTCTTGGCAGAGGGATATCCCGCACTGTGGCCACTTCCTCTTTGTCCGCTTCGCTAGGGCTGAGGGCCGCCCCTGTAGGGCTCTGTCCTTATTTATCCAATCCTACCCCAGGGTTTGGTCGCCCTTTCAGGGCTACGCACCCTGGGCTTTGGAAGGGTCGTCCCTATAGGGGCTTTCCCATGTCAGAGGAGAGCTGGCCGGCGAGGCCCCTAAGCGGAGCGTCGGAATAGGGGGGAGTAGCTCTAGCCGCACATCACGGAGGCCAGTAGCGGAGGTGCAAGCCCCAGCGGGGCAACCCTTCCAAAGTCTAAGGTGCGCACCTAAATGGGATACTAGCAGCTGTGCAAACCCCAGCGGGGCAACCCGTTTCAGAGCCTAAGGTGCGCACCTAAATGGGATACTAGCAGCCGTGCAAGCCCCAGCGGGGCAACCCCTCCAAAGCCCAGGGTGCGTAGCCCTGAAAGGGCGACCAAACCCTGGGGTAGGATTGGATAAATAAGGACAGAGCCCTACAGGGGCGACCCTTAACGTCTGTGGGCGGCTGCGCTGGGGGCTATCTGTCGGGAGGGGAGCGAAGGGGCGGCTCAAGGTGAGCGGCTAGGGAGGGGGCGGCTGAGGGATATCCATCAGCCGCCTGAGGGACGTCCATCAGCGCACTCACGGATAGCCATCAGCGCCGTGAGGGCTATCAGTAAAAGGCGCTCCCCCCACGGTGAGGCGTGCGGCCTCTCCGTGGGGGGAGCGAGTAGAGGTGGCTTAGAAGCGCAGCCCGAGGTCTAGGCCGAAGGTGCGGGGCACGCTGAGCTGAGCATAGTTGCTCCCCATCAGTCGGTAGGAGAAGATCTGGTAGCTGCGGTCGAGGAGGTTATTGGCCCAGAGGGCGAGGCTGAGGTGGCCATGCTCCGCTCCGAGGCGTGCCCTTAGCGTGGTCTGCATAGGCTCGCGGTACTGATTGGCTTCGTCCCAGTAGATGGCGCCGACACCCGAGGCTTCGGCCTCCCAGAAGAGGCGTAGCCCACGCGCTACCTCCTCACTATAGGCGAGCATAGCGCTGAAGCTGTGCTGCGGGATGAAGGGCACGCGCATGTCCTTGGTTCCAGCGCCAGCTGTCTCGGTAAAGCGTGCATCGGTATAGTTGTAGCTGATCTGTGCGGTCAGAGGGGCGAAGATCCGCTGCGAGGCACTGAGCTCGAGCCCAAGGGCCTGGGAGGTACCCGCATTGCCCACCACACGGCCTGCACCGCTGGCGACGAAGCGCGTGAGCTGTAGGTCGTGCACCTGCTGCAGGTAGGCCGAGAGCTCGAGGCGTGTGCCCGTCTCGGGGCGCTCGTAGCGGCTGCCCAGCTCGTAGCTCCAGCTGGTCTCGGGGCTGTAGGTGGTGCGTGCAGGGATCGTGGAGCGGTCGAAGGGCTGGGAGCCTGAGCCAGGACTCTTGGCCATGCCATCCTGCAGCTGTACCTGGGCGATGAGCTCAGAGAAGCCCTGCTCGTTGAAGCCGCCTGCCTTAGCCCCGCGTGTGACGGTGGCGAAGACCTGGAGTCCCTCTAGGGGTGTCCACTGTAGGGCGAACTTCGGGAGCAGCTGCCAGCTCTCGCTCTGCTGCCTGCCCTCGAGGCTCCCCGCAGGGAGCGTGATGGAGAGCGGGCCGCGAGGCGTCGTGATCTGCAGCGGCATAGGATAGCCCCCGATGCGGTAGTCCAGCTGGTGATGCTCGTAGTCCAGGCGCAGCCCTGCCGTCAGCGTCAGCTGGGGCAGCAGGCGCAGGGCGCTCTCGTGGTAGAGGGCGATCCCCCATTCGGGCTGCTCGAAGGAGTTGGTATTCACCACGCCGCGCCGCTGGGGATCGACGTAGCTGAGGTCAGGCATACGCTGGGCAGCCTTAGGATTGGTGCGCGCTAGGGCGGCCTTCATGCCGCGGATGGCGCCGTTGATCTGCCCACTGATCCCTCGGTAGGAGAAGTGTACGGGCGCCTCCAGCTGCTTGGGGTCGTAGTAGCCGAAGAGGCCCAGCGTCCAGCGGTAGCGTGCCTCCTGTTCCGCACGGCTACGTAGGATCAGCTCCTGTGTCAGGCCGTGCTCACGCAGCCCCTGCTGCACGTGGTAGAGGTCGATGGCTGTCTTGTCCATATCCATCTCCGTCTGGTCCCAGAGGTATTGGTAGCCCGTGGCCGACTGCAGCTGCAGGTGCTCCCACTGGTAGCTCAGGAGGTAGCGTAGCGCTAGCGAACGGCGGCCGTAGGTCTCGGGGGCATCGCTGCTGAGTGGGGCGACCTTGCCCTCGGGGCTCACCTGGCGGTAGGGGAAGGCTCCCTGATCTACGTAGTCGCCCGTCGCGCTGAGGGCCATCTGTAGGCGCTCGCTGGGGCGGTACTCCAGCTTGAGGAAGCCCGTGAGGCTGCGGAGGCTATCCTGCGCACGCCCTGTGGTGACGTTGTCGAAGTAGCCGCGGCGGGTCGTCCCGATGAGCCCATAGCTGAGTCCCCAGCTCTGACCGAGGCGTAGGCTCTGCTCGAGGCTCGCGCGGTAGAGGCCGTGGCTGCCCATCGTCAGGCGCAGCTCACCGCCTGGACGCTCGAAGGCCGAGCGCGTGTAGTAGTTGATGATCCCCGACTGGGCATTGCGTCCGTAGAGCGTCCCCTGAGGGCCGCGCAGGACTTCGATGCCCGAGATGGCAGGGAGCTCGAGGTTGAAGCCCGCCTTGTTCAGCACGGGCACCCCGTCGATATAGAGGCCTATGGTCTGGCCGACGCTGCGCGCGCCACTCCCGCGGAGGTAGATGGCGGCACTGCGGCGTGAGCCGTAGTCGGGGATGAAGAGGCTGGGGACGCGGCTCGTCAGGTCGGTGAGCTGCTGCACGCGGTAGCGCTTCAGCTCCGTGCGGCTGAGCCAGCTCTGCGCTGCGGGCTGTAGGCCCGTAAGCGCGGTGGGGCGCTGGGGGATGTAGGCGCTGACGACGACTTCGTCCAGCTGATGAGCGGCGAGGGTATCTATCCCTTCGGCGGCGAGGCTGAGGGGGAGGGCGGTGAGGCCCAGGGTGAACAGCGACCATAGGGGCAGCTGCCTAGCGTAAGCTTGGGGCATCTATAGATCTTGTTAAGTGCTTTGTAATCGATAGCTAGCGACTGCTAGCGGCGCAAAGGTAAGGCAGCACGCGCCCTGCGTCCATAAAGGGGCGCCCACAAGGGCAAATTCGCCCGATTATAGTCCGAGCCTCTTCCTAATCGCCCGCCAAGTAGTACGCCTTCGCCCTAGCCCCGTGCTGACGAGACCATCACTGAGGTGCAGGGCCTGTCCTTAGGGCTCCTCCCCGTACTGCCCCGGCCTGCTGCGCTTCGTCCGCCTTACCTCCGCCCCCTCACCGCGCCGCAGAGGTGTCCGCCCCATAGCCATAAAAGAGGACCGCCCTCGACAGCTCTGCAGCTCGTGGCTGCGCTGTCGAGGGCGATCCCTCAGAGACTCCCCAGCTCGGGGAGCCGTAGCGTATGATGCTAGAAGTGGCGCTCTACAGGCTCTACCTCGGGCAGCTGGAAGTCGACGAAGCAGAGGCCTGCCAGTGCCGTCCCGTAGCGCTTCTCGATCGTGATGCCCTCGGTGACGAAGTTCAGCTCACCTAGGTAGTAGTGCGCGTAGGTCTTCTGGTGCAGGTCGTTGATCACGCGGATCAGACGTGCCTCCAGCTCCTCGATACGGTAGCGACCGCTTACCTCGCAGACGAGTCCCCCGACCTTCTTATCGAAGTTCTCATCGGCATACATCCAGGCGTAGACGACACCCGCGGAGACGAACTCGTCCTGCTGACCGTGCGATACGGCGAGGATGGTCTTCAGCTCGGAGCCAAAGGGCGGCAGGTCGATCTCGTCCATCGATGCGATGTGCGCCGTGGCGGGCAGCACCGAGGAGTAGACCATGATGTTGAAGTCCGAGATCCCAGCGTCGTGCAGCGCCATGTGGTAGGAGCCTGCGTGCAGCTCGAGATCGGATTCGCCGCTACCCTTCGTGATGAAGAAGGTGTGGGGGATGAGATTCCCTACGTACTTGCTCATTTACTTTGTCGTACTGTTCTATTGTGGTTATGATACTTGTCTTGTGCTCTTGCTCCACCTGTCTGCCACAGCTCTGCTGGTCGTGGGGGAGACGAGACGAGCATACAAAGGTACATTATTTCTACCTAAGCAGATACACGCGCCACAGTGCTAGGAGTCGATGCGGTGATACTGCTGGGCGAAGGGGAGACGGAAGCGGCCACCCTCGGGGCGCTCCGTGCTGCGGTAGCCGCAGGCGATGAGCATCGTCAGCTCACTGCCGCGCTCCAGTCCCAGCAGCCTTGCTACACGGCGGCTGTCGTAGCCCTCCAGCGGGCAGGTGTCGTAGCCCTCCTCGCTCATCCCGAGCAGGAAGCTCTGGATCACCAGGGCGCAGCTCTTGTGTAGAACGGTGCGCATGGCAGCCTCTGTCGTCTCGCGAGGAACGGGCCGCACGAGGCCGACGAGGGTGAAGAGGGCTCGGCGAAGCTGTCCCCACAGCCCCCAGCCGCGGCGGTAGAGGAGCGGGATGAGCTTGCCGTAGTAGTTCTCCTGCAGCGCTAGGTACTTCGGGCACTTGTCCTCGGGGAAGTGGCGGGGGAGGTCCTCCCGCTGGAAGGCCAGCACCGCCTCGGCATGGGCACGCCAGCGCTGCGGGGTGATGGCGAAGGCCACGAGCTGGCTGGCCGTACGGACGGCACTCTGGTCGAAGCACGCAGGCGCCAGCCCCGCGATGAGCTCAGGGTCGGTGATGTGGTAGCACTCCCAGAGCTGCATGTTGGAGCTGGTAGGGGCGAGCGCAGCCTCCTCGAGGCGGCGACGCACGCGCTCGCTGTCGAGCTGGCGCTCAGTGTCGAAGTAGCGCACCGCGCGGCGGTGCTGGAGTAGGTCGTGAAGCATAAGGGTACATGGCGCTGTGGTGCGCTGAGTGGAGGAGCTGGGACTAGGGTAGGGGTGCTAACGAGGCAGCCCCCTGCTCTGCCGCTGGGCAGGGCTAGGGGGCTGTGTATGCTCTTGGGTGGCTGTGGCCTTGGGCTTAGCTCGGGATGCGCAGGGTGCGCCCGACGCTGAGCTTAGACTTGGCGCTCATCCCGTTCTTACCGGTGAGCTGCTTGACCGAGATCCCGTAGTGCGCAGCGATGGAGCTGAGCGTCTCACCCTTCTTGATACGGTGGGTACGGAACTGGTCCTCGTTGGCCTTGCTGCTCTTCTTAGGGCGGGCCACGACGCTCGCCATGGCGCGAGAGCGTGGCGTGCGGTAGGCGCCCTTGACGAAGGCGAAGACGTCGAAGCGGGGGACGCCTGCCTGGAAGTCAAAGAGGTCAGAGGGATCGATGGGCACGCCCATGAAGCGGGCTTCGAAGTGCAGGTGGGGGCCTGTGCTGCGCCCCGTGCTGCCGCCGAGGCCGATGGGATCCCCGGCGCGGACGACGGTACCCTCACGGACGATGGAGCGGCTCATGTGGCCGTAGACCGTCTCTAGGCCGTTGGGGTGGCGGATCACGACGTAGTTGCCGTAGCCCCCAGGCTCGTAGCTCTTGACGCGCACCTTGCCAGAGAAGGCGGCGCGTACGGTGTCGCCCGTACTGAGCTTGAGGTCGGTGCCGTAGTGCATACGGCCGAAGCTGTGGCGGTAGCCGTAGCTCGAGGTGATCTGACGGGTGTCAATCGGCATCACGAACTCCTGTAGGTCGATGTCCTGACGGTCAGGGATGTTCACCGACATACCCGCGAAGGGATTGACGTAGCTGCCCCAGGAGTCTTCTCCGTAGAGCTCTGATGCGGGAGCCTCTAGGTTGGGCTCCTCCTTTGCCTGTCGCAGGGCAGACGCTCGGCGCTGCTTCTCTGTCTTCAGGCGGTTCTTGATCTCGAGGCGGTCGGCAAGCAACAGATGTTCACCTCCAGTGGTGGTGTGCTGCTGCCCGGCTGCTGTGCGCGTCTCCTTGCGAGGTGCCTGAGTCTGTGCCGAGAGGCTGCCTGCAGTCCAGGAGCTCACGGTCGTAGCCATCAGACACAGAGACGCGCATAGCAGGCGTCTTTGGTTTCTTGTCATACCAGCTTTAGATACGTTAATACTATCAATTGCTTGGGGCGCGTCCCCAGGCAAGTCCCTGGTGTAGTCAGCAGGGAATCGAAGACAAAGATAATCAATTACATACAAACGGCGCTCCTGCACAGAGACGCCGCTAGTGTGCAGCTGATAGCCCTTCGTCTAGGGATTACAAGGATCTAACGCCCTTGCCTCGCCCTTTAGTGTGGCCTCGCTCGGAGGGCGCATCCGAGCGGCTCCACACGGTGCTCCCCCCTTTTCTCATAGCCCTTCGCCCCTTGGTGTGAAGGAGAGGAGCAAAGCCCTCAGCGCGTACCCACCAAGCATCTAGCGAAGGGCCGCCCAGGGTGGCCGTAGCCTCCTCGGGGTAGGGCTAGGAGGCGGGGCTGTCCTTGCGGTACTCGGCGGGCGTGACGCCGTAGTACCGCTTGAAGGCGTGGTAGAAGCTCGAGTCGTGCTCGAAGCCGCAGCGCTCGGCGATGTCCTCGATGGTGAGCTCGGGCGTCGACTCCAGCAGCTCCTTGGCGCGAAGCATCTTATGATTGAGGATATAGGCCGTCGGGGGATAGCCCGTGAGGGCTACGAGCTTGCGGTGCAGCTGGCGGGGGCTCATGCAGAGCTGCTCGGCCAGCGTGTTGACCTCGATGTGCCGCTTATTGCTGAGGGCGTGCTGGATGAAGTCGTCGGTCTTGTTGAGGAAGCGCTGCTCGGCATCGGAGAGCTGGATGAGCGGGGCCTTGCTGTCGCTCGGGGCCTCGGAGAGCCGCTGGCGTAGGCAGCGGTGGCGCTCTAGCTGGCGCTCGACCAGCGCACGTAGCTCATCGCTGTTGAAGGGCTTGGCCAGATAGGCATCCGCCCCGACCTCGAAGCCTCGGATACGCTCCTTGTCGCTGATCTTGGCCGTGACGACGATGATGGGGATGTGGTCGGTGATGGGATTGGTACGTATCTGCTGGCAGAGCTCGAAGCCGTCCAGCTCGGGCATCATGAGGTCGGTGATGATGAGGTCGGGCATCAGCTCCAGGGCGCGCTCTACGCCCTGACGGCCGTCCGAGGCGTAGTAGACGCTGTAGCGCTGGCAGAGCAGCGAGCCCATGTAGTGCGCCACGTCGGGGTTGTCCTCGACGATGAGGATACGGCAGTCCTCGTCCTTGGGCGGCGTCTCGGCGTGGAGCTCGAGGTCGAGCGGTACGGCCTGTCCCATAGAGGGCAGCGGCGGGCGGTTCTCGTGACGTATGGGGATCTGGATGAGGAAGCGCGTCCCCACTCCCAGCTGACTCTTGACCTCGATCTGTCCGCCCACGGCGTCGAGGATCTGCCGCACCAGCGCCAGCCCGACCCCCGAGCCGAGCTTGCGGGACTGGCCATCGGCCTGGAAGAAGGGCTCGAAGATATGCTCCAGCGCCTCGGGGGCGATCCCGATGCCGCTATCGGCGACCTCGAGGACGAACTTACCCGCCTCTTGCCCCGACCTCACCCGTACCCAGCCGCCCTCGGGGGTGAACTTGAGGGCATTCGATAGGAGGTTATTCATCACCTTGTCCAGATAGTCGGGGACGAAGTCCATCTCCATGCGCCCAGGGCCCTCGTAGCTCAGGGCGATATGGCGGCTCTCGGCGAAGTCGCGGTAGGTCTCGACGATCATCGTCAGCCGCGCCGAGATGTCGCCGCTGTACCAGTCGGAGTCGCCGACGGCGGACTTGGTACGCGCGATGTCCAGCAGCTGGTTGATGAGGTTCAGCAGACTCTTGCCCTGGCGCTCGATGATCTGCACCTTGTCCCGCAGCTCAGGGCTGCAGTCGGGCTCCTGCTGCAGGTCGTGGCTGAGGCCGAGGATGAGGGTCAGCGGCGTGCGGAATTCGTGGGTGATGTTGGTGAAGAAGGACTCCCGCAGCGCGGACATCTGCTTCAGCGTACGGTGGTTGCGGGCGCGCAGCTTCTGTATATAGAGGAGGACGAGCATGGCGGCCACCAGGATGATGAGCGTGAGCAGGAAGATGCCGAAGCCGATCTCCCACTTGGTCTTCTCCTGACGCAGCTTGCGCTGGACGGCGTCCATCTGCTGGCGCTGACGGCTGCGCTCGATGTTGATGCTGGCGTTCTGTATGCGGTTGATCTTCTCGATGCTGATGACGCTGTCCTGCAGGGCGTCGGCCTGCTGGTAGAGGCCGCGGCGGCTGTAGTATTTATGGTATAGGGCGTAGATCTCCGCTAGGTGCTCGTTGGAGTGGATGCGCTCGGCTATGGCCTTGGCCTGGGCGAGGTAGTCCTCCACGCGGGCGTTATCCTCGAGGCGGTTGTGGATGCCTGCCAGTGCGATCAGCGAGGAGAGGGCGTGCCACTCGTCCTTGGAGGCCTTCATCAGCTCGTAGGCCGTCTCGTACTCCTTGACAGCGCGGGGGTAGTCCTTGGCCCGCTCGTAGAGGGTGCCGTAGTGGGTATGGCAGAGCGAGATGCCCAGCTGGTTGCCGAGCTTGCGGTTGAGCTGCATGGAGCGGCGGTAGTAGCGCCAGGCCGAGTCGACCTTGCCCTGCCGCTCGAAGATCGCCCCGAGGTTGGCGTAGTTGATGGCCTGCCCCAGCGCGCTCCCCAGCTGCTGCTCGCCCGCTAGCGCTAGGCGCAGCACCTGCTCGGCCTGCTGGTAGTTGCCGAAGGTCATATAGATGTTCCCCAGTCCGTTGAGGGCGACGACGCGGTTCTTGCGTGCCTGGAAGGTGGTGTCGCTGTGCTCTTCGCTCAGGCTGCGCGCCTTGTAGTGGTACTCCTGCGCCACGTCCAGGACGCCCATGCGGCGGTAGTCGGTGCCGATGTCATTGAGCACCTGTACCCACTCGAGGGTATCGCCTAGGGCCTCGACGAGCTTCAGTGCCTCGCTGTGCTGGTGTAGGGCCTCCTCGAAGCGGCTCTCATTGCGCAGCATACGCCCCCATTCCTTGAGCGAGAGGATCGCGCACCCAGCCGATTGCCCTTGTGCTCGAAGGCCTCGTGCAGCCGTATGAGCGTGGGGATATCCTTAGCGGCCTTGACGAGGCTGTCGACGCGTCGCCGCTCCTCGGGGGTGGGGGCGGCTTTGTGCTTCTGGCAGGCTCCGAGGGTGAGGAGGCAGCCGAGGAGGCCAAGCCCCGCATAGAGGCTGCGGAGGTGGGAGGCTAAGGGAGGGGCTATCGCGCGGCTCCGTGCGGGACTCCGTCGCAGGTGCGTGGCGCAGTGTCGCATAGTCTGTCGTGTCTTCGTGGGGCGTACACGGATCCCGCTCTATCCCGAGGGGAGAGAGGATAGTGCGCATCCCTGGGGTGGATACTGGTTTGCTTCTTATAGCCTTGATGCTGTGGGCAGAGGTGCGTATGTATACTGCAAAGATGAAAATTCTTTGGGTGCTACCCAAATCCTCCTCTGAGCCCCCCGTCCTACCACGTATTGGGCCTCCGCTCACCCCCTCAATCCAGGCCCTCCCTATATATAATAAGGAGTCCAAGCCTCTGCCTAAGGCCGTATGCCCTCCCGCGCTAAGGGGAGGCGGTGCTGAGGGATATCTCTCGGGGTGCTGACTGATAGCCCTCACGCGCGGTACGGACGTCCCTCAGCACGCTGACCGATATCCCTCAGAGGCCTCCCCCCTTAGTTTGCAGCCTCGGGAGAGCTAGGAGGGGGTAGATTTGAGGGATAAGAGGGGGAAAATTGGGGAATAAGGCAGGGGCTCGCTGTAGAACGCTGTGGAATAGCTCTTTAGGTTGGTCTTGTCCGAGCGGATGTCCGATTGGAACAGCTCGGATGTCCGATTAGGACAGTCGGCGCGGGGCGGCTGTGGGCGAACTTGTCCGATAGGAGCATATTTCTGTCCGTTTGGCCTATAACAAGGCGCAGAGGCCTGCTCTACCTTTGCAGTAGACCGAGGGGCCCCCCGCCGCAGGGGCTGCCCCGAGGTCCCCAGCCGAAGGTCGGGCAGGAGGAGGGAATGTGGGTCCTCCTGCCCGCACCCGAAGCTCCAAAGCGGCACTACAGTAACAAGAACATCTCACCTACCTAATCTAAACGAAACGATCATGAGCAGTTTAACGTCCTTTGCCCCGCGACACAGCGCGCGGCTGCTGCGCACAGGCTTGATCGCCCTCCTGGGAGCAACGCCCCTCGTGAGCTCCCAGGCACAGACTCGGGAGCAGCTGCAGACCGAGCCGTCCAAGGGCTACAATGCCGAGGTACGACGTGGCAGCTGGAGTATCTTCGCCGAGGGCGGTACCTCCTGGGCTACCGAGGTCTGGTACCCCACGCTGAACCAGCGTCGCAGCTATGAGCTAGCCCCCGCCGTCGGCGGAGGCATCGACTACACCATCCGCCCCTGGATACGTGTCGGCGGCGAGTACCTCTGGTCGCGCTACCGCCGTGAGCAGTGCGTCTCCAGCCTCGACGCCAAGACCATGCCCATCAAGGTCTACGGCAACTACCTGATGAACTTCCACAACGCCAAGCTCGGCCTGGGGCTGAACTTCATGGAGCTCTGGCCACGCCGCGGCGCCCAGTGGCTCAACCTCTGGCTCGGTACCGGCCTCGGCTACTCGATGGCCAGCGGCAACGAGTATGCCTTCCTCCTGAATAACACCCTCACGCAGGGCGGCAAGACCATCCCGCTGGTGAGCGGCACCAGCGTCAGCAATGAGTCCTCCGTCGTCTTCTCGGGCGGCGTGCGCACGACCAACCGTGCCGAGAGCTTCGAGACGCTCTACCTGCCCGCCTCGCTGCATCTGGAGGCCGACGTCAGCCGCCAGTTCAGCCTCGGGCTGAAGGGTGAGCTCGACTGGCTCCTCAATCGTAAGGGCATCGCCCCGCGTAGCCTCGTCTTTGCTCTGGCCACCGTCCGCTACAACTTCGTCCGTAGCGCCGCCTGCACCCTCCGCAGCCGCTACGAGGCCGAGCTCACCACGCTCAACGACAAGCTCAACGCCCTGCAGCGCAAGCTCCGCGACGCTGAGGCACGTGCCGAGGACGAGGCTGCACGCCGCGCTGAGGCTGAGGCGCGTCAGCTAGGGCTCGAGGCTCAGGCTAAGGGCGGCGCCGAGCTGCCTGCCCTCGCCCCGCACTTCGTCCAGTTCGACCACGACAGCTACACCATCGGCCGTATAGAGCTGGAGCGTCTGCGCGCCTTCGCCCGCTCAGCCCGTGGGCATCAGCTAGAGCTCCTAGCCGAGGCCAGCACCCCCGGCTCCGAGGCCTACAACCAGCAGCTCTCCAGCCGTCGCCTGCAGCAGGTAGCCCAGGCGCTCATCGCTGAGGGCTTTGCCGCCGAGGACCTCGACCCGCAGATCGCCATCGGTGAGGAGAAGGGCAAGCCTGCCGCCGAAGGCCGTCGCGTCACCATCACCATCAAGGTCAAGAAGTAGTACCATCCCCCCTTAAATGCACATCAGATCATGAAACGGATATTCCTACCCCTCGTAGGGCTAGCGCTGCTGCTTGCCCCCGCGACCTTCTCATCCTGTAAGGAGGATGCACCTAAGGTCAGTCACACGACCTCGGTCACCGTAACCAATGACTTCAGCAAGGTCGTCGAAGCCATCAACCAAGGCACCCTCAAGAGCGAGGCTGCCATCAAGAAGCTGACTGAGGCACTGGACAAGATGCATGCCGACCAGGCTACCAAGCTCCAGGCCATTAGCGATATCCTCGGCGACGTCAATAAGACGCTGGAGACGAAGCTCGCTGCCATCGAGAGCGCCATCAGTAGCCAGACGCTGAGCCTCGAGGGCAAGCTCGACATCCTCGCCGAGGCCATCAAGAAGCACCTCCTCAAGCAAGAGGAGCTGACGGGCAAGATCACCGAGGCCATCGACAAGCTCGGCGGTACGCTCGCCGAGAAGCTCAAGCAGATCACCGACGCCATTACCAGCACGGCCAAGACCACGCAGGAGAAGCTCGACCTCCTCATGGGCCTCATCAACACGCAGAGCGTCCCGCTGAGCGACAAGCTCGATGCCATCGCTAAGGCCATCGGTGGGCTGAAGGAGTCCAGCGCCAAGCAGCTCGAGGCCCTCGGCACGACGCTCACCAAGCTCAAGGAGGCTGCCGAGGCCAGTGGCACCACGCAGGCCTCCGTCCTCAAGCAGCTCGAGGCGCTCGTCGCCAAGGCCGCTGAGCTGCAGGAAGAGGTAAAGCAGGGTAAGTCGAGTGCCGCACTCGCCGTGGCCGCCATCCTCAAGCAGCTCGAGGAGATCAAGGCTAAGATCGGCACCACCCCCACGCCTCCGACCGCCGAAGAGGTGGAATACGTCGACCTCGGCCTACCGAGCGGCCTCAAGTGGGCTGCCTGCAACCTCGGCGCCACCAGTCCCGAGCAGCCGGGCGACTACTACGCCTGGGGCGAGACCGAGCCTAAGGAGGACTACGGCACGGATACCTATAAGTACTTCAAGCGTGTCACCTTGGAGGGTGGTAGCATTGTCCACCTCCTGACTAAGTACTGTACCGTTCCGGCTGATGGTCTGGGTGGCTTCACCGATGGCAAGAAGCAGCTGGAGCCCGCAGATGATGCCGCTACGGTCAAGCTCGGGGCTCCCTGGCGTATGCCCACAGAGGCCGAAGCCGAGGAGCTCCTAAAGGGCTGCACCTGGACCAAGGAGACGATCAATGACATCCCATGCCTCCGAGCTACCAGTAAGGCTAATGGCAAGTCCATTGTCGTCAGCGTCTCTAGTTTTATGAGTGGGATGACCAACGACACTAGAGGTACTATGGCTGCGTTTTGGGCGAGTACGCTCTCCTCAAGAGAAGGCGACAGAGGAGTGGCATTCTTCGAGTTGGGGAAGGAAACCTTCAGCCCTGAAGTGGGGTATGGCTTACGCTTCCTTGGCTTCCCCATCCGTTCCGTCCGTCCTTAGTCTACAGCTTAGCTAGCCCCCCGCCCCCGTGGCGGGGGAACTAGCCTAACCCTTCACCACGATGTGCCCGCGGGCATATCTTTAATAAAGCTCACATCATGAAACGAATACTTAGACCCCTAGCCGCCCTAGCCTTCCTGCTAGCGCTGCCCCTCTCCTTCAGCTCCTGTCAGGAGGACGCCCCCGAGGTGGACTACAAGATGGAGGTCACCGTGACCAACGACTTCACCAAGGTCGTCGAGGCTATCAACCAAGGTACCCTCAAGAAGGAAGAGGCTATCAAGAAGCTCACCGAGGCACTGGACAAGATGCAGGCCGACCAGGCCACCAAGCTCGCCTCCATCATCGCTGTCCTCGGCGACGTCAATAAGACGCTGGAGACCAAGCTCGCTGCCATCGAGGGCGCCATCAGTAGCCAGACGCTGAGCCTAGAGGGCAAGCTAGACGTCCTGGCCGAGGCCATCAAGAAGCATATGCTCAAGCAAGAGGAGCTGACGGGCAAGATCACCGAGGCCATCGACAAGCTCGGCGGTACGCTTGACCAGAAGCTCAAGGAGATCACCGACGCCATCAACAGCACGGCCAAGACCACGCAGGACAAGCTCGACCGCCTCATGGGGCTGATCAACACGCAGACCATTCCCCTCAGCGACAAGCTCGACGCCATCGCCTCTGCCATCGGGGGGCTGACGGAGTCCAGCGTCCAGCAGCTCGAGGCCCTCAGTACGACGCTCACCCAGCTCAAGGAGGCTGCCGAGGCCAGTGGCACCACGCAGGCCTCCGTCCTCACCGAGCTGCAGAAGCTCGTCTCCAAGGCCGCTGAGCTGCAGGAAGAGGTGAAGCAGGGCAAGTCGAGTGCCGCGCTCGCCGTGGCCGCCATCCTCAAGCAGCTCGAGGAAATCAAGGCCAAGATCGGCAGCACCCCCACGCCCCCGACCCCAGCGATGGAATACGTCGACCTCGGCCTACCGAGCGGCCTCAAGTGGGCGACCTACAACCTCGGCGCCAACAGTCCCGAGCAGCCGGGCGACTACTACGCCTGGGGCGAGACCGCACCTAAGGAGGACTACGGCACGGATACCTATAAGTACCTCAAGGGTGTCACCTTGGAGGGTGGTAGCCGTGAGCACCGCCTGACCAAGTACTGCACCGACGCAGAACAGGGGCTGAATGGCTTCACCGATGGCAAGAAGCAGCTGGAGCCCACCGATGATGCCGCCACGGTCAGGCTCGGGGCCCCCTGGCGTATGCCCACTGAGGCCGAAGCCGAGGAGCTCCTTGCTGGCTGCACCTGGACCAAGGAGACGATCAATGACATCCCATGCCTCCGAGCTACCAGTAAGGCTAATGGTAAGTCCATTGTCATCTGCGTCTCCGGTTTTATGAGCGGGACAATCAACGACACTAGAGGCACTATGACTATGCTTTGGACGAGTACGCTCTACTCAGGTGAATGCGACAGAGGGGTGACATTCCTTGAGTTGGGGAAGGAAACCTTCAACCCTGCAGTGGGGTATGGCTTACGCTTCCTTGGCCTCCCTATCCGTCCCGTCCGCCCCTAGCCCGCCTCTTGGCTAAAAGCGCCCTACCCGCGCCGCGCCCTTCGCCCAGCTGAGGTCCGCGCCGCCCTAGAGCAATAAGTCGCCGGCCCCATCCCCTGATCGGGATGAGGCCGGCGGCCTTAGTACAGAGCGCTTCCCCCTGCTCCTTCGCGCCTCGCTCCACCGCCCGAGGCGCTCCCCCCAGTTCCCTTGCGCTTCCCCCGCCTAGGGGGAGCGGCTCGCTGACCGATATCAGTCAGGGCGCTGAGGGACGTCCGTCAGCACCGTGAGGGATAGCAGTCAGGGCGCTGAGGGATATCCCTCAGCAGCGGGAGGCCGAGCAGCTAGGAGGCGGAGGGAAGGCGGGAAGCTGCGTGCAGCACCCGCACGCGGCGAGCTGAGGGTATAAAAAGACGGGGCGGCACTCCCACGAAAGGGAGTGTCGCCCCGTGGCGTCTCAGGGTGGTGGAGGCGCGGAGGGAGCGCCGCAGTGGCGGCAGCTCAGCGGCCTAGAGCTCGACCTCGCTGCTATTGATAATGACGGATTGGACGGAGATAGCGCTGTGCTGCAGACGCTCCTCCACCAGTAGGCTGCGATCCTCGCTGAGCGCACGCGGCACGGCCATCCCAGGGGCGGAGATCTGCGTGACCTTGATCTGATATTCGTGCCCACGTACCAGCCCGTAGCGCCCCAGTGAGCTCATCGTCGGGGCGGCGCTATCGTCGTAGTGACGGATGGGGATGTAGTAGTAGTTCAGCGCCTTGTGGTAGAAGGCTATGCCCTCCCGCTCGAAGGCCTTCGTAAAGGAGCCCTCAGTGAGCTGTGCCCGCTCTACGGCCTCCCGCAGGGCTTCGCTGGGGAAGCTCTTAGCCCGAAGCATCTCGACGAAGGCACTTTGGCTATAGCGCTGCCCGCGGAAGCTCAGCCAGCCCTCTCCCTCGCCGAGCGTCAGGCCACTCGGGATATAGGCGTAGCGGTAGCAGACCGTGGGCACCAAGGCCGCCTGATAGCAGGAGGGCGGCAGCGTGCTCTCCTTGGCATAGATCTGCGTCTGGCGCTGCCAGCCTACCTCTGTGCCGAGGGTTGCTGGTGCCTTGGCCCAGCTGCGCTCGGGGTCTAGATAGTGCTCGCTGCTGTAGTAGGCGAAGTAAGGTGCGAGCTCCGTCGGGGGCTTCACCGCCCAGCTGTCGTAGTGAGGCCCCTTGGGGTAGCGATCCTTGGGATCGGAGCTGTCGTCGTAGCGCTCCATGCCACCCGTCCTGAGGAGGCCCAGGGGACGCAGCGGGATGAGCTGACGTCGCTGTGCGGTGAGGAGGTAGCCTGGGGTGGCCTTGCCCTTATGCGCCCCAGCACGCAGCTCGGGATCGCCATAGACCAGCACGCGGGCCAGCAGCGGCTCGAGGGTGATGGCCTGGGCCGTGACGCTGAGGTCGAACTGCGCCTTCGACACCTGCACCGCCCCACGCGCATTGAGCATGGGCAGTGTCGCCACCGAGCTCTCTCCGTAGAGCTGGGTCGTCGTGATGGCGAGCTCTTCACTGAGGGCCGAGAGCGGGCTGCCCTCCTGCGTCAGCGAGACGAGGGCGGGGATGGGATTGGCGATGACGATGAGGCGATAGTCCCTGATGGGGAGGCGGAGGGTGAGGTCCGCCAGCTCCGCCGCGGACTGGATATCCCGCTCACGGACGAGGGTCACGGCGTCCTGCTTCGCCCCGCCGTAGAAGACGAAGCGCAGGCGCGTGATCTGCTGCATGGGGTCTTCGCTCAGGCTAAGCCCCCGCAGCTGTATGGTGCGTGCTGGGGAGATACGGAGGTGGAGCGTGCCCTCTGCTGTGGGGCGCGGGTCGAAGCGATGGGAAGCGTTCTCGGGATGAGGGCTGTCGGCGCAGGAGCCGACGAAGCCAAGCGCCAGCAGGGCTAGCGCCAAGGAGCGTATGCTCATGGTAATACGATTGAGGTAAGGGGGGTAGGGAAGTAAAAGCAGTAGCCCCCAGCCGCGATGTGCTAGGGGCTACGCTAAGGGAGGGACGAGCGGCTAGACCAGCTCGTGGATGATGAGACCGGAGCGGAGCTTAGGCTCGAACCACGTCGTCTTGGGTGGCATGATCGCCCCACTGTCGGCGATGTCGATCAGCTGCTTCATCGAGACGGGGTAGAGCGCTAGGGCGAGCTTCATCTCACCGCTATCGACGCGCTTCTTCAGCTCCCCGAGGCCACGGATGCCACCGACGAAGTCGATACGCTTGTCGGTACGCAGATCCTTGATGCCCAGCAGCTCGTCGAGGATGAGCTTGGACGAGATCGTGACGTCGAGCACGCCGATGGGGTCGTGGTCATCGTAGGTGCCGGGGCGGGCCGTCAGCGAGTACCAGTGGTCGCCGAGGTAGAGGGAGAAGTTGTGCAGCGCTGCGGGGTGGTAGATCTCCGTCCCCTTGTCCTCGACGATGAAGTGCTCCTCGAGGCGCTTCAGCAGCTCCTCCTTGCTTAGCCCATTCAGGTCCTTGACCACGCGGTTGTAGTCAATGATGGTGAGCTGATCGTCGGGGAAGCACACGGCCATGAAGTAGTTGTACTCCTCGTCCCCACGGTGATTGGGGTTCTGGCGACGCTTCTCGTCCCCGACCAGGGCAGCAGCGGCAGAGCGGTGGTGACCGTCGGCGATGTAGAGGGCGGGCATCTCGGCGAAGAGCTCCGTGATGCGGGCGATGTCCTTCTTGTCATCAATGATCCAGAACTCGTGACCGAAGCCGTCCAGCGGCGCGATGAAGCTGTAGACGGGCTTGGCGGCCGTGTACTTGGCTACGATGGCGTTGATCTCGTCCTTGGCAGGATAGGCGAAGAAGACCGGCTCGATATTGGCATTGTTCACGCGCACGTGCTTCATGCGGTCCTCCTCCTTATCCTTGCGCGTCAGCTCATGCTTCTTGATGACGCCCGTCATGTAGTCCTGGACAGCGGCGCAGACGACGAGGCCGTACTGCGTCTTGCCGTTCATCGTCTGGGCATAGACGTAGTAGTTCTCCTCGGGGTCCTGGACGAGCCAGCCCTTCTCACGGAAGCGGCGGAAGTTCTCAGCAGCCTTAGCATAGACCGCCTCGTCATGCTCATCCGTGCCGACGGGGAAGTCGATCTCAGGGCGGATGATATGGTAGAGGGACATCTCGTTGCCCTCGGCCTCGGCACGGGCCTCCTCACTGTTGAGGACGTCGTAGGGGCGAGAGGCGACGCGCTCGACGAGCTCCTGGGGGGGACGTATGCCCCTGAATGGTTTGATGATCGCCATAGCTGTAGGTATCTAAGGGGTGTGTGACGGCGGCGCGACTACTTGTTGAGACGGAAGCGCTCGTTGCCCTCCTTGATGAAGCCCACGATCTGTCGGGCAGCGGCCAGCCCAGCGTTGGTATTGGCCTCAGCCGTCTGGGCACCCATCTTCTTAGGCGTGGAGAAGTAGCGCTCACCGAGGGCAGCCTCGTAGTCCTCGTGGGCTGCGGGACGGATGTCGGAGAGGAAGCGCAGGTCCTCACGCTCCTTGAGCAGCTCGAGCAGCTCGGGCTCGTTGATGATCTCCTTGCGGGCGGTGTTCACGAGGATCCCCTTCTTGGGCAGCAGGCTGACCAGCTCGCGGCCGATGGAGCCCTTGGTCTCGGGCGTGGCGGGGATGTGCAGGGAGACGATGTCGCAGGTGGAGAAGAGCTCGCGCTGGCTAGCTACGGGGTGTACGCCCTCCTGCTGCATGACTTCGGCAGGCGTGAAGGGGTCGTAGGCGTAGATATCCATGCCGATGCCCTTGGCGATGCGTGCGACGTTGCGCCCCGTATTGCCATAGGCCAGTAGGCCCAGCTTCTTGTCCTTGAGCTCCGTGCCCGAGGCACCGTTGAAGCGGTTGCGGACGGTGAAGAGCAGCAGGGCGAAGACGAGCTCAGCCACGGCATTGGCGTTCTGCCCTGGGGTGTTCATGACGCAGACACCATGGGCGGTAGCTGCCTCGAGGTCTACGTTGTCGTAGCCTGCGCCAGCACGCACGACGATCTTGAGCTGGGGGGCGGCGTCGAAGACCTCCTGGTCGATGATGTCGCTGCGGATGATGATGGCGTCGACATCAGCGACGGCAGCCAGCAGCTCGCTCTTGGCGCTGTACTTCTCGAGGAGGACGACCTCGAAGCCAGCCTCGCTGAGGATGGACTTGATCCCTGCTACGGCGGGGGCAGCAAAGGGCTTTTCGGTGGCAATAAGGACTCTAGACATAGTGTTGATGTAATGATGATGCGTGTCGTGTGGGATAGATATAGGTGCAGGCAGCCGCGCCTCGGAGCCCCCCGCTGTGGCGAGGAGCTCCGAGCGTAGTGCCTTGGTGGTAGCGGGGGGCTTACTTAGCGACCTTGCGCTCGAAGTCCTTCATCGTCTGGACGAAGTACTCAACGCTGCTCTTAGGCATAGCGTTGTAGAGCGAAGCGCGGAAGCCGCCTACAGAGCGGTGTCCCTTGAAGCTGACGAAGCCGCGAGCGGAGGCGAATTCGTAGAACTCCTTCTCCAGCTCCTGGTAGGCGTCGCTCATGACGAAGCACACGTTCATGATCGAGCGATCCTCCGTATTGACCGTACCACGGAAGAGGGGGTTGCGGTCGATCTCGTCGTAGAGGATGGCGGCCTTCTCGAGGTTCATCTGCTCCAGTACCTTGACCCCACCGAGCTCCTTGTACCACTTCATCGTCTGCAGGGCGACGTATACGGGGAAGACGGGAGGCGTGTTGTACATCGAGTCCTTGTCGACGTGCGTGCGGTAGTCGAGCATCGTAGGCAGAGGACGATCTACATGGCCGAGGGCGTCGCGACGTACGATGACGAAGGTAGCCCCTGCGGGTGCGATGTTCTTCTGCGCACCGCCATAGATGAGGTCGTACTTAGCGATATCTACCTCACGGGTGAAGATGTCGGAGGACATGTCCCCTACGAGGCGGACGTTGACGTCGGGGTCGTAGCGCAGCTCGGTACCATAGACGGTGTTATTGCTCGTCAGGTGGAGGTAGTCTACATCGCTAGGCACCTCGCCGGTGAGCCAAGGCTTGGGGTACCAGACGTAGTTGTCGGCCTTGGAGGAGAAGCTGACGACTTCGCCGAAGAGCTTAGCTTCCTTGGCAGCCTTGTTGGCCCAGGTCCCAGAGTCGACGTAGGCCGCCTTGGTCTTCAGGAGGTTCATGGCTACCTGAGTGAACTGAAGGCTGGCGCCGCCCCCGAGGAAGAGCACTTCGTAGCCCTCAGGGATATCGAGCAGCTCCTTCATCAGACGGCGTGCCTCCTCCATCGTAGCGGTGAACTCCTTGCCACGGTGAGAGACTTCGAGGATAGACAGGCCAGTGCCTGCATAGTTAAGGACGGCAGCAGCTGCATCCTTGATCACGCTTTCGTCCAGGATGGAGGGTCCAGCGGAGAAATTGTGCTTCTTCATAAGAGCAGATATTTAGTGATGAATAATAGGCTTGTACTTGGGGGCTCAGCCCTCAGCTCCCCATAGGGCGCACGGGGGCTAAACTCCTAGAGCAAAGGTATTAAAAAAACATACATCAGACGACGCACCGTAGACATTCGCTGGGGGCAGGGCTAAGGGTCGCCCTAAGACGCTCGTTCTAAAGATCTTAAAAGACTTACGGATGGCCCTGCTCCGAGCCTCAGCGGGCCTGTGACGAGGCTCGGGTCGTGCCGAGGGTCTGTTAGAATGCTAAGGTTGGCCCCGACCTAAGCCCCAAAGAGCTGCGCAAAGCGAGGCAAATCGTCTCATCCCCGTGCTACTCCTCGCCCGCACGGATGCGCTGCTCGAGCTGCTGGAAGCGACGCACGAGTTCGGGGTGCTTGTCGGCCACATTGTGCCGCTCCTCGGGGTCGTGCTTCAGGTCGTAGAGCTGCGGGGTGGGCAGGTAGCCGGTCTCGATCTTGGGCCCCCAGGTGATCATCGGCCCGTGTGTGGAGGGGGCGATGTACTTCCAGCGCTCGTCGCGTAGTCCCAGTGTCTTGTCGGCCGCCTGCTGGAGGATCCAGGGACGGCTGCGACGGCTCTGCCCGAGCCATACCGCCAGCTGATCACGGCTGTCGGGGGCAGCCTCGGCGGGGAGCTGGACGCCGAGTAGGGCGGCGAAGGAGGCCAGCCAGTCGGCCTGCGTCACCAGTGCCTCACTGCTGCGCCCCGCACGGACGACGCCTGGCCAGCGGACGATGGCGGGGATACGCGTACCGCCCTCGAAGGCGCTGTACTTATACCCGCGGTAGCGCCCCGAGGGGTTGTGCCCCCCGAGGAGCTCCTCGGCGCGGTCGTCATAGCCGTCGTCGATGACGCCGCCGTTATCGCTGGAGAGGACTACCAGCGTATTATCCGCGATCCCTAGGCTATCCAGGGCACGCAGCACCTCCCCTACCGACCAGTCGAACTGTACGATGGCGTCCCCGCGCAGCCCCATACTGCTCTGCCCGCGGAAGCGGGGGTGGGGGAAGCGCGGTACGTGCACGTCGTTGGTGGCGAGGTAGACGAAGAAGGGCTCCGCGCGCTGGCTCTGCTCACGGATGAAGTCGATGGCGTGCCGCGTGATGGAGTCGGCGATGTCCTCATCCTTCCAGAGCGCCTTGCCCCCGCCCTTCATATAGCCGATGCGGCCGATGCCGTTGACGATGGACATATCGTGCCCGTGGCTAGAGCGAAGGTTGTAGAGAAGCTCGGGGTGGGTACGCCCTGTGGGCTCGCCCGCGAAGTTCTGACGATAGTTCACCTCAATGGGCGCCGTGGGGTCGTAGTCCGCTACGCGCCCGTTGTGCATGAAGACGCAGGGCACACGGTCGGCGGTAGCCGCCATGATGTAGGACTCGTCGAAGCCCAGATCCACGAGCCCCGGCGTGACGAGACCATTCCAGTCCTGCGTCCCCGTCTTGTCCCCCAGTCCGAGATGCCACTTGCCGAAGGCCGCCGTGCGATAGCCCGCGGCCTTGAAGAGGTCGGCCATCGTGTACTGCTCGGGGCGGATGATCATGCCCGCATTGCCCGGGGCGACATCCGTGCCTGCCCGTCGCCAAGCGTACTGCCCCGTCAGCATGCCGTAGCGTGAGGGCGTGCTGGTGGCGGCTGCGGCGTAGGCGTTGGTCAGGCGTAGCCCTTGGCTGGCGAGGCGGTCGATGTGGGGCGTCTTGACATTCCGAGCGCCGTAGCAGCCGAGGTCAGCATAGCCGAGGTCGTCGGCGTAGATGATGAGGACGTTGGGGCGCGTGGTGGGGAGCTTGGCCTTCGCCCCAGGGGCGGCGGGCTGGGCACTGGCCGCAAGGGGGAGCACTGCTGAGGCGGCCAAGAGGCGCCCGAGGCGGAGAGCTTGTGTTTCGCTGAGCATGATGGTGTCTGATTACTAGGACAAAGGTACTAAGTCTCGGGGCTCGCTGTGCAGCCTCAAGGTGGTCCGGAACGCGCTGAGCCGCTACGTCTAGCCCGCCTAAGGAGGCGCCGCGCTGACCTCCCCTCTATATATAAGGAGTATAAGGTGCTCGAGCGTACCGCCTACAAGGCAAAGGTAGGCCTTTCCTCGGCGCAGCTTCCCCAGCGCTGGGGTGGCCTCCCGCGGCCCTCCTACCCAAGGGGGAGCGCTAGCCCCTACGCTCGCTGCCGTCGAAGGTGCTGAGGATGGGCACGCCCTCCCTAAGCTCGCAGCGCAGGAGCTCCTCGAAGCTCCTACCCCTAGGCGCTATACACCGTGCACGCCGCCTAAGCCAAGGTAAAGATACATAATTGCTCCGCGCGCGAGGCGCTGCGCCCTGAGGTGCACGAGGCTGAAGGATATCCCTCACGCGGCTGACTGCCGTCCCTCAGCGTCCCGATGGATACCCGTCAGCGCCTCCACTGATACCCGTCAGCGCGTCCCAGCCGTGGGGGCAGCGCGGCGGGAGGCTGGAGCGGACTGCTCGGGGTCGGCTTTGTGCTCCTCAAGCCCTTAGCCTAAGGACAATAATAGGACAAGGGTCAGCCCAGCCCCCTAGAGGAGCTTAGGCTGACCCTTGCCGTGCTGCTGGCCTCGTCAGAGGCGAGCGGTCGTGCTAGAAGCGGTAGGTCGCGCTGAGCTTCAGCGAGCGTGGCGCCCCTGGGAAGGAGCGCAGCTTGTCGTAGCCCGAGATGAAGTAGCGCTTGTCGAGGAGGTTGTCCAGATTGAGCTGCAGCTGCAGGTCACGTACCTTGTAGTAGAGGGCGGCGTTCACGAGGGCGTAGCCTGGGTAGCTGATGGCATAGGCACGGCGGCCAACCTGCCCCAGGCGCTCAGAGACCCCATGCACCCCGAGGCCGAAGCCGAAGCCACGTAGGAGTCCCCGTGGGACGATGAACTTCGACCAAAGGCTGCCCGAGTGGCGTGGTGTGCTAGGGCGCTGTAGCCCGAGGTCCTTCGTCCCTGCGGCGGCCTTGGTGATCTCGGCCTCGTTGAAGCCATAGCTAGCGGTGATGCTCCAGTAGGGCGTGAGCTGCCCCGCTACATCCAGCTCCAGACCGCGGCTGCGCTCCTCTCCGATGGGCACCATCAGGTCGGGCTGACCTGAAAGGCCTGCATTGTAGAGCGTATTGCGCTGCGTGAGGTGGTAGGCCGCGGCCGTCACGCTGAGGCGTCCGCCGAGGTATTCGCCCTTGGCGCCCAGCTCCCACAGCTCGCTCTCTACGGGATCGAAGGGACCTCCCGCAGCAGGGTTGCTCTGCACGGCGACACTCTGTGGCTCGAAGCCGCGCAGCCAGGTCCCGTAGACGTTGGTGCTCGGGAGGAGGCTGTAGACGAGCCCTATGCGCGGAGTGAAGGCACGCTGCTCAGTGCGCTGCTCGGTGCCCTTGGCATCCTTGACGACATCGGTGAACCACTCGTAGCGCAGCCCTAGGAGCAGCTGGAGACGCTGCCAGCTGAGCTGCTCCTGCAGGTAGAGGCCATGGGAATACTGCGTCGTGGGCTTGACGGTCTTGGACTCGTAGAGGTACTTGGAGACGTCCTGGTACTGGTTGCCCGAATTGCTGTTGAGGTCGAAGGCGGGGACGTTCGTCCGCGGGTTGCCGTCCTTGTCGAGGAGGTAGTCTGAGGCCTTCTTGGCATTGTAGCTCTTAGTCGTGCCGCCATTTTTGAGCAGGTAGCCGCCCGCCTCAATGTAGGACGAGTTGGGGAGCATATCGGTGTTGAAGTAGTCGTAGCCCAGAAGGAGCTTGTGCCTCAGCGCCCCTGTGCGGGTATCCCAGGTGAGGTAGTTGTTGAAGCTATTGTTGCGGAAGGAGCGCAGGCGCTGCGTCACGCGCATCAGCACGCGGCTGGGGTCGTCGCTGCCATCGGCCTTCTTGGCGAAGGCGTTGTCCTGCGAGTGCTCCAGCAGGTCCTCGTCGTAGGTGGAGTAGAGGTAGGTACTATTGAAGAGTAGCCCTGGGGCGAGCTGGTGGCTCAGGGAGAAGGTGAGGTTCGTCATCCGCTCGCGGAGGTAGTCGTTCGCAGCGGACTGCGTCGCGCTGATGGGGCGCGAGTCGAGCGCTCCGTCACCGAAGATCGCCAGGCCTCGGTCCAGCTTGCCCGAGCTAGCGCTATAGACGAGGTCCATCCCGAGCTGCGTGCGCTCGGAGAGGCGATAGGTCAGCGAGGGGGCGACGATATAGCTCGTCAGACCCTGCAGGTCGCGGAAGCCGTCGGTGTCCTCATAGCCGAGGTTGAGGCGATAGAGGAGGCTCTTCTTATTGTTGAGCGGCCCTGTGAAGTCGCTATAGGCGCGCAGCGTGTGCCAGCTGCCCGTGGTGAGGCTCAGCGAGCGACGCTGTACCTCCAGCGGCTTCTTGGTCACGCGGTTGATCACGCCGCCTGGGGCTGCGTTCCCGAAGAGGGCCGAAGAGGGGCCCTTGATGACCTCGACGCGCTCGATATTGGCCAGTGAGGACTGGCGCCAGAGGCTCGTCTGGGTGCGCATGCCATTGATGAGGTTGCCCGAATTGCGGTTGCCCGTAGCACGGAAGCCTCGGATGGAGAAGTCGTTGTAGAAGGAGTACTGGTGGATGCCACTGATGTTGCGGACGACATCGTTGACGGTCGTGGCACCTTGGTCGAGGACGAGCTCCTTGGTCACGTAGCCTATGGACTGAGGTACGTCCTTGAGGGCGGTGGCGGTCTTCGTCCCGACGAAGGAGAGGTTGTTCTTATAGCTCTCGGCGCGGCGTCCTAGGATATCCACGGTGGGGAGGAGGTCCTCGCGCTCCTTGAGAGCAAAGTCTATGTGCTGGTGCTGCTCGGGGCGGTCATCCTGCCCGAGGCTGATGATACGCTCCTGGGGGTGGTACCCTAGGGCGTACACCACGAGGACGTACTGCCCTCGGGGGACGTCAGGCAGGAGGAAGAAGCCCGACCGTCCGCCCTGTACCTTCAGGGGAAGGCCCTTGATGCTGATGATGGTCTCGGGGATGGGACTGCCGTAGATATCGGTGATCTGACCGCGTAGGTCGTAGTGCCCGGGGCGCGGGCTATGTGCAGTCTGCGGCTCGGTGCCGCCTGCTGCCTGGGGCGTCTGGGCGGTGGCGAGGCTACTCGCGGCCAGAAGCGCTAGGAGTACTGGGAGCTTCACGTGAATGCTATCTAGAGTTATATACCTAAGGGCGGGCTGCGGCCTAGAGCCGCTACGCACCCGCCTCTGTCTGCGCTGCAAAAGTACGCCAAAGCCCCGCCCGCCGTACGCTCAGCCCTGAATTTACCTAGATGTAGGGATAGCCGCCCGCCGCTGTCCCCCTAGCCTTGGGGAGCTCCGAGCCTCCGCCCCGCTTGCGGGCGAGCTCGCGGGGGCGCGGTTGACTGATATCCCTCAGGTCGCTCACTGCCGTCCCTCAGCCGCGCCACTGATATCCCTCGCCGCCCTTCACTGATATCCCTCAGCGCCCTAAGGAAGATCCCTCAGCGCTCTGATAGATACCCGTCAAGCTCCCGAGGAAGATCCCTCAGCGATCCCCTAGGCTGAGGGTAGCACGGCGGGAGGCAGGGCAGGGCCGTGTCGCTCCTAGGCTCGGGACGCTGCTCGTAGGGGTAGCTGCATAAAGCGACAGCGCGCATGAGTCGGAACTCATGCGCGCTGTACCTCGTGTTGCCTCATAAGGACTCGAACCTTAACAAACAGGACCAGAATCTGTTGTGCTACCATTACACCATGAGGCAAGATTTGTGAACCTTGGCGGACTCGAACCGCCGACCCCCACCCTGTCAAGGTGATGCTCTAAACCAACTGAGCTAAAGATTCATCGCTGCAAAGGTAAGGCTTTTTTCCGAATTTGCAAATATCCCCTTGCAAGCTAAGTCGGACATCCAGGCCAACTTGCTGGAGACTAAAGCCTAAAGCGCTAGGGAAGCTGGCTCACGACGAGCACGTGATCCGCTGCGATCGAGACGAGGCCGACGCCAGTGGAGGTATTGGAGGGGAACTGCAGGGGCGTGGCCAGGAAGTTATCCTCCGAGTAATCGCCGGCCTCTAGCGTGTTGAGCTGCTTCATATAGAGGTAGGCCTCGCGGCTGATGGCCTGCAGCACGAGCTCGACACGGGGCGCTAGCTTCGGGTCGGGGCTTCCATAGCTCCCGCCCCAGCGAGCCAGCGGATAGTCGCTGTCGAACTCCAGCACGGCTTGCCCGCCCTGCATCAGTCGGTCGGAGAAGACCTGCGTCTTATTGCGCGCGGGACGTCCGACCAGCCCCCCGAGGTCGTCGTCCTTGCGCCCCTTAGGGATCACCTCGCCGTCATTGAGGATGAGGCTATTGTCCACATCGAGGGGGAGGTAGTCTATATGGTAGCGCAGCGCGCCCGCAGAGGTACGCCAGGGATGCACCACCCTCAGGGCGATGCGGTAGTAGTTGGTCTCGGCCACGGGATCCCGCATCTCTACCCTCCAGTGTAGGACGCCTTGCGTGGAGGACTGTCCCGAGCTGGACACTCGGCGGACGCTGGCGGTGAAGGGCTGCGGCTGGGCTGGGATCTGGAGCTCGGAGCTCACCTCGGCGCCATCGCTGCGGTCGGTGGCCGTGATGCGCACACGATCGCCTGGAGCGAAGCTGAGGTCGGGGCGTAGCAGCCCCGCGGCGAGCCGTGCCGTCTGTGCGTAGCGCTCCTGGCCGTTGACCTCGACGCGGATGCCTGCCTCCAGTACGTAGCGGGCAGCGCCCTGACCTGTGCGCGTCAGCTGCAGCGCAGGGTATTCGGTAGAGGAGAGGAGCGAGCCGTAGAGCTGGCCGACGCTGGTGGAGGTGACGTAGTTGAGCGTCAGGCGGCGCTCGGCGCTCTTGGTGATGGGGAGCTCCTTGCGGCAGCTGGTCCCGAGGCTGAGCAGCACAAGGGCGCTGAGGAATATACGGTAGGGTGACATAGAGCGTAGGGGCTAGAACTTATAGGTATAGGACACGGAGGGCAGGATGGGTAGGATGCTGTACTGGTAGAGCTTGAGGCGGTACACATCCCCACTCCCGTTGCCCGCGACGCTGTAGTCGCGCGAGGGGATGACGAAGCTGGGGTTCTGCTGGTTGTAGGCGTTGTAGAGGCTGAAGTTCCAGATCGACTCGTGTCCGCGGCGGGTGACGCGGCGCAGGTTGGCACTCAGGCTGAGGCGGTGTGTCACGGGCAGGCGGTAGTTATTACGTCGCTCTACGAAGGGCGCCTCCGAGGTGATGTCCGAGCCCTCGGGACGGGCTAGGGACATACGCTCCAGCGGTAGGGTGATGACGCCGCCGCTGAAGAGCTCCCAGGCTGCCGAGAGCTCGAAGCGCCGACTGAAGTGCTGCGTCACGACGAGGTTGAGGTGATGGCGACGGTCGTACTTGTAGGGGTACCAAGCGCCGCCGTTGATCTGCCCGTCCTCGTAGCGGCGCTGGCTGTGCGCCCAGCTGTAGCTGAGCCAGCCCGTAGTGCGACCCAGCTGGCGCATCAGCATCAGCTCGAGGCCGTAGGCGCGCCCTTCGCCCTGAGTGACCTTCTCCTCCCAGCCTGCGGAGCTGCCGATGAAGCTCGCCCCGTCCTTATACTCCAGTACGTGGTGCATCTGCTTGTAGTAGCCCTCTAGCGAGAGTGACCAGCCAGGGAGCCCCGAGAAGCTCAGCCCGAGGCTCAGCTGGTCGGCATACATCGGGCGAATGCGCTTGGTCACGGGGACCCAGAGGTCGGAGGGGAGGGTAAGGGTGGAGGAGGTGAGCAGGTGCACGTGCTGCGCCATGCGGGTGTAGCCAGCCTGCAGGAGCCAGTCGGGGTGCAGACGCCAACCGAGGGCCAGGCGTGGCTGCAGCGAGAGGTACTGCTTGCCCTCGGTCACGTAGAGGCTGGTGCGCAGCCCAGCGTCTACCTGCAGCTGCCCCAGCTGACTGCGGCTCTCTAGGTAGGCCGAGAGGTCCTGGGCGGGCAGCACGCGTGCCTTGCCCAGCAGCTCGGGCAGGTCCTCGACCTCTACCTGCCCCCCACGCTCACTACGCGAATAGGCGGACATGGCCTCGGGGCGGAAGCGGTGGTAGATATAGTCGAGGCCGAAGCGCAGCTGCTGCCTATTGGAGTGGAAGTAATTGAGATGCCAGGCGGCCGAGAGGTCCTCGATGCCCGAGCGGTAGGCCGAGCGGCTCTGGTAGAGCTCGCGCTGCCGCTGCTCCTCGCTCTGCATATCGATGTGGAAGCGGTAGCCCGTATAGGCCAGCGAGAGGTCGCTATAGAGGCGGGGGGAGAAGACGTGGTTCCAGCGCAGCGCCCCGAGCGTATTCCCCCAGCGGAAGCTCCCCTTGCTGTCCTCCGTACGCGCATAGTCGGGCGAAGAGGAGGAGAAGTGCTCCCGTACGTCCGACCAGAAGCGGTCACGGCCGTTGTAGAAGCTCAGGAAGAGGCGGTCACGCTCGCTGAAGCGGTGCTGCAGCTTGGCGTAGAGGTCGTAGAAGTAATAGCCGCCGCGCTCGTCCTTGGGCATGAAGGCACGGGCAAGGAGGTCGGCATAGCTTCGCCGCAGCGAGAGGTTGAAGGAACTTCGTCCCTTGACGATCGGGCCCTCGACCTGCAGGCGCGAGGAGACAAGCCCGAGCTGCAGCGCTCCGTGGTAGTGCTGCAGGTCGCCATCCTTGGTGCGCACATCGATGACAGAGGAGAGGCGACCGCCGTAGCGTGCGGGGAAGCTACCCTTATACAGGTCCACCGTCTTCACCGCCTCGGGGGTAAAGACGGAGAAGAAGCCCATCAGATGGTCTACATTATATAAGGGGGCGCCGTCCAGCAGGATGAGGTTCTCATCCGAACCGCCGCCACGCACATGGATGCCCGCACTGCCGTCGCTGCCCGACTGCACGCCAGGCATCAGCTGTAGGGCCTTCATCAGGTCGGCCTCACCCAGCAGGCTGGGGACTTTCTTGAGGATGTGCACGGGTGCCTGCAGGACGCCCAGCTTATCGAGGTTGAGCCGCTGGCGCTCGGCCGTGATCACGACATCCTCCAGCTGCCCCGTAGGACGCAGCTGCAGCCGAAGCGTCGTATCCCGCTCCAGCTGGATGCGGAGGCTGTAGGGCGCGTAGCCTAGGTAGCGGGCGCTGAGCTCGTGGGTCCCTACGGGCAGGCGTAGGCTGTAGAAGCCTTGGCTATTGCTCATCGTCCCCTGCCCAAGTGCTGGGGCGTAGACGCTGGCGCCGATGAGGGCCTCATGCGAAGTGGCGTCCTCGATGTAGCCGCTCACGGTGACGTAGCCCTGCTGGGCTGCTGCTGGGCCCGCGCCGAGCCCCACGAGGAGGAGTAGAAGGGTAAGGAATTGCTTCATCTTATACTAATGGAGTGCCTTTCGAGCTCTCTGATGACGGTGTGTTACTGCTATCGCAGTCGCTCTGTACTGCTGTCGGTATCTGCTTGTATTACGAATAGAGCCTACTTGTATGGCGAATAGCGCCTCTTTGGCCTGCTGATGGTGTCTACTTGTACTACTTAATAAAGCCTAGTTTGATTAGCTCCTGCGCGGCCCCCAGCTCCCAGCCGAGTGCCACTGTGAGTACAAAAATACAGCTTTACCCCACATCCTCCACCACCCTACCCCTACCGCCCTCACCGTGCCCTGTGGCGCACCCCAAGCAGCTAAGATAAGCGCCCCACCGAACGGAAAGACACCCCCTACCGAGCTCCCTCCTTAGTCCCAGTGCTCTGACGGATATCCCTCAGCGCCCTCACCGATGTCCCTCGCAGAGCTGACTGACGTCCCTCAGCGGGCTGACTGATATCCCTCGGGCGGCCTCCACTTATAGCCTCGCTACGGTGTAGCTTATTTCTACCTGCGTCACGGACAAAGAGCAGCGACGCCCGAAGGCTTCATAAGCCCTCGGCACACTTAGGGAAAGGGGCTATTTGCTTCTCTAGCGAACAATGTTTATCTTTGCAGTGCTTTCCAGCAAACTAAGGACAAAGGAGAGGTGCTCGAGTGGTTGAAGAGGCACGCCTGGAAAGTGTGTAAACGCCAAAAGCGTTTCGCGGGTTCGAATCCCGCCCTCTCCGCAGCAAGGGTGTAAGCCGACGGCAACGTGGTTTACACCCTTTTCCTATATCCTGAGGCTGCTATCCCTCGCGGAGCCTCGCCCTATACCCGTGTCGAGCTGCAGCCTATCCCTAAGCGTGGGCGCAGCTGTCGTGCGGTCGATGAGCAAGGGTATGGGCGTTCCTTTTGCCGAATGATTCCTTACCTTTGCTCCTAGCCTCCAGGAGGAGGCTCCGCAGTTCGTGCACCCAGGCGATTCGGCGGGCTGAGCAAGGCTAGCCCTAGCGGGGGGATACATACGAAGGAAGCACTATGATACGATTAGCTACTGCAGCCATCTACAGACGTATAGGCCGACGGATACCCTATGCCAAGCATACGGAGTCCCTGATGCTCCTTTGCAAGGAGGAGCAGGGGCCTGACTATGATGTGGACGGAGGCCTCTCTCCAGACATCGAGTGCCAGATAGCAGAGCTTGTACTGGGGGAGGGGTGGCAGTGCTTTTATCCCCTCACGCAGGAGTTCTTTTCCCATATCATTACTACCCCTGGTATCTGCGGCGAGCGCTCATTGATGGAGGATCTGAAGGACGAACTCCTAGCGTACCGCATGCTAGAGCGCAAGCAAGCTCTTTTGCAGAAGCACGGGAAGGAGCTGAAGACAACCTTTCCCGCCGCCCCCATCCTGCTCCACGCATACCTTGAGGAGAGCTACACCCAGGAGCTGATCACTGCCCTACGTAGTCGCGGTGGGAGGTTCTTCTTGACGGGCATTGAGTATCCGCAGCCTGGAGGCTTCCTCCTCTTCCCCGCGGAGGACGAGGCCCACTGGATCGAGAGGCTCTCCCCCATGATAGACGAGTTGCTCCTTAAGGACGTTTACTCACTATAGGGTCATCGGCTTGGGGCTATCCGTGGGCTCGGAAAGACCCTAGGGGCTATCGCTTTGCCGCTGAGGCATTCGGCGAATTCTCAGTATCTTTGCTTGATACTCAAACTCTAAATAAGAAACTATCACGTGGATACCACAGCAACAGCCGCACTGGCACAGACGCTGAGCGAGACCGCATCGACTCAGTCGCTCTCCATCCTTGACCTCGCTACCAAGGGCGGGTGGATCATGATCGTACTGCTTGTCCTCAGCCTCCTAGCGGTATACATCTTCGTCAGCAAGTTCATCCAGCTGCGCAAGGCCGGCGAGGAGGACAAGTACTTCGTCCAGCGCATCAAGGACTATGTCGTCGAGGGGAAGACGAGCTCCGCCATCAAGCTCTGCGAGGACACCGACACGCCCTATGCCCGCATGATCCACAAGGGGCTGCTACGCATCGGCCGTCCTATGTCGGACATCCTGGTGATCGTGGAGAACGTCGGTAACGTCGAGGTCGGGCGCCTGGAGAAGGGTCTGCCCATCCTGGCGACCGTAGCCGCAGGGGCGCCGATGATCGGCTTCCTCGGGACGGTGACGGGGATGGTCCGTGCCTTCTTCGATATGGCTAATGCAGGCTCGGGCGGCGTGGACGTCGCGCTGCTCTCGGGCGGGATCTACGAGGCCCTCGTGACGACCGTCGGGGGGCTCGTCGTAGGGATCATTGCCCTCTTTGCCTACAACTATCTCGTAGCCGAGCTGGACAAGGTCGTGGGCAAGATGGAGGCGAAGACCGTCGAATTCATGGACCTGCTGAATGAGGTCCACTAAGGCTGAGTACAATGGGACTCAAGCGTAAGACCAAGGTCTCCGAGACCTACAGCATGGCCTCGATGACGGACGTCATCTTCCTGCTGCTCATCTTCTTCCTCGTCACCAGTACGATCATCGTGCCCAATACGATCAAGGTGACGCTGCCTACCTCGGCACCCCAGTCGAGCCCCGAGCAGCCTGCAGCTCGCATCACGGTGACGCCCGACCTACACTACTACCTCGGCATCGACCGCGAGGCTCCCGTCGAGCTGAGCCGCGAGGCCCTCGGCGAGCAGCTGGCGATCTTCGCTGCCGAGCATCCCGAGGCCTACGTCTCCATCCAGGCCGATGAGAGCGTCCCCTACCGCGAGGTCGTAGGCGTCATCAATGCTGCGGCGACCTCCTCGCTGCGTGTGGTACTGGCCACGCGCGCCGAGACCCCCAGCACTCCTACACGCTAGCCTCCCTATGGATCCTCAGGATAGATCTAGGATACAGCGCCGCGCCCTAGGCCTGGTCATCACCCTCGCGCTACACGGACTCCTCCTTGGGCTGCTTGCCCTCATGATCCTCCGTGTGGAGCGTCCGCAGCCCAAGCCTGTGGAGCTCCTCGTGGCGGTCAACGTGGGTAATGTCCCCCAGGCCTCTGGTGCCGAGGAGCCCGGAGGCGTACAGACGCCCGAGCCACAGCGGAAGGAGGTCTCTGCTCCGCCCGTGGTCGAGCCGCGCCCCCAGCCCGTGCAGCCCAAGGTACGCCCTAAGACGCCCCCC
>ERZ773250.202-NODE-202-length-38667-cov-6.822646_pt1 | contig 38667 bp, 25 predicted proteins | sample MGYA00511258_ERZ773250 | MGnify/ENA primary metagenome ERZ773250 (study PRJEB29015, sample SAMEA2738164) | human oral metagenome | biome: human oral; feature: human-associated habitat; material: saliva | place: China | collected 2187 ... | reverse complement strand
AGTAGCCCTTCGCGAGCCTTCCCTTGGCCCCTGCTTCGGCCTCAAGGGTGGTGCTGCGGGCGGAGGCTATGCCCAGGTACTCCCGATGGAGAAGATCAACCTCCACTTCACCGGGGACTTCCATGCCGTTACCTCGGCGCACAACATGATCACCGCCCTGCTGGACAACTATATCTACCAGCACCGCAACGATCCCGAAGGCCTCAGCGAAGTCCTATGGAAGCGCGTCCTCGACGTCAATGACCGTGCCCTGCGCCAAATCGTCACCGGCCTCGGGGGCTCGGCCAACGGTATCCCCGCAGAGTCGGGCTTCGACATCACCCCCGCCTCCGAGATCATGGCCATCCTCTGCCTCTCCACGAGCCTAGAGGATCTGCGCCGCCGCATCGAGAACATCCTCCTGGGCTACACCAAGAGCGGCGAGCCCTTCACCGTGCGAGATCTCGGCGTCGCTGGCGCCATCACCGTGCTGCTGCTGGACGCCATCAAGCCCAACCTCGCACAGACCACCGAGCATACCCCAGCCTTCATCCACGGCGGGCCCTTCGCCAACATCGCCCACGGCTGCAACTCCATCCTCGCCACACGCCTAGCGCTCGCACACTCCGAGTACACGATCACGGAGGCAGGCTTCGGCGCCGATCTCGGTGCGGAGAAGTTCTACAACATCAAGTGCCGCGCCGCGGGGCTAAGCCCTGCGCTGACGGTGCTAGTGGCGACCCTCGGCGGGCTGAAGATGCACGGCGGGGTCGCTGAGGACGCGCTCAAGGAGCCCAACCTCGAGGGCGTACGCCGCGGGCTGGCGAACCTAGACCGCCACATCGAGAACCTCCGCAGCTTCGGCCAGACGGTCGTCGTCGCCTTCAACCGCTTCGCCACCGACACCGACGAGGAGATCGCGCTGGTGGCAGAGCACTGTGCAGAGCTGGGTGTAGGCTTCGCTGTCAATACGGCCTTCGGCGAAGGAGGCAAGGGCGCCGAGGAACTCGCACGCCTGGTCATCGACACCATCGAGCGCCAGCCCTCCGAGCCCCTGCACTTCACCTACCCACTGGAGCTCAGCATCCAGGAGAAGGCCGAGCGCCTAGCCAAGCAGATCTACGGCGCGCGTAGCATCAACTTCTCCGCCAAGGCCCGCCGCCAGCTGGAGCGCATCAGCCGCCACGGCTGGGACCGCTTCCCCATCTGTGTGGCCAAGACGCAGTACTCCTTCAGCGAAGACCCCAAGGCCTACGGCAGCGTGCGCGACTTCGACCTCGAGGTACGCGACATCGTCATCAACACGGGCGCCGAGATGATCGTGCTCGTGCTGGGGACACTGCTGCGCATGCCTGGCCTACCCAAGAGCCCGCAGGCCCTGCGTATCGACCTGGTCGACGGCCATATCGAGGGACTGAGCTAGCCCGAGGCTCACACGCGGCGCCCCCGAGGCCGCCCGCCCCACACCACGCCCCTGGCGTAGAACCAGCGTCTACGTCAGGGGTTATATCTATACAAGGGTGGGCGAGCCTGAGGGACGAGCCCCAAGCGCATTGTATATAGACAGACATGATCATCAACGAGATATTCTACAGCCTGCAGGGCGAGGGCGTGCACATGGGCAAGCCCTCGATCTTCATCCGTCTCAGCAAGTGCAACCTGCGCTGCAGCTTCTGCGACACCGAGTTCGACAGCGGGCATGAGATGAGCCTCGAGGCGATCCACGAGGCCATCAAGCAGTGGCCCTGCCGCCGCATCATCTGGACGGGGGGCGAGCCTACCCTCCAGCTCACCGACGAGGTCGTCGCCTACTTCAAGGCCCTCGGCTACCATCAGTCGATCGAGACCAATGGCACACGCCGCCCGCCCCGCGGACTGGACTACATCACCTGCAGCCCCAAGAAGGAGGCGATGGGACTCCTGCAGCGCAACTTCCCCGAGGGGGTGGGCGAATTCCGCTTCCCCGTCGGAGCTGACATCGACCTCCCGCCCGCCGTGGAGGACCTGCCCCCTGCGGGCGCCTATCTCCTTAGCCCCATCTTCGTCGGCGAGACGCAGCAGGAGGTGGATAAAGAGGCGGTGGAGCTCTGCGTCGACTACATCCTAGCGCATCCCGAGTGGCAGCTGAGCCTGCAGATGCACAAGCTTATCCACATCCCTTAGCCTTATGCCCGCAGCGCCCCGACGTGCCCTCCTGCTGCTCTCCCTCCTGGTGGGGCTCTGCCTCAGCAGCTGCAGAGCGCTGCGCCTCAGGGAGGCAGAGCGTGCCGAGCAGCGGGGGGACTACGCCGAGGCCCTCGAGGGATACAAGCGGCTCTACCAGAGGCTATCCCCTCGGGAGCGGTCCCTCAGAGCACGCTACGCTAGGGCGCAGGGTCGCCTCTCGCTCGTGCTGGGACAGTACGAGCGTGCCTACAGCCTGCTCTCCACGGCGCTGCGCCTCGAGCGCGACAGCCTCGGCCTCGCGGCCGAGCTTGGGCAGGCTGCCTTATCCACAGCCCGCTACGAGGAGGCCGCCTGCTGGGGACAGCTGCTCCTAGCGGTGGATAAGTCGGCGGATGAGGCACGGCGCCTCCTCTCCTCCAGCCAGCTAGCTGCGCGCACAGCTCCCGACAGCAGCTATCAGATCCAGCCCCTGGCGCAGCTCAGCAGTACACATAGCGAGCTCACCCCGAGCTTCTCCGCCGACGGCCGCAGCCTGCTCTTCGCCAGCAGCAGGCGTCCGAGCGCGGCGGGAGCCAAGGGGCAGCCAAGGCCCGACCCCCGTACGGGGGACTTCCCCACCCGCATCTACCAGCTCCAGTACAGCCCGCAGCTGGGCTGGGGGCAGCGTCCCGAGCTCCTGCGCGGTCTCACGGAGCAGCCCGAGGAGCACCTGCTAAGTCCCCAGCTCCTTGGCTCGGGACAGCTGCTGCTGAGCAGTGAGCAGCGCACGAAGCGCGGCCTCATCCTCACCCGCCTAGAGCTCGCCGAGCGACTTAGGGACGGCAGCTGGGAGCGCCGTGGCCTACTGCTGAGTTCGGCCGACAGCCTGCCGAGTATCCTTCACCCCTCGCTGAGCTCCTCGGGACGCTGCCTGCTCTTCGCCTCCCCACGAGCGGGAGCGGGGCTCGACCTCTACCGCGCAGAGCTCGAGGGGACGAGGGTCGTCGCGCTCACACGCCTCAGCGAGGCGATCAACACCCGAGGCAAGGAATGCTTCCCCCGAGCCCTCAGCGATAGCCTCTTTACCTTCGCCTCCGACGGACACCCAGGCTACGGAGGCCTCGACCTCTACCGTGCCCGCCTCCAGAGCGACGGCAGCTACCGCGTCGAGCACCTTCCCCGCCCCCTCAACAGCGAGGCCGACGACTACGACCTCCTCCCTGCCCCACAGCCCGAGCTCTGGCGCGAAGACCAGCCCCTCGAGGAGGTGGGGCTCCTCGTATCCAGCCGAGGAGACAGCCGCGGCTATCCCCACATCTACCGCTACAGCCGCCCGCGGGTGGAGCTCATCCTCGAGGGGCATATCTACGACCTCGAGGAGGAAGCCCTCCCAGGGGCGGAGATCCGTCTCGTGGCACGCAGCCCCCAGCTGCAGGAGCAGCGCTGCACCAGCGACAGCCTCGGCTACTACCGCCTCAGCGCGCGCTCCGACCTCGACTACGTCATGCACGTCAGTCACCCTGGCTACCTCAGCCAGCACCTCGCGCTCCATACCGATCCCAGCCTGGCGAGCGAGCGCTACAGCATCCGCTACTGGCTGAGCCAGCTGGGGGAGCCCGCACGCCTCGAGGCGCTGCACTACGCACTGGACAGCGTGACGATCCTCCCCGAGAGCTACCCCGTACTGGATGGCCTCGTGCGCCAGCTGGAGGAGCAGCCCCGCCTCAGGCTCCTCGTGGAGGCACATACCGATAGGCAGGGCACGGCGGCGCATAATGAAGCGCTTGCCCGAGAGCGGGCAGCAGCTGTGCGCAGCTACCTTGTCTCGCGCGGCATCGCCCCCGAGCGGCTCCAGGTCGCAGGCTATGGGAGCCGCCGCCCCTGCCGTGTGAGCCCCCGCCAGCAGCGCCGCTACCCCTTCCTTCCCCTAGGGCAGGAGCTCAGCCCGAGCTTCGTCGCCACGCTCCCTGCCGAGCAGCAGGCCGTCTGCGATGCCCTCAATAGGCGCACCGAATGCACGCTGAGCCTCGAGGCGCCGACGGACTAAGGAGCCTTCCCCACCCCATTGCCCACGAGCCAAGATAAAAGGAGCGCCCCACCACACGATCTGCTGTGTGGGGGGGCGCTCCCTTATATGCTGTACCCAGAGCCGGGCTCGAACCGGCACGAACTTGCGTCCATTGGTGTTTGAGACCAACGCGTCTACCGATTCCGCCATCTGGGCATAGGTCTGTCGGCAGCGCAAAGATAAGACAATTTCGCCTCCTCTACAATATGCCCCGAGGCCTTGAGGGCAGAGCTGCGAAGCACCTTCGAGCACTCCGCCCACTCTAGGGAGGACAAAGGGAGGGCTTGCCCTTGAAGAACTTAGCCACCCTTCGCAGACTAGCAGGCACTCGGCTACGAAGGGCTCCCAGGCGGCTCCGCTGGGGCTGAGCCCAAGGTGGTGATCAAATCTAAAAATAAGGGGAGGGCTGCTGAGGGATATCAGTCAGCGTGCTGAGGGACGCCAGTCAAGGGCGTGAGGGACGGCAGTGAGGGCGCTGAGAGGTATCGATGACGGAGCTGGGATAAGGCAGTGGGTAGGCCACGGCTTTGCTTGGGCGGCAAGGCCTCGAGGCCGCTCGGGCGGGCTTAGACAAAGCTCCTTGCTCTTGACAGAACGAAGGCCTTAGACCTCACGTCTGAGGTGCGCGCCGTCGAGGACCAGGCCATCCAGCTCAGAGGCCCAGTAGCGGAGGGCCTCATAGACCTCCAGCTCGGGGTAAGGCAGGCTCGCCACGAGCTCCGCGACGGGGAGGCTGAGGCGCTCCGTGGTGAGGAAGAGCCTATCCAGCGCCTCACGGCAGGCGTCGATGATATACTGATGCAGCCCCGAGGGATGTCGGGTGAGGCAGACATCGCAGCAGCCGCAGGGCACAACCTCCTCCTCACCGAAGTAAGCCAGCAGCATACGCGAGCGGCAGGTCTCCTCCGCCTCGATATAGCTACGCACGCAGGCGATACGATCGGCCATACGGCGGCGGCGCTCCTCATAGGCCTCGGGCGAGATCTGCAGGAGGCGTGACTCCTCACGCCGCACGAGGAAGGTGATGCGCGGCACCTGCCGCTGGGGGATGTAGTGCAGCACGCCTATGCGCCCCAGGCGCGCCAGGTGCTCGTAGATCTCCTCCACCGTATAGCCCGTGGCCTCCGCCAGGTCGGGCTCGTAGATACTGACGTAGCTGGAGAAGAGTCCCGTATAGCTGCGTAGGATGGCACGGATGAGCTTGTCGGGGCCGATATGCGGCTGGTAGAGCTGGCTGCTGGGGATGAGGAACATTAGGCGCGAGCGTCCCCCGTCCTCCTCATAGCGTAGCCAGCGTGCCAGCTGCATGATCTCCAGCGCGTGGTAGGTCTGCACAGGGCGCATGTGGAAGAGGCGGATGAAGTGCTCGACATCCACGCTGTAGCTGTGCCCGAGGCCTTCGCCCTCGCCGATCTCCAGATAGTTGCACAGCTGGTCATAGCAGTGGCGGATGTAGTCCTTGGGGGGGAAGCTGTCCTCGAGGCGGCGCTGCAGCAGCTGGCTGTCGCGCCTCGTGACGATGGCCACGGCATAGGCGCGCTCGCCATCACGCCCCGCACGGCCTGCCTCCTGGAAGTATTCCTCCAGCGAGGAGGGCATGGTGAGATGCAGCACCAGACGCACGTCGGGCTTGTCAATGCCCATACCGAAGGCATTGGTCGCGACCATGACGCGCACCTCGCCCCGCATCCAGCGCGCCTGGCGTAGCTCCCTATCCTTATAGCTGAGCCCCGCATGGTAGTAGGTGGCGCTGATACCCGCGGCATCGAGCTCCTCGGCCAGCTGGCGCGTCAGCTCCCTATTGCGGCAGTAGAGGATGGCGGAGCCTGGGACACGTCTGAGGATATGCAGCATCATGGCGGACTTATCCTCGCAGCGGCGTATGGAGTAGGAGAGCTGGGGACGGAGGAAGCTCTTGCGGAGGAGCGCATAGCCAGGGCGGAAGTCCAGCACACTGAGGATCTCCCCTATCGTCTCCTCGGTAGCGGTAGCGGTGAGGGCTAGGATGGGCAGCTCGGGATAGAGGCGTCTGAGCTCGAGGATATTGAGGTAGGAGGGGCGGAAGTCATAGCCCCACTGACTGATGCAGTGGCACTCGTCGACGGCCAGCAGCGAGATGCGCGCCTCCTGCAGCCAGGAGAGGAAGCTCGCCGAGGCAAGGCGCTCGGGGGAGATGTAGAGGAACTTATACCCGCCCCACAGACAGTTGTCCAGCGTATGCTGCATCTGCTCGGGACCCATACCCGAGTGGATGGCGGCGGCGCGTATGCCCTGCGCGCGCAGGCGGTCTACCTGGTCCTTCATGAGGGAGATGAGCGGCGTGACGACGAGCGTCAGCCCCGGTAGCTTCAGCCCCGGCACCTGGAAGGTAATGCTCTTGCCGCCGCCCGTAGGCATCAGCCCGAGGGTATCACGCCCCGCCAGCACGGCCTCCACGATCTCCTGCTGCAGCGGGCGGAAGGCCTCGTAGCCCCAATAGCGCTGCAGTACCTCGACGCTCGTGAGCTCGCTGTCGGGTACGCCTGGGCGGGGGTCATGTCTTAGGATGGGGGTGGGAGGAAGCTCTACGAGCTGATCGAAGAGCTCGGCGGGCCACAGCAGCCGCTCGGCTGTCTCCGAGCGCCCAGCTAGGCCCTCGGTATCGAGCAGCTCGTCCAGCAGCGTGGGATCCTCGGCCATGGCGATCGCTAGCGGCTAGGGAGGAGGCGCTGCTCCAGCTCGCCCTCGAGGCAGATATCCTTGACGCGCAGCTGCAGGAAGCTCTGGGCGTAGAAGTTGTTCTCCTCGAGCTCGTAGCACAGCGCGAAGGCCTCGTGGCGCGCCAAGGCCCCTGCGTAGCGGGCGCCACCGAGGGCGAAGCCGTGCAGCGGACGTATGCGCTGGTAGTAGTCCGTCAGGCGGAGGTTGAGGTGCTGCAGGCTGCGGCCGACGGCGCGCGAGCCGCCAGCATCCCTCAGGCGATGCGTCATGAAGAGCGGGCGCTCATTGTTCGTACCGAAGGGATAGAGCATATCCAGCTGCCTCAGCAGCGTCTTGGTGATCTCCTGCGGCTGGAGCTCGGCGTCGATCTGCAGGGTGGGGAGGAAGCGCGCCTGCTCGCCAGCGGTATGGGCATAGGCCTCGATGCGCTCGGCGAAGAGCTCGAGGCGATCGGGGTGAACGGTCATCCCCGCGGCGAAGGTATGCCCGCCGAAGTTCTCCAGACAGTCCTCACAGGCCTGTATCGCGGCATAGAGGTCGAAGCCTCCCGAGCTACGCGCCGAGCCTGCCAGCCACTCGCCCGAGCGCGCTAGGATGATGACGGGGCGGTGCAGTCGGTCCGCTAGGCGTGCCGCCACAATACCCATGACGCCCTTGTTCCACTCAGGGTGGTAGAGGACGAGGATCTTGCGCTCCAGGAGGGCGGGCTGGCTCTCGACCAGCGCCAGTGCCTGACGCGTGACCTCCTGATCGAGGTCCTGACGCTGTCGGTTGTAGTCGTCGAGGATCTGGCTCTGTGCCTCGGCCGTGCGGGCATCCTCGGCGATGAGGAGCTTGACGGACTCGGCTCCGTGCGCCATACGCCCTGCGGCATTGATGCGCGGGCCTAGCTCGTAGTAGATGCTAGCCATATCCACCTGCCCACGGCGTACCTTGCCGCGACGCATGAGGTAGGAGATGCCGACGGAGGGGGAGGTATTGAGCTGGCGCAGGCCATGATAGCAGAGGATGCGGTTCTCCCCGAGGATGGACACGCGGTCCTGGGCAATGCTCAGCACGAGGAGCTCTAGGTGGGCGAAAAGCTGACTCAGCGGATGGCCGAGCTGCTGGGCCAGTCCCTGCAGGAGCTTGAAGGCCAGTCCGCAGCCCGAGAGCTCGGTGAAGGGGTAGGTATTGTCGGCTCGCTTGGGATTGAGCAGAGCCACAGCCTGCGGCAGCATCTCGTCGGGCTTGTGGTGATCGCAGATGATGAAGTCGATGCCGAACGTGCGGGCGTAGGCTACCTCCTCGACGGCCTTAGTGCCCGTATCTACGGCGATGATCAGCTGGACACCTGCCTCGGCGGCCTCAGCCACGCGTGCCGAGGTGACGCCGTAGCCCTCGTCATAGCGGTCGGGGATATGGTAGCGTAGCTGCCCAGGGGCACAGTAGGCGCGGAGATAGCGGTAGAGCAGCGCCACGGCGGTAGTGCCGTCGACGTCGTAGTCGCCGTAGATGAGGATCCTATCCCCACGCTCGAGGGCGAGGCTGAGGCGCGCCACGGCGGCCTGCATGTCCTGCATGAGGAAGGGATCGTGCAGCTCCTCGAGCCGCGGATGGAAGAAGCGCTCGGCCTCCTCGACCGAGCGCACACCGCGCTCGACCAGAAGGCGCCCCATCGCGGGATAGAGCCCGAGGCTGTGGGCGAGGCTACGGCCTAGCTCCTCGTCCTGCTCACTGAGGGCGCACAGCTGCCAGCGATGCTCGGGAGGCCTCACTTGTCGCTGGAGTTGTTCGTAGGACGGAGGAGGTAGTAGCGCTCGCGCTCCTTGGCACTGGCGGAGTCCTTGATCCGCAGCACCTGATAGGTCTTGCCCGCGTGCTGCTGCTCGCGGGAGGAAAGGATAGCCTCGCGTGGCGTCTCGTGCCAGTGCTGCTCCACCAGCAGGGCATCCGAAGCCGAGCGCACCTGGATGGCCTTGTCCCAGCTCTCACCCGTACCCGTGTGGCTGATCATACTCATCAGCTCGACCAGCTGGTACATGTAGGTGTTGAACTTCGCATCCTTGAGGTGCAGCGAGAGGTCGCAGGCACGCTTGATCAGCGGGAGGTAAGTCGGCGTACGCCACAGACCCTGCTGGACGACCTTGAGTGCGTCAGCAAAGCGGCTGCGATCGATCAGCGAGTCCGCCTCGCGCTCTATGTGCTCGAGGAAGGAGCCCGTATCCTTGCGGTCCGAGACGGCAAAGTAAAGCTCGTGGAGCTCGCTCGTGGTGAGCGTCGTGTCGGCACGGCGGAAGCGCGTCGTCAGCAGCTCGGAGGCCTGCACCCCGAGGTCACTGACCTGCTGCATGGGGCGGTCGCCACCGGTACGCAGACGCAGGCTGTCCTGACGCATCTGCTCGAGCTGCTCCTCGCTGGGGGCGTAGCTGCGTACGTAGCTGCGGCGGCGGGAGGAGTGCTTGCCCCTATCCTTGGTCTTGCTCCGAGACTTAGAGGAGCTCTTGTTGGAGCTTTTGCTCTTGGACTTCTTAGGCGTCTGGCTGCGGCTACTCTTCTTAGCACTCGCGCTGGTCTTAGGCTTGCTGCGCCGAGCGGCCGAGGCATCGGGCAGAGATAGGGTGAGCGTCAGGAGCGCTAGGAGTGCGGTGAGGAAGCGACGTATGAGGTGCATATGCGATGTAGTCTATATAATGATGCGAGGGGATACCAGCTAGATAACGGCACAGTGCCCGCTACTCGTATCCCTCGTGAGGGCGAAGGCTCAAGGGGGCTCATCCCCCTACTTCGCTATACAAAGATACGAATATCGCACCGAGCACCCCTACAGCCTCGCGGCGTAGGAGCAAGCACGCCTGGCACACCAAGCTCATAGCCAGCGACTTAGCCCCTCGCCATCGAGGCACCCCAGCCGCAGCCTAGGGCGGGCTACCTCAGCCGTAGGAAGGGGCTCCAAGAGGCGCGCAATACCTCGCCTGCTGGGCTCGCGACGAAGGGCAAGACAGGGCCAGAGCAAAGCACGGCCCAAGGGGGAGGAGCGCTGAGGGATATCAGTGGGCGCGCTGAGGGACGTCCATCACGAGCGTGAGGGATAGCAGTCAGCCTCGTGAGGGATAGCCCTCAGCGCGCGAGGAGCCCAAGCGCCTCAGGGCGCAGGAAGGGGGGACAGCCTTGCTCCGACGGGTACTTAGTCCGCCGTCCTTTGGCTATCTTTGCTCTACGAAGGACTACGCTAGCAAGACATCAATCAGATCACAACCCCTATGACACAGCGCACGACCAGCCTCTTCACCCTATCGGCGGTGATGCTGAGCTTCTTTGCCATGGGCTTTGTGGACCTAGTGGGCATTGCCTCCAACTACGTCCAGAAGGACCTAGGCCTCAGCGACAGCGAAGCCAACCTCTTCCCCTCGCTCGTCTTCTTCTGGTTCCTCCTCTGCTCCGTCCCGACGAGCATGCTGATGAATAGGATCGGGCGCAAGAGTACCGTCCTCGTGAGCCTCATCCTGACGGTGCTCTCGCTCTTCGTCCCCCTCCTCGGGGAGAGCTACTGGGTGATGCTCCTCTCCTTCTCCCTCCTCGGGATAGGCAACGCCATCATGCAGACCTCGCTCAACCCGCTGCTGAGTGACCTCATCAGCCCCGACAAGCTGGCCAGCAGCCTGACCTTCGGGCAGTTTGTCAAGGCCATAGCCTCCTTCCTCGCTCCGCTCATCGCCTCCTGGGGTGCGACGCAGGCCATCCCCGAGCTCGGCCTCGGCTGGCGCATCCTCTTCCCCATCTATGCCGCTATCGGTATCCTCAGCGTGCTGGCGCTGAATGCGACCCGCCTCGAGCACGAGACCGCGAGCGAGCCGGTGAGCTTCGCCAAGTGCCTCGGCCTGCTGGGCCGTCCGACGATCCTCCTCTGCTTCCTAGGGATCATGTGCCATGTGGGGATAGACGTGGGGACGAATACCGTAGCACCCAAGATCCTCATGGAGCGCCTCGGGCTGAGCCTCAACGAGGCAGCCTTCGCTACGATGCTCTACTTCATCTTCCGCACAGCGGGCTGCCTCACGGGCTCCATCCTGCTGCGCCGCTTCTCCAGCCGTAGCCTCCTCGGGCTCAGCGCTCTGATGATGCTCGTGGCGATGGGAATCCTCGCCCTCTCGCACCAAGCGATGCTGCTCTACATCGCCATAGCGCTGGTAGGCCTGGGCAATAGCAACGTCTTCCCCATCATCTTCGCGGAGGCCCTCGGCAGGGAGCCCGAGCACAAGAATGAGGTCAGTGGGCTGATGATCATGGGGGTCTTCGGCGGGACGGTCTTCCCCCTGCTGATGGGCTATGCCAGCGACTGGATGGGGCAGACGGGCGCCGTCCTGGTCAAGCTCCTCGGCGTGCTCTACCTCCTCTTCCTGACGACGAGGCTGAAGAAGTAGCCCGCAGGCAGCAGCGCTCCCAGCCGAGGCCACACCGCAGGCCTCCCGCGCTAAGCGCTAAAGGACAGGGCCCCGCGCTCCATCCCCACGAGAGTGAGGATAGAGCGCGGGGCCCTGTCTTGGCTTCGGACGCTCGGGCTCGAGGCGCGGCGGAAGGTCGGAGCGTAGTAGAGCGTGTGTGTGGGGGGCGACCTGCGAGCGCCCTAGGCTCCTGGGGATTATCCCTATCTTTGTCCGAGGCCTCGCCGAGGGAGGAGCACCACGAGGGCGAGGGCAGTACACGCCCCGAGCCCCTCCGTGCGTTCGTTCCTTGAGCATCCCCATATATATAATGTATAGCCCTCTCTCCCTATGACCCGATACCGCCGCTGGCTCTACAGCCTCGTCCTCCTCATCCTCGCCCCCCTCGGGCTCCTCGGCCAGAGCCATGAGCGCGACAGCCTCGCCGAGCAGCAGCGCCAGGCCCAGTATCTCGCCCTCATCGACTCCAGCTTCGTCGCGGGTGGCCGCGGGGACTATGCGCTCGCCAGCCGACAGCTGCGCGAGGCCCTGCGCCTCTACCCCCGCACCGCGATGAGCCCCATGCTGCTCAACAACCTCGGGGGCCTGCAGCAGCTCCAGGGCGACACCGCCGCCGCCCTCCTCTCCTATACCGCCGCCCTCGAGCAGGATCCCCAGGAGGCCACCACGCGCTTCAACCGCGCCAAGCTCTTCGTCCGCATGAAGCGCCCCAAGGCCGCCCTCACCGACTTCGCCCTCCTCATCGCGCAGGAGCCCAAGAACGAGCTTTACCGCTACCAGCGTGCCATGCTCTACCTCCTACAGCAGGACTACGCCGCCGCCGAGCTCGACCTCAAGGGCATCATCGAGCAGAACGCCTCCAGCCTCAAGGCCCGCATCGGCTACGCCCTCTTGGAGACCATGCGCGGCAACTACAGCGAGGCCGAGCGCCTCTATGCCTACCTCGTGGACAAGCTACCGCGCAATGCCGAGGTCTACGAGGGTCGAGCCCGTATGTATCTGGCACGCGGGATGCGCGGCTTCGCCCAGCGCGACATCAACCTCGCCCTAGAGCACTCGGGGGCCAAGCCCTCCAGCACACTCTATCGGCTACGCGCCGAGCTGGCTCAGGTCGAGGGTAATATGCGCCTGGCTGCCGAGTCGCTCCGCCGCGCCGAGGAGCTAGAGCGCAGCGGTCTCTAAGCCTCCTCCGACCGCCCTCCGCCCTTAGTCCGCCCAAGCCCTCCCGCCTCCATGACCTCCCCCCAAGCCCCCTTCCTAGAGCAGGTCGCCGCGCACTTCCTCGCCGAGGACCTTGACCGTTACCTCTTCGTCTTCCCATCCAAGCGTGCCCAGAGCTTCTTCCGTCACTACCTCGGACAGCTCTCGAGCGAGCGGCCGATCTTCGCCCCCGAGCTCTGCACGATGAGCGAGTTCGTCGGTCGCCTCGTACCCGAGCGCCGTGTGCTGGATAGGACGGCGCAGCTTTTCGAGCTCTACGAGGCCTACCGCGAGGTACGCCCTGCAGAGGAGGTCGAGTCCTTCAATGACTTCGTCTACTGGGGCAACATCATCCTGCAGGACTTCGACCTCATCGACCGCTACCTGGTGGATCCGACGAGTCTGTACCGTAATATCAGTGATCTGAAGGCTTTGGAGGGGAACTTCTTCGACTATTGGGAGGCCGCCGAGGAGGAGCAGACGCTGGAGGAGCTCCAGGCGCTCTGCGAGGCCTTCTGGCAGATCTTCGGCAGCCATCCCAAGGGGAAGGCCTCCTCGGACGAGGATGCCACGGAGCGCTTCCTAGCCTTCTGGCGCTGCCTGGCGCCCCTCTACTACCGCTTTGCCGAACGGCTCGAGGCGGCGGGCTACACGACGGACGGCTACCGCTATCGCCTAGCCAATCACGAGCTGGAGGAGCGTCTGGAGCTATTGGATGGGGAGAAGCAATGCGTCTTCGTCGGGCTCTTCACCGTGCCGCGTGCCGAGCGTCGCATCCTGCGTCACCTGGCCGATCGTGGGCAGGCAGCCTTCTGCTGGGACCGCAGGGTACAGATCGTGGCGGACAAGGAGCACCCCGCGCACCGCTACCTCGCCCGCCTCAGCGAGCGCCTCGGCGCCGAGGTCAAGGGACGGTGGAATGACCCCGACGTACCGCTCCTACCCGAGCAGATCACCCGCCTCATCACCTCGGGACGCATCGCCGAGACCAAGGCCCTACCCAGCCTCCTCACCGAGCACCTAGGGCTCACACCCGAAGGCGGCGCCCTTGACACCGCCATCATCCTCCCAGACGAAGGGCAGCTGCTGGCGGTAGCGAACGCCCTGCCCGAGAGCTTCCAGCAGATCAACATCACCCTCGGCTTCCCGCTGGAGCGCACCCCCATTGCCCTGCTACTGCAGCGATGGATGCAGCTGCACGACTACGCCCAGCTGCAGCAGACACGCGGCTCCTACCCTGCTGACCGCGTCCTCAGCCTCATCGGGCTGCGCCTCGTCTCGCGGTCCGCTCCCCTCATGGCAGCCCTCATCCGCAGGCTACGCCGTGGGCGCTTCCACATCACGACGCAGCGGCTCTTCGCCCTCAGTGGGGAGCTAGCCGCCCAGCTGCCTAGCGAGGAGGCCGCCGACACCGAGCGCCAGATCCAGCTGCTGCACCTGCTCTTCGACCCCATCGACAGCCCACTGGAGCTGCTGGAACGTCTAGCACGCATCCTACAGCTCCTGCAGGAGGAGCTGCTGAGCCGTGAGCTAGCACGTCAGGAGGAAGAAGCAGAAGGGGGTGAAGGGCTGGAGACCGAGGCCTCGGAGGAGGCCAGCGAAGCCTTCGACCTAGAGTTCGTCTACCACTACCAGCGGCTCCTGACGCGCCTCAGTGACCTCATCAAGAGCAAGGCCGAGCGCGTGCCGCTGAGCGTACAGACGACCATCGGGCTGCTGGACGAACTGGTACGGCTGGTGACGATCCCCTTCGAAGGCAACCCACTGCGGGGTATCCAGGTGATGGGACTTATGGAGACGCGCGGCATCCAGCTGGAGCACATGATCTACCTCTCGGCTCAGGACGACGTGCTGCCGAGGGATCAGTACACGCACAGCCTGATCCCGGTGAGCCTACGCCGAGCCTTCGGCCTGCCGACTGGCAGTGCCGATGATCCCGGGAGCGACTATACCTTCTTCCAGACCATTGCCAGAGCGCGCCGACTGGTCTTCGTCGCCTCGCCCAGCGACCCTATGGGCAGCCAGAGCGAGGAGAGCCGCTACATCAAGCTCCTCCGCTATGTCTACGACTGCCCCATAGAGACGCTGCAGCTGCAGCTACGGAGCCGCCGTCAGCCCCCGCGGCTCATCGTCCAGCCCAAGACGCCCGAGGTGCTGGCGCAGCTCGAGGAGTACCTCGGCGACGAGGGGACGCCCCCGCGCCGCCACCTATCCCCCTCGCGCCTCAAGGACTACCTCCTCTGCCCCCTCTCCTTCTATTATAAGAGCGTGCTCCACCTCTCGGAGGAGGACGAGCCCGAGCTGATGATGCGGGCCAATGACTTCGGCACCGTCTACCACGAGGTCATGGAGCACATCTACGAGCACCGCCGCGGGCACCTCCTAGACGCTGAGGACTTCGCCAGCGCAAGGCGAGAGATCGACCGACGTGTAGAGGAGAGCTACGCCAAGCTCTATGAGCTGAAGGACACGCAGCAGCTCAGCCCCCTCGACCAGCTCTATGTCCACATGATCAAGCGCTACGTGCAGCGTAGCCTCGAGGTGGACAGCAGCACGCCCCAGCTACAGATCGAGGCGGGCGAGGACGAGCTCTCCATCAGCTTCCCCCTAGAGCTCGGGACGGCAGGGCGCTGTGTCGGGCTCAAGGGACGCATCGACCGCATCGACAGCTGTGCCGCGGGGGAGGACAGCCCCGACGCCCCGCGCCACTACCGCGTCGTAGACTACAAGACAGGCCAGGATAGGATCAGCCTCAAAGGCGAAGGGATAGCGAGCCTCAAGCTAGCGGACAATAAGGCCATCCTGCAGACGCTCTTCTACTGCCTCCTCGTTCTCTATAAGAGCCCCGACCGCTACGATGCCGCACGACTCTACCCCGTCATCTACCTCCTGCGCGGGGACGCTGGCCTCGTCAAGAGGGGCGCCCAGTACGACGGCCGCATCAAGGGGCTGGAGCGTCTGCTCACCGCTTCCAGCGCAGCCGCAGAAGACACGGAGGAGGCGGACAAGCCCGCCAAAGGCAAGGGCAAGAGTACACGCTCCCGCGCCCCGCTATCCTATGGCGCGGTGCAGGCGGACTTCGAGGCCTTCCTGCGGCAGCAACTTAGCGAACTCTTCGACCCTGCCGTCCCCTTTGTCCAGACTGAGGATGCTAAGTCCTGTGAGCACTGCAGCTTCCGCAGCCTATGCGGTCGCTAGAATAGCGCTACCTTTGCACCGAGCCTCCAGGGTCTAGGGGCTAAGGCCACGAGCCGTGCTCTAAGTGCCACTTCCCCAGCCTCGGGACTAGCGGCGTGCCCTGCCCCTGAGCTTCGTCCCCCACCCGCACGCGCTCCTCCTTCACTTATCCCTCGTCTTCACCACAAGCCCTATATAGATGTCACGCCTCTTCCTCCTCGATGCCTACGCGCTGATCTACCGTGCCTACTACGCCTTCATCAAGAACCCGCGCATCGATAGCTCGGGACGCAATACCTCCGCTGTCTTCGGCTTCGTCCTCATGTTGGAGGACCTCCTCAGCAAGGCACAGCCCGACGAACTGGCCGTCGTCTTCGACCCCAAGGGCGGTACCTTCCGCCACCGTGAGTACCCCGAGTACAAGGCGCAGCGCGAGGAGACGCCCGAGGGCATACGTATCGCCGTGCCGCTGATTCGCCAGCTGCTGGAGGCCTACCGCATCCCTGCCATCGAGGTGGAGGACTTCGAGGCGGACGACGTCATCGGCACGCTCAGCCAGCAGGCCGCCGCCGCAGGGCAGGAGGTCTATATGGTCACCCCCGACAAGGACTACGGGCAGCTCGTCGGCCCCCAGGTATGGATGTACCGCCCAGCCACGGGCGGCGGCTACGAGCTCTGGGGCGAGGAGGAGATCAAGGAGAAGTACGGCCTACAGCACCCCAGCCAAGTCATCGACTACCTCGCCCTCCTCGGGGACAAGGTGGACAACATCCCTGGCTGTAAGGGCATAGGGGAGAAGGGCGCGCAGAAGCTCCTCTCCGAGTACGGCAGCATCGAGGAGCTGCTGGCCCACGCCGAGGACATCAAGGGCGCCACGGGGCGCAAGCTCCTGGAGGGCGCCGACGACATTCGCCTCTCCTACTATCTGGCGACGATACGCCGCGACGTACCCATCCACTACGAGCCGGGGGCCTACAGACTGCAGCCCAAGGATGAGGAGGCGGTACGGGAGCTCTTCGAGGCACTGGAGTTCCGCACGCTCCTCAGTCGTGTCCTCGGCTCGAAGCCCGCACCCGCACCCAAGGCAGCTGACCTCCCCGCTGATGATCTCTTCGCCAGCCTCGAGGAGACGGAGGAGGCCGCCACGCCTGCCCCTACGGAGCTGGCGCCCCTACGTATCGAGCTGCTGACGGACGAGACGCTGGAGGCCTTCGTCCAGCGCGCCGCTGCTGCCAGTGTCCTCACCTTCGACAGCGAGACCACGAGTGTAGACCCACTGACGGCCGAGCTCGTCGCCCTGACCTTCGCCCTGGACGACAGCTGCACCTATTACCTCGACATCCCCGCCGAGCGTAGCGCCGCCCTCACCCTTCTGGAGCGCCTGCGTCCGCTCTTTGCCTCCACGCATTCGCTCAAGGTCGGGCAGAACCTCAAGTACGACCTGCAGGTACTGCTCAGCTATGGCATCGAGGTCGCGGGCGAGCTCTTCGACACGATGATCGCCCACTATCTGCTCTATCCCGACATGCGTCACGGGCTGGATGAGCTAGCGGATAAGTTCCTCGGATACCAGATGATGAGCTTCGAGGAGCTGATCGCGCCGCAGAGCGCCAAGCACTTCGACCTACGCCAGGTGGCCCCCGAGCGCCTGCAGTACTACGCCTCGGAGGATACGCACATCACCTACCAGCTCTACCGCTACCTACGTGAGCGCCTCGAGGCCGCCGAGCTTACGCGCCTCTTCCGCGAGGTAGAGATGCCGCTGCTACGGGTGCTGCTACGCATGGAGCGCACGGGGGTGCGCCTCGACAAGGACTGCCTCGCCCGTCAGGGTGCTGCCCTCGAGGCGCGCCTCAGCGAACTGGAGGAGGAGATCAACGCCCTCATCGGCCACCCGATCAACATCAACAGCAGCAAGCAGGTAGGCGAGGCGCTCTTCGACGAGCTGCAGATCGTGGACAAGCCCAAGAAGACGAAGACCGGCGGCTACACCACGAGCGAGGAGGTACTGGAGAAGCTCCGTGACAGGCACCCCGTCGTGGAGAAGATCCTCGACTACCGCGGGGTGAAGAAGCTGCTCAGCACCTACATCGATACCCTGCCCGAGCAGACCTACCCCGATGGCAAGATCCACACGACCTTCAACCAAACGATCGCCGCCACGGGGCGCCTCTCCAGCAGCAACCCCAACATACAGAACATCCCCATCCGCACCCCCGAGGGACGCGCCATACGCGAGGCCTTCGTCCCCGAGGAGGGCTGTACCTTCCTCTCGGCCGACTACTCGCAGATCGAGCTCCGACTGATGGCGCACTTCAGCCAGGACGAGGCGCTGATCGAGGCCTTCCGCTCGGGGCAGGATGTCCATCAGGCCACTGCGGCCAAGATCTACGGCCTCAGCCTCGAGGAGGTCACCAGCGACATGCGCCGCAGAGCCAAGACGGCCAACTTCGGCATCATCTACGGCATCTCGGCCTTCGGCCTCAGTGAGCGCCTCTCCATCTCGCGCAAGGAGGCCAAGGAGCTCATCGATGGCTACTTCGCCTCCTACCCCGGCGTCGCCCGCTACATGCACGAGGTGGTCGAGCAGGCCAAGCGGCAGGGCTATGTCTCCACCCTCCTAGGCCGCCGACGCTCCCTGCCCGACATCAACAGCGCCAACGCCGTCGTACGCGGCTATGCCGAGCGCAACGCCATCAACGCCCCGCTGCAGGGATCGGCCGCCGACCTCATCAAGATCGCTATGATACGCCTCGAGGAGGAGCTGCGCAGCCGCGGCCTCCGCTCCGAGATCCTGCTGCAGGTGCATGACGAACTCAATCTTAACGTCCCTCTGGACGAACTCGACGAAGTCACCCACCTCGTGCGCACGACGATGGAGCCCGTCTATCCCGAGCTGCGTGTCCCGCTGGAGCTAAGCATCGGCACGGGCGCCAACTGGCTAGAGGCACACTAAGCCACCCGCCGCCACCCATCCGCCAGCTCCTCCACTCCAATACGTCCGAGGGGGCACACCGCAGCTGCGGTGTGCCCCCTCGGGCTTTTTGTGTCTGTCCCGCGTCCTTAGCGGGTGATAGCCTTGAGCCAGGCGAAGAGCTCGTTCAGGGCATAGTCGCCGCTGTGGGGACGGTTCCACGGGAGCTTGAAGTCCACCGCTCGCCCATGCTTACGGAGCTGAGCCGCGAGGTTGATCACGATGGGGAAGGCCGTGTCTCGGTCCCGAGCCCCATGGCGGAGATACCAGTAGGGGGCATTCGTCGCCTGGGCATCCCCGATGAAGCCCATAGGGTTCATCAGGCGCACACGCTCTAGGAGCTCGGCGCTGAGCTTGGCCCCCGTCTTGCCTGCCGCCCATGGGGTGAAGTTGGCATCCGATCCGCGGGCGTCGCCGAAGAGGCCATTCTCGCCGCTTGCCTCAGCACCATCCACCTGATAGCTATCGAAGGCAGGGACGCCCTTGAGCGGCTGCGTGGTCACGACATAGTTCAGGTACTTCTCTAGGTCGAGTCCCGTGATGTACTCCCCTTGCTGAGGAGCACCGCGACGCATCCCCCGAGGGGCGGACGGTAGCCCCGCTGGAGCTGGGGGCTGCCCTACACCGCCATTGATCGGCGCCTGGAAGGCCGCCTCCGCCGAGAAGCTGAAGCCCAGCGTATCGGGGATACTTGCCCCAGCATCCTTCGCCTCCTGAGCGCTCTCGATGAGGAGCTCCTTGATGTAGTCTCGATAGTTATCTGCAGTCAGTGCCCTGCCGTCGGGTCTGGCTAGGCCCAGCGAGTTGAGGTAGGCGGGGTACTGTGCCGCCAGCTCCTCAGTTAGCTGCCGCTGCGCCTCGGGCAGCGCCTGGCGGCTGGCCGTCCGCCCATAGAGCCATTCGTAGGCCATATCGGCGTGCTCTAGGTCGGTAATGGGACAGAAGCAGACACTGGCGAAGACGTCGTCCCGCTCGTCGGCGGCTCCCATAGCCTTGAGGAGCGGAGCGTAGGCGGGATGATTGCCCGTAGCACCTACGAGGGCGGACATCGCCCCGCCCGCGCTCGTGCCGTCGATGATGATCTTCTCCGTGTCTCCTGGGAGATCTCTATCGAAGTGACGAAGGTAGCGGATGGCGGCCTTTAGGTCGAGCAGCCCCTTGGGGGCACGCCCCGTATAGAGGGTCTGCTTACCCTGCTTGACGGTAGAGCGACGTCCGCGGCTCCCGGGGATGACCAGGACATAGCCCTCTGCCAAGGCTCGGCCACTGGCATCGGCCGCCTGAGGATAGCCCGCTGCGCTCTCCATATACCCGCCGATGTAGGTGCGCACGAATATGGGCGTCTGCTCTGTCGCCCCCTCGGGGACGAAGACGTTGAGATACTGATAGGTGGAGTCCTCCACCTGGGAGACGAAGTACTGCTTCGTGTAGGCCGTATAGTGCACGATGCGCCCGTCGGGCATCGTCAAGGAGGACTTAGCGCTCTTGCTCGCGTCGAATTTCAGTGGGGCCTGAGGCTTGGCCTGTGCCGAGACCATGCAGGCAGCGCCCAGCAGCGCTAGGATACTTTTTCTCTTCATTATTTGATACCTTGTCTGATGATGCATTCCCCTCTGCCCGCACACGCGCTCGCCAACCTAGTCTCTACGGCTAGAGCACCGTCGGAGCATCGAGGGCTCGCGATGCCCTAAAGGTACAAAAGTCCTCCAAAAAACATCGAGCCGCCTCTCAAGGCCCTCTTCCCCAAGCTCGGCGTCCCGCTGGAGGCGAGCATCGGCACGGGAGCCAACTGGCTGGAGGCGCACTAAGCCACCCACTGCCACGCATCCGCCAGCTCCTCCAGCCTAATATGCCCGAGGGGGCACACCGCAGCTGCGGCGTGCCCCCTCGGGCTTTTTGTGTCTGTCTCTTCCTTGGCTGGCGCGAGCGCAAGCCTCGTCTGCTTCTTGTCCGAAGCAGCCGCGCACCCCGCTCCGAGCGGAATGGCTTACCTCGTTGCCTTGCCCGCAGCTCCGCCCGCCTACTACGGGGGCGAGACTGAGGGCTACCCCTCACGGCCGTCCGACCTATCAGTGACGGCGCTGACTGGTACCCCTCTGCGCGCTGACTGATATCCCTAAACGCCGCCGATACTTATCCCTCACGGAGCTGAGGGCTAGCTGTGACGCTGCCGAGAGCTATTCCCCGCTACAGCTTAGCGCGTAGCAGCGTAGAGATCATACGCTGAGCTCGCTACCGAGACAGACCATTTTCGGGAGCTCCCGAAAATGGTCTCCAGCCTTCGCCCCCCCAGGAGCGATACGAATCCTCTGTCCAGCGCATAGCTGCGAGGGAGTATTCCCACGCTCTACCAGCCAAAGGGAGGCAAGCCTTTGCAGGGCTGGATAGGCAGGGCTAAGGGATACGATCCAGCGGCAGGGAGAGCAAAGGAGGGGGAGGACGGCGAGTAGGACGAGGAAGCGCGCAAAGCAGCGGGGCGCAGCACCGCTATCGATGCCCCCAAAAAGCCGTACTTTTGTACTCATAAGGACGTTAGTTAGTATAAAGGAGCCTAGCAGCAGGCATCAAGCATAGGAGCATTATGAGCCACACGATCAGCGAAGAGGCCGCCGAGGGGCAGCATCATGAGCACGAGGGCGGGGCTTGTCCCAGCCAGCAGCATAGCCACGCGCATGAGGCTGAGCACTGTCACGGACACCAGCGTAGCCACGAACAGGAGGGGGGGCACTGTCCCAGCCAGCAGCATAGCCACGAGCACGAGGGAGGAGCTTGTCCCAGCCAACAGCACAGCCACGGGGACAAGGCAAGGCACAGCCATAGCCATAGTCATCACGGACACGGCCATCACCACCATCACCATCATAGCGGGGCGGAGGGGAATATCTTCTTGGGCTTCGTGCTGAACCTCTTCTTTGCCCTCGTAGAGCTCGTCGGTGGGCTCTATACGGGGAGTGTAGCGATCTTGTCGGATGCGCTGCACGACTTCGGTGACTCCTGTTCGCTGGGTGTCGCGTGGTATCTGGAGCGCCTGTCCAAGAAGGGCCGCGACCAGAACTTCAGCTACGGCTACAAGCGCTTCTCCCTGCTGGGCGCCTTGCTCATCTCTATCATCCTACTCGTGGGCTCGATCTTCGTCATCGCCGAATCCGTCGAGCGCATCATCACCCCAAGCGAGCCGCACGCGGGGGGGATGTTCGTCCTCTCCCTCTTCGGCCTCGCGGTCAATGGCTATGCGGCCTGGCGTATGATGGGCGGTAGCTCGCTCAACGAGCGTGCCATGCGCTTGCATCTGATGGAGGACGTACTGGGCTGGGTGGCTGTACTCATCGTCAGCGTCGTCATGTACTTCGTCGACCTCCCCATCCTTGACCCCATCCTCTCGCTCTGCATCACGGGCTGGGTACTGTACAATGTGTACTTCAATCTCAGGGACAACCTCCGCATCTTCCTCCAGGGTGTGCCCGAGGACGTCGATAGCGAGGAGCTCGTCGAGGAGGTGCTGCGCCTGGAAGGCGTGCTGTCCGTGCACGACGTCCACCTCTGGACGCTCAACGGCGAGCAGCACATCGGCACCCTACACCTCGTCTACGACTGCGAGCGCCTGACCAAGCCCTGGCAGCTCGCCGAGCTCAAGGAGGCCGTGCGCCAGCTAGCGACAGCGCGCCTGGTGAGCCACCTCACCATTGAGCTTGACCCCAAGGGCTGCAGCTGCGGCCTGGAGCAGTGCTAAGGCTCCGCCCCTAGACAACGACGCGATATATCCCCCGAATGAATCCCAAGCTATATCTACCCCTAGCGCTCCTGGTGCTAGGGCTCCCAGCGCCTGCACTGGCGCAGCAGCCCCAGTACAAGACCCTAGACCCCTACGCCGTACGGGAGGTCGAGACGATCCCCGACGAGATCAAGATGGTACGCGGTGACAAGCTCCGTGCCTACCGCCTCATCCCCGAGGTGGGACGCACCGCCCGCGTCCAGATGCCCGACACCCTGACGCACTACACCTACGAGTATATCAGTCCCGAGTACCGCAGCCTAGGGGTGAGCTATCAGGGGAATATGAGTTCGCTCTGGCAGAGCAAGTACTTCTTCGCCCGCCCGCAGGGCGTCAGCGACTTCTTCTACGTCGATGGCTACTACGGCATGCTCTACACACCGAGCGAGGTGCGCTTCTACGACACCAAGACGCCCTTTACCCTAGTGCGCTATCAGAAGAACTTCGCCACCAACGAGGCCGAGGACGTGCTAGCGGCGGACTTCGGCGTCAATCTCGGTCGCAGGCTCAACATCGGCGTGAACTTCGACTACCGCAACGCCCTCGGCTACTATACCTATAATAGGAGCAAGGACGCCCGCTACCGCGTCTTCACCAGCTACCGCGGCGACCGCTACGAGCTCTACGCCTACGTGGCCAACGACTACTACAAGCAGGAGGAGAACGGTGGGATCACCAATGCCGACTACATCGACAACCCCGAGCGCTATACCAACGGACGCACGCGCATCAGTTCCAAGGATGTCCCCGTGCTGCTGGATCGCAACCTGCACAACCTGCAGCGCCTCGGGCACGCCTTCCTCGCACAGACCTACCGCCTCGGGAGCTACCAGCGCCGCGCAGTACGCGTCCCCGCCCCCAGCACACCTGGGATGGTGTTCGGGAGCGACAGTCTGCAGGTGGATAGCCTCGTCTTCGTCCCCGTCGCAGGCCTCTCGCTGACCAACTACTACACCAAGCACAGCCGTCAGTTCAAGGCGGAGAGCCCCTCCGAAGCCTTCACCAAGGCCTTCGGCACGCCCGTCGTGTCGCACAAGGTAAAGGCTGCCGACGGCACCGAGACGGACCTCACGATGCCGAACGATAGTGCCCAGCTCGCCACGCTGCGCACCACGGTGGCGCTCTCGCTGCTGGAGGGCTTCCGTCCCTGGGTCAAGTTCGGCCTCTCGGCCTACCTAAGGCAGGAGAACAACTGGGCCGACCTACCCGACAGCACGACGCACCGCTACCAGCGGCAGCGCTTCTCCTCGACCTTCGTCGGCGGCCTCATCGAGCGTCGTGAGGGGGAGGGGCTCAACTTCTCGGCACGTGCCGAGCTGGGCGTCCTCGGCTCTGACCTCGGCGCGCTACGCCTCGAGGGCGACGTGCGTACGGCCTTCCGCCTCATGGGGCGCCGCTTTGCCCTCGAGGCCGACGGACTGGTAGATAATTCCGCCCCCTCCTTCTTCGCAGCGCACCACCACGGTACCTATGGCTGGTGGGACAAGGAGCTGGAGTTCACCCGCCGCGTAGAGCTCGGCGCCCGCCTACACCTAGCCTCCTGGGGCACCAGCGCAGAGCTGCGCACCAGCTCGCTGCAGAACTATATCTACTTCGACAGCAAGGGCGAGACGCAGCAGTACGGGCCCCTGATCCAGGTGCTGGCCCTGCGTCTGCGGCATGCCAACCGCTGGGGCATGCTGAACTGGGAGCTGGAGGGCGCCTATCAGAAGAGCTCCGTAGAGAGCATCCTGCCGCTGCCCGAGCTCTCGGCGGCGGCGGATGTCTACCTCCGCTTCCTCGTGGCGAGCGTCATGCGCATTGACCTCGGGGTCAAGGGCTACTGGCACAGCAGCTACCGCGCACCCTACTATCAGCCCACGACGCAGCAGTTCGCCCTGCAGACCGAGGGCTATGTCGGAGGGAAGACCGCACTGGTGAACGCCTATGCCAACTTCCGTCTCAAGCGTGCCCGCTTCTTCCTCGAGATGTACAACGTCGGCGAGGCGCTCTTCTCCAACCCACGCCTCTCCATGCACAAGTACCCCTACGCCCCCATGCACCTGCAGGCTGGCGTCGTCGTAGACCTTAATAACTAGCCCCGCCTATGACGCTCCCCAAGCTCACCCCACGCCTCCTCGGCTACCTCCTGGCGCTGCTGCTGGCCCTCGGACTAATGTACTACCTGCGTCCCAGCGCGGGCACTAGTCAAGCCGGCGAGGAGGCTATAGTCCAGCGTGACTGGCCCGAGATCCAGCGCGAGGGTGTACTGCGCATCCTCTCGGCCTATACCGACGGCGCCGTCGAGATCAAGGACGGCCTGCGTACGGGAGCGATCTACGAGCTCGCCAAACAGCTCACGGCCCGCAGCGGCCTCCGCGTGGAGGTCGTCCTAGAGAACGACTGGACGCGCGCCCTCGAGGCGCTGCGTCGCGGCGAGGTCGACCTCATAGCGCGCCCACTGGCCCATACCTCCGAGGTCGACACCCTCAGCTTCCGTCCCTGGCGTGCCCACAGCGCCGCGCCCCTCTACCTCGTGCAGCGACGCGACAGCGCCCAGCTGATCCGCCAGCAGCTAGCCCTCGGCGGCAAGACCATTGTCCTGCCCGAGGGCTCGCCCTACACGCTCTTCGTCCAGCACCTGAGCGAGGAGATCGGCGAGCCCATACACCTCAGCTACGACTCCCTCTACCCGAGCGAACAGCTGGCGATGCGTGTGGCGGCAGGCAGTATAGACTATACGCTGGCTACGGGACGCGAGGCGGAGCGCTACCGCAAGATCCTCCCCGAGCTCGACTGCAGCCTCCCGCTGAGCTACACCATACGCGAGGCCTGGCTGCTGAGGCGTGACGCGCCGCAGCTAGCCGATAGCCTCAGCCGCTGGCTCCCCTAGCCCAGCCCATCCCTGACCCTATTTATTCCCAAAACCCTATGGATACGAAGACAAGCAAAGCAAGCCTACCCCAGGAGTTCACCAAGCGCATCTCCGACTACCTCTACAAGCTCCTCGAGGAGGCCGAGGGCAAGCACCGCCACGGCGAGGGCACCGATGCCAGCTACCGCAGCATGATCGCTAGCCTGGCTGGCGAGCTGCTCAAGGAGTCCGACGAGCCCGCTGCCGCCCTCCCGCTCCCCCCAGCCAAGGAGGCCGCCCCCCACCTGCTGCCCGCCATCGAGACGCGCCGCTCGGCACGCCGCTATGTAGACACCCCGCTCACGGGCGACGAGGTACAGCTGCTGCTGGAGGCCGCTCTACGTGCGCCTTCGTCCAAGAACAAGCACACCACACAGTTCGTCCTCGTCGAGGACAAGGCCACCCTCGAAGAGCTGAGCTACATGCGTGAGAGCGGTGCGGGCTTCCTGAGACAGGTGCCCCTAGGTATCGTGGTCCTCGGTTCGCCCATGGAGTGCGAGCGCTGGATCGCTGATGCCTCGCTGGCGGCAGGCTTCATCCAGCTGCAGGCCGAGGCTATGGGCCTAGGCAGCTGCTGGGCGGATGCCTACGGCTGCTACACGGGTGCGGGACAGGAGTCCACCGAGTATGTGCGCAATGTCCTCGGCATCCCCTACCAGCTCGAGGTGCTCTGCATCATCGCCGTCGGCCACCGCGAGCGCATCCCCGAGCCTCGTCCTACCGAGAGCCTCAAGTGGGAGAAGATCCACATCGGCCGCTACGTAGTTCCCGAGGAGCCTAGCGAAGTCGCCGAAGCCTAGATGGAGGCACGAAGCCCAGAGCAGCCCCCTCGGATTGTCCTGCTCGGTGCGGGACGGCTGGCGAGCCACCTCGCGCATGCCCTCCTCAGGCATCCCGAGGCAGGGACACTCGTACAGCTCTACAGCCGTAGCCGCACCTCCGTGGAGCGCCTAACCCAGGAGCTGGCCGAGCACTACGACACGCGCGAGCTCGCCCTCACCACGGAGCTCACGGAGCTACTGCCCGAGGCGGATATCTACCTCTTCGTCCTGAGCGATGACGCCCTGCCCGAGCTATGGCAGCGACTCGAGGGGCGGACACGTGGCCTGTGGGTACACTGCTCGGGTGCTACCTCGCTGGGGCGCCTCCTCGAGTACCACCCTCAGGGCGCCGTACTCTATCCGCTGCAGACCTTCAGCCGTGAGCGAGCTGCCGCGGGGAGCTACCTCCCCTTCTACATCGAGGGCAGTGACGCTACGAGCCTAGCGGGGGTACGACGGCTGGCGGAGCTGCTGGGCGATGAGGTGCACGAGGCGACCAGCACGCAGCGCCTCTACCTCCACCTCGGCGCCGTGCTGGCGTGCAACTTCTCCAACTACCTCGTCCTCGAGGCCGAGCGCCTGCTGGAGCGTGAGGGACTGCCGCCCAAGGCGCTCCTCCCCCTACTGGACGAGCTGCTCATGAAGCTCCACTCGCTCCCCGCCCGCGAGGCCCTCACGGGGCCTGCCGCTCGGGGCGACGAGGCTACGATGCAGCGCCACGAGGAGCTCCTCACGGGTGAGCCCGAGCTGCAGCAGCTCTACCGCCTGCTCTCCGAGCGCATCCAGCAGCGCCTCCGCTCCTAGCCACCCCGCCGCTCGAGCATACGCCACAGCCCCCTGCCCCACACTCGGTGGGACAGGGGGCTGTCTCCTATCTGGGTAGGCGGCTCCCCCTCGGGGTGAGGCGGCCTACGCGGGCGAGCTACTTAGCCGCCTTATAGATGAGGTCGATACTCTGCTGGATCTCCTCGGGGCTGAGGTCACCGAGCGTCTGCGTCGGGATACCCTCCATAGGGATGAAGAGCACCATGGGGATGCTCTGCACGCGGAAGATCTGGGAGAGCTCAGCATTCTTATCCACGTCGACCTTGTAGAAGTCGATCTTGCCCTCGTACTTCTTGGCTACAGCCTCCAGCTTGGGGCCAAGGCTACGGCAGGGGCCGCACCAGGTAGCGTAGAAGTCCACGACGGCGGGGCGCTTGCCCTTGAAGACGAACTTCGTGGGATTAGCCTTATAGTCGTATATGTTGGCGCGCATGAAGGCGGCGTCAATATGCTTGACCAGTTCCTTCTTGGCTTCGGCAGGCTGACCAGCCTGCGCCTCGGGCTTCGCCTGCTGCTCCGTGCTGGAGGCCTTAGCCGTGCAGGCGGAGGCGCTCACCAGGCTGAGGGCAGCGAGCCCGAATGCTAGGATCGTTCTTTTCATCTCTGTAGTCAATTAGCGTTCTACTTGGCTATAGAAGCCCTCAAGAGGGCAGATTGTTCATTTCGAGGGCTTATTCGCGGCGAAGTGGCATCGTAGAGCAGCGAAGGAGCCCACCCATCTTGGAGATCTCCTGATAGGGTACCTCCTCGACCGTCATCCCCCAGACGGAGCGCAGATGCTCGTTGAGGCGGACGAAGTGGCGATCGCTGATCAGCGCCTCGGGGCTAAGCGAGACGACATTGGTACTCATGTGGTAGGCCTCGTCGGGCGTCACGCGGAAGAGCTGGTCCTTGCCGAAGATCTCCTCCATCAGCGCCACGTCGCGCTGGTGCATGAAGCCCTCGGGATAGATCAGCGCACGCCCTCGGGAGACGGGCTGGAAGGCGCAGTCCAGATGCAGCACCGACTGGTGGGGATCGTGGTCATGCTTGCGCAGCTCGATGGGGATGATCTGCTTGTGCGGGAAGCGCTCGCGGAACCAATCCAGCGCATAGTGATTGGTGCGTGCCGTCTTGTAGCTCGGGTAGTCCTCTCCGAGGTAGGTGCCGACGAAGATGATATCATCGTAGAGCAGGATGTCCCCGCCCTCGGTGTGTACCCGCTCGGGCAGAGTCTCGAGGTGCCCCTCAGCGATGCGGGGGAAGACTGAGCGCCCGAAGGCCTCGGTCTCGAGCCCGCGGTCGGGGATGAGATTGGAGATGAAGAGCGTGTCCTCGATGGTGAAGGCGACGTCGCGGGCGAAGACCTGATTGTAGTCCTCTAGCGGTGCGGGGCGAAGGACCTCGACACCGTAGCGCTCGAGGACTGCCAGCACAGCATCCATCTCGTGGATGATGTCCGCCTGGCTGGGGAAGCAGCCGAGCTGTACCGCCTCGTAGCTCTTGGCATCGTAAGTCTCTTGGAGGGTGGGGATGGGCCCTATGCTATAGGGGAGACCGAGGACGACGGTCTTGAGTCGTCCCGTCTCGTTGGTCACGTGTGGAAGTATACGTTCCATAACAGCTGAGTGTATGAGTAGCCAGCCCCACAGCGGGGCGGCTAAGACAAAGATACTCATTCCCCTGCAGTCTACACAGCCTCCGTCCAGCTCCGCCCTGGGTAAAGAAAGAGCGGTCATCCATCCCATGGGATAGATGACCGCCTATAAGGGACTCCGATGAGGACGCTTGTACTTCGCAGCCCTCGGGAGCTAAGGAATTGTCTTCCTACTTCTTGCGGTTGCCGTAGCGGCTCATGAACTTGTCTACGCGACCAGCCGTGTCGACCAGCTTTGCCTTACCCGTGAAGAAGGGGTGCGAGGTGCTGGAGATTTCGACCTTGATCAGGGGATACTCTACGCCGTCGACTACGATCGTCTCCTTGGCGGGCATCGTAGAGCGCGTGATGAAGATGTCTTCGTTAGACATGTCCTTAAATACTACAGGACGGTAGTTCTCAGGATGAATTCCTTTCTTCATTATCTTATAACGTTATAATAAGTTCTTTTTGCCTTTAGTCTCTGTTGGTTGGTAACCGTATAATGAGCGTTAATGGACTACAAAGGTAGCAATAATATCTCACACCCCCATACCCCGTCCGAGCGCGCTCCCCCTAGCCTCAGCCCCTAGACCCCCACCGCTCAAGGCCAAGTCCCCCCACGCCTCGGAGCTCAAGCCGCTACAAGTCTGAGGCCTGCCCCTCCACAATTCGCACCGCAGCCGTACCCTACCGCGCCGCGCCTCCAGGCGAGCCTAAGCCACAAGCCCCAGCCTCTTCGAGCCAAGCCCCCGCTATCCAGCCTCAATCCTCAGCCCTAGCCAGCCCCAATACCCAGCTACTATAATAGGAACGCGCGCGAGGCCGTCCCCACGGGTGCCCCCATCGCCCTACACTCGCTGCTTTCAGCACGAGGGCAAGCTCCCCCCTTATCCCTCAAGGTGCTGAGGGATATCCCTGACGGCGCTGACGGATACCCATCAAGGAGCTTACCGATATCCATCAAGGAGTTGACGGATATCCCTCAGCGTGCTGCTAGCTAGGCCGCAGCACACTGCTTCTCGGCTCACAAGATGACAAGATACGCTTCGCACACACCTAGCCTCTTAGACTAGCGGCCTTCAACACCAGCGGGGCGACGCATCGTAAGACACACTTCGCACACCTATCACCACCTAGATCCGAGGCCTTAAGCCCCAATGGGGCGACCTATCCAAAGCCTAGGGTGCGTAGCCCTGTAAGGGCGACCAAACCCTGGGTAACTTGGATCAAACAAAGATAGAGCCCTGCAGGGGCGATCCTTCAATCGGCCCTAGCACGCCAGCGCAAGGGCACCCCCACCCTGGTCACCTCGATGGGTCGCCCCTGTAGGGCTCATTTGCATAGAGGGGCTACTGACCCAGGGTTTGGTCGCCCTTACAGGGCTACGCACCCTGGGCTCTGAGCGGGTCGCCCCGCTGGGGCTTGCACGACGGTTCTTCATCTACAAGGGAAGGGAGGAGCGGCGAGGAAGGCGGGAGGCGTACTCGGAGGGCGGGATGAGCGGCGTACTTGCAGGAGTAGAAAAGTCTTCGTACCTTTGCAAGCGCAAACGAAGGCCGTGACGGCCGCACACTGGGGCCTATAGCTCAGCTGGTTTAGAGCACCTGCCTTACAAGCAGGGGGTCATAGGTTCGAATCCTATTGGGCCCACCACAGCGTGAACGGATGCAAGACACAAGACAAACGAGGGCCTATAGCTCAGCTGGTTTAGAGCACCTGCCTTACAAGCAGGGGGTCATAGGTTCGAATCCTATTGGGCCCACACCTCAGCGGACTTCGCCCACAGAGCGAGCGCAAGCCATCTACAAGGGAGGGAGTAGTGATCAGAATGGTCGCTACTCCCTCTCTTTTTTCCTTTTGGGGGCTTCGGAGCAAAGACGTATCTTTGTGAACTAAATTAGAGGTAGTAGTAGACGTGTTCAAGATATTAGACCGATACATATACAAGACCTTCCTGCCCCTCTTCGCGATGAGCCTGGTGGTATGCTGGTTCCTCGTCGTCATGCAGTTCCTGTGGCGCTATGTGGACGAGCTCGTGGGCAAGGGCATGGGTATGTTCGTACTCGGCAAGATTATCTTCTACGCCGCCTTCACCTTCCTCCCGATGGCTATGCCGCTGGGTATCCTACTGGCCTCACTCATGACCTTCGGCAACCTCGGCGAGCGCCTTGAGCTCCTCTCGATGAAGGCCGCGGGCATGCCCCTCTACCGTATCATGCGCCCGCTCTTCCTGCTCGTGGCGGCGATGTCGACAGGGCTCTTCTTCTTCCAGAACGACTTCATGATCAACGCCCAGGTGCAGATGTGGAACCTCGTGCTCTCGGCCAAGACGGCCGCCCCCGAGCTCGAGATCCCGCCGGGCGTCTTCTATACCGGCATCCCAGGCTATAGCCTCTACGCCAAGGAGCGCCTGCCGGAGAACGGCCAGCTACGGCAGCTGATGGTCTACGACATGAGCAAGGGCTACCTCAACCCGCGTATCATACGTGCCGACTCAGGGCGCCTGGTGATGGACAAGAGTAAGAAGTTCCTCGTCCTCAAGCTCTATGATGGACAGAGCTATGAGAACCTCCGCGCCCAGACCTATAATACCTCGACGGAGCCTGTGCCCTACATGCTCCCGCACTTCACCTACAGCGAGACCTTCATCCCCTACAATGCCAACTTCAGCGTTCAGGACGAGAAGCAGCTCGGCGGGCTCTACATCACGAAGAACCTCGCCCAGCTCAGCAAGGCCATCGACTCGACAGCCTTAGTCATCGACAGCACCCGCAGCTACTATGCTGCGGCCGTGACACGCGATCTAGCCGCTGCTCACTATCAGGGCTTCAGCTACCCAGCCCTCGACAGCGCCGAGGAGCGACGCCGCCACGAGGAGCTGCAGCGCCTCAGCGAGCGCATGGCAGGCAGCACGATCGACGGGGATAGCCTCCTGGAGCTCACGACCCTTGGCGACAGCCTGCGTATCGTGACGGGGGCGCTGAACCGACTGGAGCAGCAGCAGGGACAGGCGAGCTACTTCCGCGACGACGACGAGGCGACCTTCTACGCCTACCGCACCTTCCGCCAGGAGTGGCACCGCAAGTTCACCACCTGCGTGGCCTGCCTGATCTTCTTCCTCATCGGAGCGCCGCTGGGGGCCATCGTGCGCCGCGGCGGCATCGGGATGCCCGTGATCGTCTCGATCTTCTTCTTTATCATCTACTACAGTATCGACTCGCTGGGGACGAACATGCTGCGTAGCGGTGACCTACCCGTATGGCTAGGGATGTGGCTGAGCAACATCGTCCTGCTGCCCGTCGGGATCTACCTCAGCTATCAGGCCAACCGCGACTCCGCCGCGCTCAATGCCGAGGCCTACCTCATCTTCATCCGCCGCCTCATGGGCACCCTCGGCGTGCGCCAGGTCGTCTATCAGGACTTGACACTCGAGGAGACGGACTACAAGGAAGGCCAGCAGCTCATCACCAGAGCGCTCGCACTGACGAAGGAGCTACGCCAGTCGCCTCAGCTAAGCGCCCCGACACCCAAGCTGTGGCTCCAGGGCGGCCGCTTCCCCGAGCTGGAGCAGCTTAGCCAGCAGCTCGACCAGATCGTCGAGGGGCTGCATCACTCCCGTGATCGCCTCCTCGTGGGCAAGCTCAATGACCTGCCCCTACTGCCCGACAGGATCTCGCGCTTCCTCCCGAGGCATCGACTCTACTCCCGTATTCTAGGAGCCTTGCTCCCGATATCCCTGCCGCTATCCCTACTGATACGCAGCAATAGGCGCCACCTCAAGGGCGACCTCGACACCACCTACTACAGCCTGCAGACCCTCAGCGAGCTGACGGCGAAGGCCACCACCCGCGAGGCCGAGGCCAAGCTATCCCCAGTCCAAGACGAACCATCCCCCACCACGGAGGACCATATATATAGTATGCAATGAGTGACATCAAGCTAAACACGATAGAGGAGGCCCTCGAGGACTTCCGTAACGGCCAGTTCGTCATCGTCGTCGATGACGAGGATCGAGAGAACGAAGGCGACTTCATCATCGCGGCCGAGAAGGTCACGCCCGAGAAGGTCAACTTCATGATGCGCTACGGCCGAGGCGTCCTCTGTGCCCCCATCACCGAGGAGCGCGCCGCAGAGCTCGAGCTCGAGATGCAGGTCCCGAACAATACCTCCGTGCATGAGACCCCCTTCACCGTCACCGTCGATCGCCTCGGCAACGGCTGCACCACGGGCGTCTCTATGTATGACCGCGCGCAGACCATCCTCGCCCTAGCCGACCCCACGATCACACCGGGCGACCTGGCCCGCCCTGGGCACGTCTGTCCGCTCCGCGCTCGCAGCAAGGGCGTCCTACGCCGCGCAGGGCATACCGAGGCCGCCGTGGACCTGGCACGCCTAGCAGGCCTACAGCCCGTCGCCGCCCTCATCGAGATCATCAACGACGATGGGACGATGGCGCGCCTGCCCCAGCTTTGGGAGATCGCCCAGCGCTTCGGCCTGAAGATCATCACCATCAAGGACCTCATCGCCTACCGCCTGCGCACCGAGAGCATCGTAGAGCGTGGCGAGGAGGTACTGATGCCCACGCAGTGGGGACAGTTCCACCTCATCCCCTTCCGACAGAAGAGCAACGGCCTCGAGCACATCGCCCTCCTGAAGGGCGACATCGCTAATGGTGAGCCCGTACTGGTGCGCGTCCACTCTAGCTGCGCCACAGGGGACATCTTCGGCTCTATGCGCTGTGAGTGCGGCGAGCAGCTGCACAAGGCCATGGAGCTCATCGAGCAGGAGGGCCGCGGCATCGTCGTCTACCTCAACCAAGAGGGCCGTGGCATCGGTCTGATGGAAAAGATACGCGCCTACAAGCTCCAGGAGGAGGGCCTCGACACCGTCGATGCCAACCTCCACCTCGGGCACAAGGCCGATGAGCGTGACTACGGCGTCGGGGCGCAGATCCTCCAGCAGCTCGGCGTCCACCAGATGCGCCTGATGAGCAATAACCCCATCAAGCGCGTCGGCCTCGAGGCCTATGGCCTTCAGGTCGTGGAGAGCGTCCCGCTCGAGGTCCAGCCCAACGAACACAACGCCTTCTACATGCAGACCAAGAAGGAACGCATGGGGCACATCCTGCACAAGGTCAAATAAGAGCACAACCCTAATCCCATAAGCATCATGGCTATACTCGTAAACGAAGTATCTCGTACCTTCGGGGAGTACCTCCTCATCCCTGGGCTCACGACGCGCGAATGCACGCCGCAGAACGTCTCGCTACAGACCCCGCTCGTGCGCTTCGCCCGTGGCGAGGAGTCACGCATCCGACTCAACATCCCCTTCGTCTCGGCGATCATGCAGTCGGTATCCAACGACACGCTGGCCATAGAGCTGGCACGCAACGGGGGGCTCTCCTTCATCTTCGGCTCGCAGCCCATCGCAGAGCAGGCCGAGATGGTACGCCGCGTCAAGAAGTTTAAGGCGGGCTTCGTCTCCAGCGACTCCAATATCCGCCCCGATGCTACCCTTCGTGAGGTCCTCGCCCTACGCCGCCGGACGGGACACTCCACCATAGGCGTCACCGAGGACGGCAGTCCCAACGGCCGTCTCCTCGGCATCGTCACCAGCCGCGACTATCGCCTCGGCACCACACCCGAGGATGCCCGCGTCGAGGACTTCATGACGCCCTTTGCCAAGCTCAAGGTCGGCCGCCTCGGAATCTCGCTCAAGGAGGCCAACAACATCATCTGGGAGCATAAGCTCAATACCCTGCCCATCATCGACGAGCAGGACAAGCTCGTCTACCTCGTCTTCCGCAAGGACTACGACGACCACAAGGAGAACCCCGTGGAGCTGTCCAATAAGCACACCAAGGAGCTGCTAGTCGGTGCCGGAATCAATACCCGCGACTTCCGTGAGCGCGTCCCAGCGCTCGTCGAGGCAGGTGCCGACGTGCTGTGCATCGACTCCTCGGACGGCTACTCGGAGTGGCAGTATGACACGCTGCGCTGGATCAAGGATACCTACGGCGACAAGGTACTGGTCGGTGCGGGGAACGTGGTCGATGAGGAGGGCTTCCGCTACCTAGCGGACGCTGGTGCAGACTTCGTCAAGGTCGGTATCGGCGGTGGCTCCATCTGCATCACCCGCGAGCAGAAGGGCATCGGCCGCGGGCAGGCTACGGCGATCATCGACGTGGCTCAGGCTCGTGACCGCTACTTCGAGGAGACGGGCCAGTATATCCCCATCTGTAGCGACGGCGGGCTGGTACACGACTACCACATGACGCTGGCCATCGCTATGGGTGCGGACTTCCTGATGATGGGCCGCTACTTCGCCCGCTTCGACGAGTCCCCCACGCGCAAGCTCAAGATCGGTAACAACATCGTCAAGGAGTACTGGGGCGAAGGCTCGAACCGCGCTCAGAACTGGCAGCGCTACGACAGTGGTGGCACCGACGGCCTCAAGTTCGAGGAGGGCGTCGATAGCTATGTCCCTTATGCTGGGAAGCTGAAGGACAACCTCGCGGTGACGCTCGGCAAGATGAAGGCCACGATGTGCAGCTGCGGTTCCACGACGCTGCAGCAGTTCCAGCGCACGGCCAAGATCACGCTCGTCTCCAGTACCTCCATCGTCGAGGGCGGGGCACACGACGTCATCCTCAAGGATAGAGGCTAGGCATGCTGAGCCTCCTCGGGCCTACCGCCTCGGGTAAGACGGCTCTGGCTGTCCAGCTCGCGGATCACCTCGGCGGAGAGCTGCTCAGTGCAGACTCCCGCCAGGTCTACCGCGGGATGGATATCGGCACGGGCAAGGACCTATCCGAGTACGAGCTCGAGGGCAAGCACATCCCCTACCACCTCATAGACATCGTCCCCGCGGGCGAGCAGTACAACCTCTTCGCCTGGCAGCAGGCCTTCCACGAGGCCTATGCTGGGATCGTGGCGCGCGGCGCCCTGCCCATCCTCTGCGGGGGGACGGGACTCTATGCCGAGAGCGTGCTGGGCGGCTACCAGCTGCCCGACGTGACGCCCAACGAAGCCCTACGCGCCTCGCTGCAGGGGGCTACGATGGAGGAGCTGCGCGAGCGGCTGGCAAGCTACGGCCCGCTGCACAACGTCACCGACCTCGACTCCCCCTCCCGCGCTATCCGCGCCATCGAGATCGCCGACTACATCGCCCAGCAGCGCAGCGCAGGCCTCGCGCACAGCTGCTACCCGCCCATCGATAGCTGCATCCTCTGCCTCGACCTAGAGCGCGAGGAGCGCCGCCAGCGTATCTCGCGCCGCCTCAGGGAGCGCCTCGAGGAGCAGGACATGCTCGGCGAGGTCCGAGGGCTGCTGGAGGCGGGCATAGCCCCCGAGACGCTCCTCCGCTACGGGCTGGAGTACCGCTTCCTCACGCTGCACCTCATGGGCGAGGTCAGCTACGAGGCGATGTACCGCGGCCTTGAGACAGCCATCCATCAGTTCGCCAAGCGGCAGATGACGTGGTTCAGAGGCATGGAGCGCCGCGGCTACACCCTTCACTATATAGATGCCACGCAGCCGCGCCCAGCGCAGCTCGCCGAGGCCCTCAGCCTCTGGGAGCGCTGGCAGCAGCACACTGCAGACTAGACAAGATATGATCCAGTACAAAGACCTCACGGCCAGCCCCAACTTCTTCCTCATGGCTGGCCCCTGTGCCATCGAGGACGAGGAGACACCCCTCTACATCGCGGAGCGCATCGTCGAGCTAACGCATCGCCTCGGTATCCCCTATATCTTCAAGGGCTCGTACCGCAAGGCCAACCGCTCCCGCGTGGATAGCTTCACCGGTATCGGCGACGAGCGTGCACTGAAGGTACTGCGCCGTGTGCGTGAGACCTTCGACATACCTGTGGTCACCGACATCCACGAGACGCAGGAGGCGGAGCTAGCTGCCAGCTACGACATCGACGTCCTGCAGATCCCCGCCTTCCTCTGCCGCCAGACCGACCTCATCGCTGCGGCGGCGCGCACGGGCAAGATGGTGAACATCAAGAAGGGGCAGTTCCTCGCCGCCTCAGGCATGGAGCACGCCGCGCACAAGGTCACCGAGTGCGGCAACGAGCAGGTCATCCTCACCGAGCGCGGCAATAGCTTCGGCTACTCCGACCTCGTCGTGGACTTCACCAATATCCCCACCATGCAAAGCTCGGGCTTCCCCGTCGTGATGGACGTCACGCACTCGCTGCAGCGCCCCAATCAAGCCTCGGGCGTCACGGGGGGCAAGCCTCAGCTCATCGAGACCATCGCGAAGGCAGCGGTCGCTGTCGGCGTCGACGGCCTCTTCTTCGAGACGCACCCCGACCCCTCCAGCGCCAAGAGCGATGGGGCGAACATGCTCCCGCTGGAGCTCTTCGGCCCACTCCTCGAGCGCCTCGTCCGTCTTCGTCAAGCCCTCTAGTTCCCCACCCCTTACTCTAAAGATATGATCAAGCGCAGCCTCTATATCCTCTGCCTGCTGCTCCTCGGCTACGCAGGCCTCAGCGCCGAACCTCTACGTAAGGAGCTGCGTAGCGCACTGGAGACCACGCAGCTGCTGGAGGTCTCTCAGCTCGAGACCCTCGACAAGGCCCTTGCCGATAGTGCCCTACGCCTGCCCCTCCAGCTCGGCGACAGCGTCCAGCTCCTCCGCTACGACGGGCGCAGCCTCAGCCTGCAGACGAGCCCAGTCTCACGCGCCAGCGTCCAGCTCATGCCTCTGATGGGTCAGGGGAGGTATGTGCTCGTGGTGGAGCAGGTCAGCCAGCCGCAGACCGACAGTCGGGTGAGCCTGCTGGACTCGGCAGGTCAGCTCGTCGCACGTCCCTTCCTCACGCTCCCCACAGCAGAGGATTTCATGCAGAGACTCCGCCTCGACCCGAATGCGGCCGCTACGGTACGCCTTGGGGAGCTCCTCAGCCCCCTGCACCTCGAGCTCACTTGGGACGATATGATAGGCTGCCTCTGCGCGCGGCCCTCGCTCCTGCTGCAGCCTGAGGACAGCAAGCTCCCGGGGCTACAGGCACTCATCGATCGCCTCCCGCTGCTCCTAGCCCGCTGGTCGGGGAAGGACTTCGCTCCCTTCCAGCATCCCTAATTCTTCACGCCCTTCAATGAAAGTAAAGACCGTCATCATAGGCGCCGCCGTCGTCATCATCGCCCTTGTCGTCAGCTTCGTCTTCATCCTACGCCGCGAGCGTGCCACCTTCGCCGAGCAGACTGAGATCATGGCGCAGGAGTCCAAAGATCGTATGCAGGAGGAGCTGACGAAGCTCGCCGCCGAGTACGACATCCAGTATCAGAAGCTCTCCTCTGGCCAGAGCGGCGAGCAGCGCTTCTCGCTGGCGACCGACTCGCTGATCAGTCAGATCCTCGCCGAGCGTGCCAAGGTAGAGCAGCTACAGAAGGAACTCAAGAGCAATAAGGCCACCAGTGCCAAGCGTATCTCCCAGCTCGAGGGCGAGGTCTCGACCCTCCGCAACGTCCTGCGCAGCTACGTCGTGCAGATCGACTCCCTGCAGGCCACCAATGCCCGACTACGCGCTGAGAACACCGAGGTCAAGGCCAACTACGAGCGCGCCACCAGCCACGCCCAGCAGCTGGCGGGCGAGAAGGAGGAGCTGACCAGTCGTGTCAAGCTCGCCGCCAAGCTCGATGCCACAGCCATCAGCGTCACGCCCCTCGACAAGCGCAATAAGCGGACGAAGCACATCGGCAAGATCACGACGCTCAGCATCCAGTTCACCATCGCCAAGAACGTCACCGCAGCCGTCGGCAACAAGACTATCTACTGCCGCATCATGCAGCCCAACGATGAGCTCCTGGTGAAGCCCGGCGCAGGCACCTTCGCCTTCGAGGGCAAGCAGATCCCCTACTCCATCCGCCGCGAGATCGAGTACAACGGCGAGGAGACGACCCTCAGCATGTACTGGACGGTCGAGGAGAGCCTGCAGAGCGGTACCTACCAGATCCGCTTCTTCGCCGATGGCAACCTCATCGGACACTCGGCCTTCGTCCTCTAGCCCCTACGCTGAATAGGCCCTACATACAGCGGCCGCCCGAGCCTTAGGCTTGGGCG
>ERZ773250.201-NODE-201-length-38858-cov-5.071180_pt1 | contig 38858 bp, 35 predicted proteins | sample MGYA00511258_ERZ773250 | MGnify/ENA primary metagenome ERZ773250 (study PRJEB29015, sample SAMEA2738164) | human oral metagenome | biome: human oral; feature: human-associated habitat; material: saliva | place: China | collected 2187 ... | reverse complement strand
CGCCTTGGCAAGGCGGTGCTCTACCGCTGAGCTATTTCCGCATGTATGCAATCCATGTTTTTCTTTCTTGCGACTGCTCACTTATAATACCAAAAAATTTAGATAGTTGTCAACAAAATTTTTAAAATATTTTTTGCCCTGTCTATAGTAGTCAAACATTTGTGACACAACCTGTGATACAACTTGTGACATTTCTCCATTTTAATAAGACGGAATACTCCTCAAAACCAATGATCCCTCCATTATAATCAAAAGGGCTATCTATATAGATAGTAATTCCCCTATTACAAGCGGAAGAAATACCTATATATAATTCATCGTACAAAAAGGTTGTAGCAAAATATAATCCGTATATTTTGCTACAACCTTTATTATTGTTAGTTATCAGAATCTATCCCATATTCCTCTTTCAATATAGATATCAATTGATTTCTTAACTATGGCAACTTTTCCTTGTATGTAATCCAAATAAGCCTATAATTATTTTGCCCATAATTATGAGATAACTGATTTCGCATCCCTTTTATATTTTTCCAAGGAATTTCAGTATGACCATCTTTAAAATCGTCAGAAACCTTTCCTAAAGTCTCTGCAATTACTTGAATCTTATAAGCTAAACCATCTTGTTCTAGTTCATCTCTACACAAAAAGTCTTCCATATCTTGGATTTTATATAACCTGACAGACATGTCTAGCCTATCCATTAAATCTAATACATCAACTAATATATCTTTGTTCTTCATAGATATCACCATATATATGAATCATATCTCTAAAAAGATTTTTTTGAAAACGTTCAGTTAATTTATTTCCATCAGTGAGCAAGTCCACATTCATTTGCAATACTTCTTTCAATGTTTCTAAAAGACCGCCCACTTCAAACAAACTAATCTCATCATTATCAAAGACTACAAACAAATCTACATCACTAGTTTCATTAGCTTCACCACGAGCATACGAACCAAATACATAGGCCGATTTCACGTGATATAGTTCTAGGACTGGAGTAATTAAGTTACGAATCTCATTGAATGTTTTCATACTATACCCTCCTTTTCTATATTATACCACATAATTAGTACGTATTACCGTCCGTCTTGTCGTTCTGATCCAGGTCCATCGACAGCTACGTTTACGCTAGCTTCGCCGAATGTTTTCATATCGTTCAGCATATGCATGCCCGCATCAAGCACGGATAGCCCCATGGTAGAGCCTAAGGCTTCATCCATTTCAAAACCATAAAACAGATGTGGCTGAATACCTAAATATTTCATTTGTGCTTTTTGTACTGGTTCTCCCATATGAACAGATGGGAACACGTAATCCATGACCGCTTCGTTGATGCATTTTGCAGCGAGTACGGCTGCGCCTGTTTCTGCTGTGTCGAATACTACCGCCATACGATGGCTTGCCGCTCCCAAGATAAGCCCTGTTAAGACCACTACGTCTGGAGATCCCACGGCAGCCAATACATGGGCGCCGTCTTGGCTCGGCAATTGGTGCTCAGCTAAGCTCGCAGTCAATTGTTTAGCTTTTTCTTGGATGCTCAAGGTGCAATTATTCTCTGTCAACAATTCTGCCATTGGGTATCCTGTGATAGCTGCTGTGACCGCCAATGCTGAAAGTAAGCTTCTTTCAGCGACTGTACCGATGGCTATCGTTTGGTATCCTTTTTCACTCAATTCATCGGCCAAGGCAAAGCCTACTTCTAAGCCTTGTTCTACGATGTCAGGTGTCAACGCCGCATGGATACGGAAAAATTTAGAACCTTTCGCTAGTTTATGTTGGCGTACCCCTTCGATATGACTAGTGTCTAGTTCTAGACCAGCATCTACTAAGAATACGTCTGCCCCAATTTTCTTCGCAGCTCCATGAGTTGCAGAATGACCAGTTGCCAACCGTTCCATGGCTTGTAAGCTTTCCACTCCATGCGTTTGGTTTTGCGGGCCATCCACAGCGATGTCGGCACCGACGATGACAACAGCATGACGAAGGTGGTTCGGTTTTTCTTCTTTCAGAATCCCTGCGATGCGTTCTGTAATACCTTCCAAGCGCGCCAAGGAATACAATGGTTTTGTTAGGTTGTCGATGCGCAAACGGCATTCTTCCATGGACGGTTTGTGCAATGGTTCGATGACAAAATTACGCATGGTGCTCACCTCCTGCAACTTCGTGGAACATGTCCACGGCTAAGTTCAACATTTGCATTTGCATAGACCCGCCAGTGGCCTCACCGAGGCAGAACCCAAGGTCTACATAGGCTTCAAGGCCCAATGTTTTCAACGCATCTTTGTGAGCTTTTTCAGCAGACAAATGGGATGCCATCACATAATCCATAGTGTGCGGGTTCATGGCATGCGCAATGAGGGCGCAGGCTGTCGTGTTAAATCCGTCGATGACCACCAATGCATGATTCGCTGCCGCCCCTAGGATGACACCCACTAGGCAAGCAAATTCCAATCCCCCTACGGCTGACAAAATGCCCAATCCGTCTGTGGCTGGGATGTCTGCGTATTTCACTAGCGCATCGTAAACGACTTTTTGTTTTACTTTCAATCGTTCGTCTGAAATATTCGTACCTCGTCCCGTTGCTTCATCCGCTGAAAGTCCAGAGAACTTCGCTGTAATGACCGCACTAGACGTAGTATTGCCGATTCCCATTTCACCTACTAGAAAAGTGTTAAAGCCTTCTTTCACCTTTTCTTCAACGAAAGCGATGCCTACCTCCACAGCTTCGATGGCTTTCTCCATAGGCATAGCTGGTTCTTCTAACATGTTATTTGTACCATTTGGCATTACTTTGCGATGGTGTAAGCCTGGCACAGCAGACATATCTGCCGCCACCCCTACGTCGATAACTTCAATTTGAGCGCCACAATAGTTCGCCAACGCATTGGCTGCCGCTCCTTTTGGAATCAAGTAGTTCATAGTCATGTGCACCGTTACCTCTTGTGGGTATGCACTGACACCGATTTTTGCCACACCATGGTCACCAGAGGCGATGATCATACAAGGCTTAGGAGCTGTTGGATTCGGTTGATTCGTCGCCGCTGCATAATGTTCTACCATGGTCGCTAACTTGCCATACGAACCATACGGAGTCCCCTTACTCCACTGTTCCCCAATTGCTCGTTCAATCTCTTTATTCCGTGGCACAATGCGCGCCAACGTACTTTCATATAAACTCATACGTCCTCCTATGTGAAACCCATCATAAGAATACAAAAAAAGCATAGCCCTAGACTATGCCAAGTTGATTCCATTATAAAGTATTTTTTGATCAGTTTCAATTTTTATATTTTTATTTACATTATATGTGCCAAAGCCCCAATATGTGTTTTAAAAACTGCCCTTCGCGAAAGTTTTTAAAACACATATTGAGGCTTCTCATACAATAATGCGATGAAGATATAAAAATTGAAACAGACCGAGGGAAAATAAGCGGGAAGAGAGTTACTTGTTTTTGTATACTTCACGTCTATGTGCTACTTCTACTATAAAAATAGTAACTTCTGTATCATTAATTTCCGCAAATAATCGATAATCTCCTACTCTATATCGCCATACGCCAGAAAGATTTCCTGTTAGCATTTTTCCGTGGATTCTAGGATCTAATGTACCTACTAAATATTTCAAAACCCAATGTTTTATCATCCTTGCTATGGATGGGTCTAACTTTTTAATTTGCTTTATAGCATGTTCTGAAAATTTAACCGAAAACACTAGATACCAAGCTCCTTCCAAACCTCTTCATGATCATAAACTTTTCCATTATGAAGTTCTCGTCTTGCCTTTAAAATGCGTTCCTCATTAATTTGCAATTCATCCTCAATCGTATCTAGCACTAGATTACGAATAAAGGAAGATACATTTAAGTTATTAGCAGCCACATACGCTTGAATCATTTGGCTCTCATCTTCAGATAAACGTAAAGAAATGGTAGTAGCCATAAATCTCCCTCCTTTTTGTAATACAAGTAATACCTCAATTACAGTATATCACATAAACACCCTCAGTCAAGAAAATCACACACTCTTTAATCGGAGCTCAAACCACATCCTGCTCCCTCCAGGTCGCTCACCGCTCGGAGCGGTCTAAATTTCTACCCCTCTATAAACGCAAAGAAGCCCCCATGTGTTTCGTCAAAAACTTTCACGTAGGGCAGTTTTCGGGGCCTACATGGGGGGCTCAAAATCACATTCTCTCCCTCTAGGGAGCCCCGCTCAGAGCAGTTTAAATTCCTTCCTCTAATAAGCGCAAAGGAGCCCCCATGTGTTCTGTCAAAAACTTTCGCGTAGGGCAGTTTTTGCGGAATACATGGGGGCTCCCCCCCAGCTTTAACAACAAACGGAATTTAAACCGATATGAGCGAACGACCTCTCCATTTTCCTGACTGCCACCGCCACACGAATATGAGCGCCCGTATGATCTCATCGATAGCCATGGCGATCCATACGCCTACGAGTCCCCATCCCAATACGATGCCAAAGTAATAAGATAAGGTCACAGCGAACATCCACATGCCAAAGACACCTACGAACACAGGAATCCGAATGTCTCCCGCCGCTTGCAAGCATTGGACCAACACAATGTTGGCGCCACGGCCAACTTCCAAGAATATTTCGATAAACAAAACAGCTTTCGCCAAATCGATAATCTCCTGATTATCCGTCACAAGACGCATCACTGGTTCACAAGCAAAGTAAAAGAAGGTGCTCAATCCGACGCCAATGGAAACGCCTGCTGCTGTTGTGAGCCACACACGACGGGATACTTCTTCTTCTCGTTTAGCTCCCATGAGGAATCCTACCACAATTTGTGCTGCATTAGCCAAGGCAATGGTGTACATATAGCAGAAGGTAGCGATGATATACACATATACTTTCGTTGTGATCACCACGAGCCCCATAAGGTTCACCATTTTCATAATCACTGTCTGTGACATTTGGTAAGACAAAGTTTCCCCACCAGAAGGAACAGAAATAAACAACAACTGTCGTAACGTTTCCCACCGGAATGGGCGCAAATAATCTACTTTCAGACGAGCCGTTAACAAGGATTGATGGCACCAGATGATAAGACCTAGTCCCAACGCCTTGCTAATGACCGTCGACAAGGATACCCCTAGTACGCCCATGCTTGGAATTGGTCCCCAACCGTAGATAAGGGCGTAGTTCAAGATAATATGGACCACATTCATGACGAGAGCAATCCACATGGCAATACGTGGCATGGAATGTCCCCGGAACATCGCTACATAGGTCGTATAAATCCCTGTAACAGGAATGCTAGCTGCCACGATATTCAAATAGAGCGTCGTTTCTTCCATAATCTCCGGTGGTACACCAAGCCATTCGCATAAAGTTTGATGAAAGATAATCACCACAGCCCCTGCGATAGCACTAAATAACGTATGAAAGACTACGCTAATGGTATACACTTCATCAATTTTATCAGGCCGTTTAGCCCCCAAATATTGGGCAATCAAAATGGTGGTGGCTGTACTCATAACAATGAGCAAGAACAAGATTACATTAATAATCTGGTTCGCATTGGCTACGGCTGCCACTGCTGTTTCTGCATATTGACTAAGCATGAATTGGTCTACATTACCCAATAACATCTGTAAAAATAATTCTATAAAGATAGGGACACTAAGTGCCCCTACAGATAAGGATATGCTTTTTGTTACTTTCATTCTACTTCGTATTCAACTTTCTCTAATGCACCGTTCTCCACTAAAGATTCCCAGCTCGCTACTAAGCGATAGCGGGCTTCCACTTCTGCCTCTTTCCAGTGGTCTCCTTCAGGAAACCATTCGCTAGGCACCTTACCACATTTCGTAAAATTCAAGGTATATCCCATGGAGCGCACTTCTTTGGAGGCCCACCAAGCCCCTACACGATCACGGCTATCTAAATACACCGAGTCTAAGCCAGTTTCAGCTACCCAAGATATAATTTCCGACCAATATTCTTCTGGAATTACGCTATTAACCAATGTTTCTTGTAAGGCTTGATTCGCCACTTCCAAAGGGTTATCCACTCCTACTCCTGGCGTATTTTGTACTTCTTCTAGCACTTGGTCCACGATGTTTTGTGCTGTATCTGTCATACTATCGCCCCTTTCTATCCTTGCCTTTTATATCTACTACTTACTATTCCATATTTGTAATACAGTGTTGAAAGCTCTCCCATGAATATACCATGCCTATTTCTTTCAAATATCTATTGTTATTATATCACAGGCTCTGCCTATATCCTATGTTGAAAGCCTCACCTATTATATACATAAGTTACATATCATATTTCCCTACTGTACATACAGTATAGGGACAAAGCTATCTTTCAAATCTATTATTTTTTATCTATAGTCAAACTTGGCAAGCGGTCACGAATCACTTTTCCTCGTGCCAAATATTCTCCCAATCCATCACCATTATCATCGGCTTGAAGTAAGGCTTTCACCACTTCTAGTTCCTGCTCCACCTTATGAATAGCCTCTAACACATTATGGCGATTGCCATAGATAATCTCCTGCCACATGCTCGGCAAACCACTGGCAGTACGGGTGCTATCTCGTAAACCTCCAGCAGACAAGCTCATGCGCTTATCTCCCAGCTCGTCTCCGCCTACAGCAGTAATCATGACAGCTGCCAGCATATGCGGCATATGGCTCACCATGGCCAAGCACCCATCGTGGCGTTTCATATCCACGTATTCAATACGAGATCCCACAGCACGGCCCATGTCAGCTAACTCCTGCGCCCCTGTGGCATCGTAGGCTGGCTGCTTCTCATCTTCTAGGACAATCCATCCCATCTTTTGAAATAAGTCTTTATGAGCTTCTTCATAACCGCCTTTTTCAGAACCTGCCATAGGATGTACAGATACGAAGTGCACACCTTCAGGAATATACGCATACACAGTATTGGCAAATTCATCTTTTGCACTGGACACATCGGTCACCACTTGTCCTGGTCGGAAATGATGAGCTACTTTCACAAAAAGTTCGCTATTCGTTTGCGGTGGCAAGGCAAATACAACAATATCTGCACCCTCAATCACTGCTTCCACCGCCGTGAAAGCCTGCGACACACAGCCATCAGCCAGCGCTATATCACAAATTTCCTGTCGTCGGGCATAGCCAATGACATCGTATGTTGTATATGCTCGCAATGCTTTCGCCAAGGACGCCCCTAGCAATCCTAATCCAATAATGCCAACCGTTCGTGCCATCTATTCCTCCTACACGTAACCTCGAGAAATGTATCTATCTACCCTATACAGGTCCTAAGATGCTCTTAACATCCACACTTACTAATAAGGTACAGCTACTTTTACAAGCATCTGTACCCTTCATTCTGTATTTATTAGTTCTACCACGAATTATAGATTCGGTCAACTTTTAATTATGCCGAAATATCACTTTATGCGATCATATTTACAACAACATTAACCTCTATAATTGTCCTTACCAACTGAATCACACAAGAAAAAGAATCTCGTGCCTTTCTTTTTATATTCCATCTATTCTATGCGCTTGTAGTACGACCTCTATCCCATGCCAAGATAAATATTGTAACAATGATAAGCGTCATGCCGATCATATCCCACTGAGAAAACTCATTGCCCAATAGCAACCATGCCAACACCGCTGCCGAGATAGGTTCTATGGATGAAAGTATAGACCCCGTTACAGCCCCTACACGCCGCACCCCTTCTAGGTACGCATTAAAGGACACCACTGTACCGAAAATGATAATACTCCAGAACCCCCCGTGCGCCCATAGATCCCACACAATCCCTTCAGAACTTGGTTGCGTAGCAATCCATGCAAAAGCTCCACCAATGAGCATACCAAAGCCCACGATAGGGGCTGTACCATACTTCTTCAACAAAGGCACTGGTTGCAATGTGTATATACCAACCGCCACCGCTGACAACATACCCCACAATAAAAGGGTATCATCTAAGGCAGAGATATCCCACACCCCTTGCAGTGCGATGATGCCTGTACCTAACGTAGCCAATACGACACTACATACCTCCGCCACTCGTGGTAACTGTAGACGGGTGATAGAAATGTATAAAATGATGAGTGCTGGCCCTACATATTGCAAGACCGTCGCAATCCCTGCTCCCGCATAGGCGATGGCTTTAAAGTAAGTATATTGGCACATCCACATACCAAGGACCCCAAATATCACCAACCGTAATATATCTTTCCAGTCAGAAAAGACCTTAAAAATAGAGGCTCTTCCTTGGTAAAAGGCGGCTGCTGCCGTAATGACACCGGCAATAGTCAATCGCATGGCCACTACCCATTCTGCAGACATCATGCGCTGTTGTTGTACAAATTGTGAGCACATGCCAGAAAAGCCCCACAAAACAGCCCCTAATGCAATGAGTAACATGCCTTTCATTACATATGCGCTCATACCATCCTCCCTTAGTCACTAGTGAAATTTTCCTTATAATCATTATGCTAACTGTAACTATACTGCCCAATAAAAATTATATGGCTAATCCTATACTGTCTAGATTATACTTACTTAGCTAATAAACTCTTATGGATTTTCACAACAACCTTGCGAATCTGTTGCACCTCTTGAGGGGCAATCAAAGTACGGTGTAACTCGCCAGGATAAAAAATACAATAATCCCCTGGACGCACATCGATTTTTAAGGTGCCACCTTGCGTAGGATCATAGAAATAACAATCCTTATCATCATAGGCCTCTACCACATCAGGAAAAGTCTGACGAATGAGAATCTCCATTTGCTCTTCTCCAGTCACTAGAAATTGCACATCCATGTAATCCTTATGCCCTTCAATCTTCGTCTCCTCATAGATCCGTGTATTCACAATATCCACATTAGCATACATCAAATCACCTTCAATGGGGTATCGACCACCCTCAAACGTCGTGAAATCATGAGCTTTCAAAAACTCAAGAGCCCGTTCCACCGCCTTCGGATAGTGAAACTGTTTATAATCTATAGCAATATTTTGATAAATCATAAGTTACTCCTTTATCATTATATCCTGCGAACCGTGCATCCCCTAGCACCCTCACATGAATCGTATCTATCTACTGTTACTATACTAGCATAGCCATATAAGGTCAAACACAATTTTGAGGATAACATAGATATATTAGACTGTATCATTATCTATTTTAACAACGCTACTTTTATTCTTTCACAAACTGTGATATACTAAAAATAACAAAAGAAGAGCCACCAACGTGCAGCTAGCGTTAGGCTCATCTCAAGAACTACAGAAATTGAAATTGCCTAACGTGTGAGGTCCGCAAAACCTCTATTCGTTAGGCATTTTCGTTAGCTATAAAAGCAACGAACAACTTCTACGATTAACATAGAAAATTGAATCAATAAAGATAATTTCTCATATGTAGTCATAGTACCACCTCCTCCCATATTAGGAAGAGATGAGCCCAACAACACGTCGATGACTCTTCAATTAGTATTATACCAAAAAATTACTCGTATTGTTAATATTTCTCAAAAAATATCCCTGAGGAACGCAATGATGCGTAGCAGCCTTGTGGCGTTTCTTTACTGACTAAATTATAAAAACGCAAGAAGAGCACGGTGTGCCCAAAAAAATTAAGCCTATGTCACGTTCGTATGTATCATAATTCTATATACCCTAGAAGAGCACGACATGTTCCTGAACAAACATTATGAAATACCGTTTGTGAAGGAGTGTGCCGTGCTCTTCCCTACCACTAAGGAACGCAATGATGCGTAGTAGCCTTGTAGCGTTTCTTTACTGACTAAATTACACAAACACAAGAAGACCGCAACATGTTCCTGAACAAACCTAACCACTGTATCAGTTTGAGAAGGAATATGTTGCGGTCTTCCCTTTGCCTAATTAGCTATACGAACGCCACAGGCTACATAACATCACAAGTTACGACTCTTCGTGATCGTTAAATTGTGCAATGATTGTTTCCGCTTGTTTATGTGGTACTTCTTCGTATCCATTGAACTCCATATTAAACACACCTTGTCCTTGGGTCATGGAGCGCAATACTGTTACATAATCCAACATTTCTACCAATGGAACTTGGGCTTTCACCACAGTGATCCCTTCACGCACGCCTTGGTCCATGCCAAGTACACGACCACGACGGCTATTCAAATCTCCCATAATATCGCCCATAAATTCTTCTGGGCCGATGACATTCACATTATACACTGGCTCTAACAAAATCGGTTTTGCATCAGGCACACCTTTTTTCAATGCTTGAGCTGCTGCCATTTTAAACGCCAATTCAGAGGAGTCCACTGTATGATAAGAACCATCTAATAATGTCACTTGGATGCCAATCATCGGATACCCTGCCAAAAGACCTTTTTCCAATGTTTCACGAACACCTTTTTCTACAGCTGGAATGTATTGACGTGGCACAGCACCACCAAAGATTTTATCGATAAACTCGAACTCTCCTTCATATAGCGGAGCAATACCAAGTTTCACATGTCCATATTGACCATGACCACCACTTTGCTTTTTATGTTTACCTTCTACTTCCACTGTACCACGAATGGTTTCACGATACGGAATGTATGGAGTTTCTAATTTTGCACGAACCCCATATTTACGTTCCATTTTTTGTAAAATATGTTCTAAATGCACATCGCCCATACACCGTACTTGCATTTGACGACCTTCTACATCTTTCACTACTTCACAAGTAGGATCCTCTTCGGAAATACGTGCCAAAGCATTAGCTAATTTTTCTTCTTCCCCTTTTTTCTCAGGTACCATCGCCACACGATATAGTGGTTGTGGGAATCGAATTGGTGCATATTGTACTTTAAATTCCGCCGTACCAAAGGTATCCCCGGTTTTCGTTTCTCCTAGTTTAGGGATGACCACGATATCCCCAGCTTTTGCAACCTCTACTGGCACTTGTTGTTTACCAATTAAAGTCACCATTTTGCCCCATTTTTCTTCTACATCACGGGTCACATTGTAAAGTTTATCTCCTACTTTCAATTCCCCAGAGAAGACACGAACAAAACTTTGTTTTCCCGCAAATGGGTCAAGAATTGTTTTAAATACAAAACCCGTAAATGGTTTATCTGCCACCACGATATGCTCTTCCTTAGAATCCACACCGATAGCGGTCATCACCTTTTTCGTCGCATCTGGCATATAGCGAATCATACGGTCTAAGACTTGGTCCATACCAATACGGCTCAAGGCAGTACCACACATAACAGGACATACACGGCCCGTCAACATGCCTTCACGCAAACCTTGACGAATCTCTTCCAAGGTCAATTCTTGTCCGTCTAAATATTTTTCTAGTAATGTATCATTACCTTCTGCAGCTGCTTCCACAGTCATTTCACGAATTTCTTCTACTTTATCGGATAGCTCCGCTGGCACTTCCACTTCTGTCATCTTACCGTTTTCATAGACATAAGCAGTCCGTTTTGCCACGTCTATCACACCTTTGAAAGTAGGGCCTTCACCGATTGGAATCTGCAATGGCATGATAGCTTTACCAAATAATTCCCGCATCTTTTCTAAAGTGCCAAAGAAGTCTGCTTTTTCAACATCCATTTTATTAATGAAAGCCATACGAGGCATTTGCAATTCTACCCCATACTCCCAGGCACGAATAGTATCGATTTCTACGCCTGTACCAGCAGATAAGACCATAAGCATACCGTCTGCCGCACGCAAAGCAGAGCGTACTTCCCCATGGAACTCGGAGTAGCCTGGTGTGTCGATGAAGTTAATTTTATGACCTTTCCATTCACAAGGAGCCATACCTAATTGGATCGTCACATTCCGTTTGATTTCTTCTGGCTCAAAGTCCATGATATGTTTATTATCTTGACCTTTGCCAACAAAGTCTACAGCACCACAAGACAATAACAATGCCTCTACTAATGCTGTTTTACCCGCCCCGTCATGGGAGACCACCGCCACGTTTCTGATCAAATCACTAGTATATTCTTTCATGAACATCGTCCTCCTTTACAGCCGAAAACAGTCTATTGATTAAATAATTCTACAAACTTTTATAAACTCCTTTGAATAAGCTGAAATTTACATATGCAAATTACGCATAGCATAGACCTATGTATGAGAAAAACTAGTGTTACGAATACTTTCTCAAATGTTCAAACCTATCCCGTTACTTCTCTACTACACTAAAATTTTACTAGGTAAATTCTATAGTTTATGGTATTCTAATAGATATATGTCATTTTAGAGTATACATGGGAAGGGAGTTATATAGTATGAAAGACAATGAATCAAAGACATCATTGCATCGAGGACTGAAAAGTCGTCACATGCAGATGATTGCCTTAGGAGCCTCTGTGGGGACAGGCCTCTTCTACGGATCCGCCCCAACAATCCAATTAGTAGGACCAGGTGTTATTTTCTCCTATTTATTAACTGGTATCTTTATTTTCTTTTTAATGCGGATGTTAGGAGAAATGTCAGTTCGTGAACCTGTGTCTGGCTCTTTTACTTATTTTGCTAGTAAATATTGGTCTTCTTTTGCTGGTTATTTATCTGGTTGGAATTACTGGATCGTGTACATGCTTGCCAGCATGGCAGAACTGGCTGCTATTTCAGTATACTTAGATTTCTGGTTACCAGGCATTCCTCATTGGATTACTACCCTCGCTTGTATTACACTAGTCACCGTGATTAACCTCATCAATGTGCGTGCCTATGGAGAAGTAGAATTTTTTGCATCCCTCATTAAAGTAGTTGCTATCATCGCTATGATTGCTTTTGGTATCTTCCTCATTTTCTTTGGAGATATGGGTACATTTCCACAAAACTTCTCTAACCTTTGGGTTCACGGCGGGTTATTCCCGAATGGTGCTTATGGCTTCATCGCCTCTATCGCTGTGGTGATGTTCTCTTTTGGTGGAGTGGAACTCATTGGTATCACTGCTGGGGAAGCTGAAAATCCTGAAAAAACATTACCAAAAGCGATTAACGAATTATTAGCTCGTATCTTGATCTTCTATGTAGGTACAATGACTGTGATCATGGCATTATCTCCATGGAACGAACTAGGTACCCATGCAAGCCCATTTGTTCAAATCTTTACGAACATCGGCATTCCAGCAGCAGCACATATCTTAAACTTCGTTGTTGTTGTGGCTGCCTTATCCGTATACAATAGTTTACTCTACAGTAATTCTCGCATTTTACACAGCATGGCATTGTCTGGTGATGCGCCAAAAATCTTTAAGAACTTAACAGCTACAGGGGTACCATTGATTGCTACCTTATTCTGTGCAGCCTTAGCCTTGATCGTTGTATTCTTGACATACATTTTCCCAAGTGCTAGTGACGTGTTCTTACAATTGTTGGCAATCATCGTAGCAGGCTTGATTATTGCATGGTTCATCATTCCAGTGACACACCTTAAATTCCGCAAGCGCTTTGCTCGTGAAGGTCGCCTTGAGGAATTGAAATTCAAATCTATTTTATATCCGTTTACAAACTACTTCTGCTTTGCTTTCATCGCTATGGCAGTTGGCGTTATGTTGACGATGGATTCCATGCGCACATCCATCTACATCATTCCAGTGTGGATTGGCGCTCTGTACATTGCGTACCGACTTAAGAGAAAATAAAATCTGAATGCTAAAAAGGATAGCTGAGATATTCTCGGCTATCCTTTTATTGTTATTATATTATTAGAATGAATTTGTAAGTCTCTAGCATGACTTGAGTATGTCTACATTTAATTTAAAATGTAGCACTTTTCCTACTTTGGTAACCACTAAATGGTCAGATGGTATTTCTTTTAATTTACTATCTAGAGTTCGTTTACTCTTACCAATTACTGCTACAATTTCATCCTTGGTAGCGCCTGAAAAAAGAGAAAACATACTCGCTTGTAATGCTACAAAATAAATATCTTGTATCACTTGGTCTGTAATTTGGTTCTTTTCTACAAATCTTTCTAACTTTTTTTCCGCTTCACGTAAACGCTTCACTCTCGTTACTAATAACTCTTTTGCATTTTTTATCGTTGCTTCTAACAGAGTTAAAAACTCAATAATAAAATATGTTAAATCTCCACGGTTATATTCTGAATTAGTGATGATAAATGCATCATAATATTTCTTCTGATTATCTTTTATCACCTTGGAAAGTCTAAGTCCAATCAACGGATGGTATTCCCGTGAAATATATTGGGAGGAAATAATCCTAGATGTGCGCCCATTCCCATCATAAAAAGGGTGAATATATCCAAACAAATAATGGTAAATAGCGACACGAATTGGCACCTCAATAGTATCATCATTAAGTATACGAAGCGCTTCTGTCATCGTATCAATGATAGTCGACTCTGGAAACAGTCCTTGATGAATAATCTTATCGGTTCCCGTCTTTACATCTACACTATCTGCTCGGAATAACCGCCCATCAGGACGATCCTTCTCTTCAATTTCCGACCACAAAAAAGATTCATAAAACGTACGTAACTCTTCGCAAGTCCTTATCGATACACCTTCATCAGTGACATGTAATACTTGTTTATACTTTTCAATAATACTGTGAAAACGCAAAGGTCGATTACTATCAAACTGTTCCAAAGACTCTTTGATTTCACGCCGACTACTACGTACCCCCTCGATATCATTACTGGATTTTATCTCATCTACTAAAAAACTATTCATAAGATGATTCAGTAATACATTAGGCATCGGTTGAAGTTCTTTAATAAACTCTGCCGTTTCCTTATAAATGCGCAATACTAAACTCATCATTTCAGGGGCATAACAATAAAACGCTGGAAATGATACTTTTCGATTATATTCTTTGATAGCGATTGGCAAATGTACCGTAAACTCATGTTGGAAGCGTTCTTCATATCGTTTCTTCCAATCTGCCTCAGATTTTCTATATAGTTTATACAGCGATTCATATTTCATAGGACCCTCACTACTGAAAGAAACATAACGTTCTACATTTCAATGGAAATTTTCGTACTTTTTGCAAATGAATTTTTCTTCAATGGAAAAAATTGTACTTTTTGCGAATGAAAATATTCCCTTTGTATTAGATAGTACTATATTTTAGAATTTCCTACAAGCAGAGGTTTGGCTAAGTATTACAGATGTGATAGTATACTAGTGATAACTGACGTCCTTATTTACGTTTTATTTACGAGGTACCACCATGGCTTGGCTTGAAATTACATTGACCACGACGCACGAAGCGTCTGAACTTATCACGGATACTCTGCTCGCTCTAGGAGCAGAAGGTGTCTACACAGAAGATCCTTACGAATTTGACCAACTCACAGATGATGGATTTGGAATTATCAAACCCGAACGAGAGGAACTGTATGATTCCTCTGATGTTACTGTGAAAGCCTATATAGATCCCGATCTATATGGGATTGACGAGTTAGAGACTCTCATCAAAACCGAACTACAGCAGTTGCAAAGTACTTTCACCATGGATTTCGGCCCCCTCAATCTATCTATTACCATAGCTGACGAGTCTGGTTGGGACGATTGGAAAATGCAATATCCTCCAATTTCGATGACGGAACATTTGACGATTATTCCTGATTGGGCGGAATATAGCCCGCATGAAGAGGAGCGAGTGATCCGCATAGAACCTGGCATTGCCTTTGGCACTGGCGACCATCCAACCACACGATTGGCTATTCAGGCTATGTCTCAATATTTGACCCCTGAAAGTACCGTCTTCGACGTAGGCACAGGGTCTGGCATCATCGCCTTATCCGCAGGAGCCCTTGGCGCTCAATCTGTCACAGCTTTCGATCTAGATGAAACAGCCACCACTAATGCACAACACCACGTTGAAATGAACCAGCTAGGGTCCGTGGTGCAAGTACAAACGAATAACTTGCTGGAAGGCATTAGTGCCACCGCCTCTATTATCGTGGCTAATATTATTACCCCTATCTTGTTACGCTTATTGGAGGATGCCTATCGCTGTCTAGAACCAAAGGGAGTCTTCATCATGAGCGGTATCCAAGAAGGGGAAGAACAAGAACTCATCAATGCTGCCAGTGCTGTTGGGTTTGTCAATCTATCTATTACAACAGAAAATAACTGGGTCTGCATCATCTGTCATAAATAATAGTTGGTAGCAATTTCAACATCTCCCCCTAGTTACCTTATACTTAATATATCAAAAAGTAAAAAAAGCACGATTCTAAAATTTATTGCACAAAAAATGCGATTTCGAGCACGATTTTAGTTTTCGCGCTTTTTTCGCGTTTTTCTATGCCATGTATAGCATTTATATTATTACATAGATTTGCTTACAAGCTAATCTATTAGCCTATTCTTTGTCATACTTCTACAACAATTTTCTGCCCTGTTCGCATGTGATAGCACACCAGACGATAGGCTCTTAGAGCAAAGGATTTTCCAACCTCTTGAGCATCTGCATACAACGGATCATGTACTAGCGGATGCCCTATATATGCCATGGTCACTCGAATCTGATGGGTTTTGCCCGTCCATAATCGAATGCACACTTCCGTTGTATCTTGGCTTGTATCATAAGATAGAACTTCATATTCCGTTTTTGTCATCGTGCCCTCTGGATGCACTTCTTGATGAATCCCGTCTACACTCTTACGCAGAGGTAACTCTAATACACCTTGCGACTGTTCTACTCGACCTTTTACAGTGGCACGATACCATTTCTCCAATCGGTTATCATCCATCTGCAATTGGTAATAATGCTGCGCCAACCCATGCTTAGCTACTACCACCAAACCCGATGTATCTCTATCTAAACGATTTAAAAATCGCACTTTTCCATAGATTTTATGTACTTTAAAATAGTGAGCCACTCCATTCGCTAAGGACACTTGCCCTTTCGAGTTCATCGTGATCCCCGATGGTTTATCCACGATGAGAATATCTTCATCTTCATAGGCAATGACTAGTGGCATCTCTATTGGGTCGTGGTCAATGCGCTCTTTTAGAGGTAGTATCTCTAGCACCATCCCCTGTGAAAGCCTCGTTTTCGCTGTACAAATCCGTCCATCTAATCGAACACCTTTTGCCGAAAAGAGGTCTTTCATTGTTTTTCGTGGGAATTGATGGGCATCAAGCCATTCTCCTACCGTCGTCGCTGTTGAGTTTTCAATTGTATATGTTAAGGTGCGTTTGTCTTTCATACGGTTTCCATTTCATCTTAGTTATTGATGTCTAGGTCATCTTCCAATACGTATCTTTTAATACATATTTTTTAGATCCTACTTGCTATATATCCATGCTTTCGTCAAAATACAGCAATGGCTTTTTACTTTTTCTCTACTGTCCTACCTATATTTTACCATATCCGGCCTTATAAAACGTCTCTCCTTAGCAAATAAAATAGTAGAATTAACAATGATAAAGACGATTACATTTCTTTTTTTGCAAAATATGCTATCCTATATACAAAGAATAGCAAAACGTGTGGTGCGTTAAGCTCATCAAAATATGTTTGTTGTGCCTAACGTGATGAGATACTTCTCTTTACATTAGGCACGGTTTCTTTTATAAGAATACTACTTATGTCGTAGCATTACATATAAGGTGATAATCGCTACTATGAGCATCAAGAAATTAAAAGCTGTAACGCAATAGTATGTTGTGTTGCAGCTTTTATTTTATATACAGCATCTGGCTATATTTGCATTACGCTTTGCCTCATACTAGAACTTTACATGTTACGAGCCTTACTAAAATCATTATATAATCTAATGCTCATCTAACACTATGATAACAATTCCTCATAACAATTGGAATATATATGAAATATTCTACTTTCACCAAATTGTATAGGACACTCTCATATACCGATACTAAGCATGCAAAACCTATATCATTCTATCTAAAATGTGAATGCTAATTCAGTTGACAGATATTCTCATAACTTATAAAATGATAATATATATCACTAAAAGTAAGGCTACTTTATATAGAAGGTACTTTTTATACTCTCCCCTTATATATAAGTAGTCTTTCTTTATGTGTAAGGTTTGTGTAAATTTTTACAGAAAGGTGTGTTTCTAATGAATCAAATGTTATCTATTTTCCAACAAGGCGGACCGGTGATGTACCTGTTCCTGATTATTTCCGTGCTCACCATCGCTATTGGGATTGATCGTGTGTTAGTATACCGCAAAACAGCGGGTGCCAATCGTTTCGTAGAAGAAACGATGGCTACAAAATTTGCTCAAGGTAATGTGAAAGAAGCCTTAGCATTTGCCGCAGAGCATCCTGACAATGTATTGGCTCAATTGGTGGTAGAAGGTTTGACGGCTCACCAAGATGGATTCGCTGTAGAACCTACATTAGAAGCCCAAGCTATGCGTACTGTAAACGTATTGCAAGACCGTTTAAGCTTGTTGAGTACCTTTGTTACATTGGCTCCTATCTTGGGTCTATTAGGTACCGTTGTGGGTATGATTAATTCTTTCAGCGTCTTAGATTTATCCAACGGTCAACCGATGGCCATTACCTCTGGCGTAGGGGAAGCGTTGATAGCCACTGCTGCTGGTTTATGTGTTGCCACAGTCGCGCTTGTGTTACATGCGATTTTCTCTCGTAAAGTCAACTTAATCGTATCTGACATGGAACAAATGATGGCTTCCATCGTTCGTTTCCTTCATAAAAAGGAGAATGCCTAATGAAACTTCGGAGTATGAAAGTACAAGAAGAACCGAAGTTAATGATCATCCCTATGATTGACATCATTTTCTTCCTTCTTGTGTTCTTTATGATTAGCACCATGACTATGGTACAACAAAATACTTTCAAAGTGGGCTTACCACAAGCGAGCTCTGCTCAATTAGATATGAACCAACATGTAAATATCACAGTCATGGCGGATGGCAATATTGCTTTCAATAAAGAAAGTCTCGACAAGGAACAATTGATTCGCCGTGTGCAAATTGAGCTGCAACGAAATCCTGATTTACAAGTCATTCTAAACGGTGATAAAGACGTCAACTATGGATTTGTCATTGAAACATTCGATGCTTTGAAGCAAGCAGGTGTGAAAAAACTATCCATTGCCGTAGAAAAGAGGTAATCCGTGAAGGAAGATAAATTTTGGAAATACGCTCTCTATATCTCCTTAGCGGGTCATATCGCACTCATCCCTGTGGCCTCTGCCATTTTTAACAAGGTCACAGAACCCTTTCATGAGTCTACGACGACCTTCTACGAGGTAAGTATGGCTGAAAGTGCGCCGGAACAAGCAGAGTCTCAGCAACCCGCGGAAGCACAACCACCACAAGAGGAAAGCGCCCCTCCGGAGCCACAAGAAGCCGTGGCTGTTCCTGAGATTCCAGAAGCTATGAAGCCAGAACCTCGGCCAGAACAGCCTAAGCAAGAAGTACCAAAGCAAAAGCCAAGTACCTTGCCTAAACAACAACCGATTACATCACCGCAGTCTAACGCAGCTCTCCAAGCTGCCGAAGCAGCTGCCCGTGCTAAAGCGGAGGCCGATGCAGCCGCCCGTGCCCAAGAACAAGAAGCACGGACAACCGTGGTTAACTCTCCGTACCCTCTGGCAGACCCAAAACCTACGAACCCAACACCAGGGCAAACCGGTACCGTATACGTCACAGCTCGTATCTATGAAAGTGGCCAAGTAGCAGACGTCGAAGTATCCGGCGATGCGAACAGCGCCCAACAAAACGCAGTCGCTGCCTACGTACCAACCATCCCATTTGCCCCTGGAACTAACAAATTCGGAGATCCATTACCATCCGTCGTAAGATTCTCCGTAGTCTTCCGATAAAACTTTGAGTTTTATAGACAACTGTGTTATACTAAACATAACAAAAGAAGAGCCACCAACGTGTCCAAGGCGTTAGGCTCATCTCAAGAAAATAGAAACTTGAAAATGCCTAACGTGTTAAGGTGTGTCAGACCTTATTCGTTAGGCTTTTTCATTACTTATTGAAGAAACGAAAAACACCAAACTATTTCCCTAAGGAACGCAGTTACGAGTAGTAGCCTTGTGGCATTCCTTTCTACCTAAATCACACAAATACAAAAGACCGCAACATGCTCCTGAACAAACCTAACCACTGTATCAGTTTGAGAAGGAGTATGTTGCGGTCTTATTTATGATGCCTCAATGAACAAACGTCACAAGCTACATAGCGGAATAAGACCCGCCCCTGAGCGCACTCGTCAGCGACATAGGGCAAGATTTACTAGTATAGACAATCGCAAAAGAGCACGGCATACTCCGGAGCAAACCTAACCACTGTATCAGTTTGCGGAGGAGTGTGCCGTGCTCGCCCTTTGCACTATGAAGGACTATCTTGCCCTATGGAGCTAACCACAAGCGAAGCTCGTCGATTGCCCTTTCTTTGGCTATAATCCCATGGGAACTCCATACCTGATTCGTCACCACGTGTACATATCCTTCTTGTACCGCTGGAATGGTGTGCCAAATTTCCATAGCCTGTATATCCTGCAATTCTTTTCCCACTTGATCCGTAGTCATCCGATTACTTGCCCCGTAAGCTGAGCTAACTAACAAGTATTTCGCATCGATATCCGGTAACATTTCATGAGAAACGGCATTATTACTTTTACCATCTAACGCTAATGACTCTGTATCCGGTGTAATATTCAGCAAATCAAAAATAAATCGACTATTTACACTAGAGGAATACGGATATAAGCGTATTTCTTTTTTCATGACCCGAATGTAGGCTAATGGACTATCTCCAATGCGAGATTTTATAGCCATACGAGCCTCTTTCACATGATTATAGTATTGACGCAATCGTGCTTCTGCTTGTTTTTCACGGTGCAGCACCATGCCGATGGTCAGCAATGCCCGCTCCGCATTTTGCAATTCAAAAGCTGCGGTGGGCGCAATTTTACTCAATGCATCAAAGGTACTACGAGTGAAGGAATCACGCATAATAATCAAATCTGGTTTTAACGCCTCAATTTGCTCTAAATTGATGGTCTTCGTTTCCTCGTTAATACTGATATGCTGTACACCTTGCGCATCTAGTTCATCGTGCAAGTAAAAGTTATCCCGATTGTAAGCCCCCACCATAGGTGCTCCTAAGGCATACATAGGGTCTTCCATACGGATCACCACGATACGGTCCTGCTTATCAGGGATGACAGTAGTACCATATTTATGGTGCAATACCATTTTTCCATCTTCATTGGTAATGAGCTTCTCCGCAGATTGTTTTACTTTCTTGAAGCGAGCATTCATTTCTTTCGTAATAGCCTCATCGGTGTCGAGCCGCTTTTCTTTCACTACCGAACCTTCTCCCAAACGGGGGGCACCCCAGCTACTGAAAGTTCCACTCACTAAGCCATATACAAGCCCTGCTACAATCGCCAATGCAGCTACCCAGCCGAGATAGGATCCAATACGACGTCCCATCATAATGTACCACCTGCTTGCTTCACTTTTTCCACCGATGCATGGGTATAGGCAATACAGTAGGGACGATTCGTCCGTGGGTCATTCAAAATAATGGAGTCTACTCCAAAAATTTTGCTCAACATTTCTTCTGTTAATACCTCATGCGGACTTCCTTGAAAGTGCACATCTCCATCTTTCATAGCAATAATATGGTCCGCATAACGCGCCGCTTGATTTAATTCATGAATGACCATGATCACCGTTTTCTTGTATTCTTGGTTCAATCGTTCCACTAATTCTAATACATCCATTTGATGAGAAATATCTAAATAACTAGTAGGTTCATCCAAAAATAGAATATCTGTATCTTGCGCAATCGCCATAGCAATCCAAGCTCGTTGGCGTTGACCACCAGATAAATTCTGAATCGGTGTATAAGCAAAGTTATGCAAATCCGTTACATCAATGGCCCAATCAATTAACTCACGATCCCGTTGACTTTCACGTTGCAAAATACCAGATTTGTGGGGCGCACGACCATAACTAATGAGGTCACGCACTGTCAAAGACCCTGGTGCCATTGGATTCTGTGGTAGAATTGCCAACTGTTTCGCCAATTCCTTCGTATCTTTTTTATGAATATCCTCGCCATTTAAAATGACGGAGCCCCCTTTTGGTGCAATGATTCGACAAATCGTTTTCAACAGAGTGGATTTACCGCAACCATTGGAGCCAATCAAGGCAGTTACCTTTTCCAAGGGAATTCTAATATCTACGTCCTTACTGATAATCTTATGTTCATACCCAGTAGAAACGTGTTGTAATTCAAATGCCATATCTTATCCTCTCGTCCGTGCCAACACATATAGAAAATAGGGTGCTCCCACCAATGCTACGATAATACCTACTAACATTTCATCTGGAGCAATGATGACTTGTCCTATCCAGTCTGCTGAAAGTAACAATAGAGCTCCTAATAATAGGGTCACTGGTAAATAATAGCGATGGTTCACACCTACTAAACGCCGTGCAATATGTGGCGCAATTAAACCAATAAAACCAATACTACCGCCTACAGCGACACAAGAAGCAGCTACAACGACTGCAATGCAAAGAAAGGTAACACGTTCCTTTGTAATCCGTGCCCCTAAACCGATAGCGGTTTCTTCATTTAAATTCAGTACATTTAATTTTGTGGAGTAGCAATATAAAGCTATCGCACCAATCGCTACAATCGGTGCTAAGACCATTACATGGTTCCAGCTATTTCCAAAAATCGTACCGATGAGCCAAGTATTGATTTGATTAAATTTATCTGGACTTAAGGTCACCATAGTCACCATTTGTACTGCATGAATACCTGTAGATACAGCGATACCATTTAATATTAATGTCATCGGCGACAAACTACGACCTTTTCGATACGACATACGGAAAATAATTAGCGCTGCCAATCCACCGCCAATGATGGCAAAGAGAGGTGCTTTCCAAATTGTAGTTATCGCATTAGCTGGCTCAAAATAGATGTATAACATCACCGCTACACCAGCGCCTGCATTGACACCGAGCACGCTAGGACTAGCTAATTCGTTACGAGTGATAGTTTGAAAGATAGCTCCAGATAGAGCTAAACCTGCACCGATACAAATAGCTAGCACGGATCTAACCATACGGAAGTCAAAAACAATGCGCTCTTGCCATTCTGTCCCATAGCCGGCGATAATTCGCACTAAATCCATATAGGAAAACTCAGAAAATCCCGTTCCTAAATGGATTACAAACATCACTGCCAACGCTATTAACAACCCAATAGCCCATAGGGTAAATCGTCTACCTTGATGCATTAGTTAGCCTCCTTTCGATTCGCTAAATAGAGAAAGAAAGGAACCCCTACTAAGGCGGTTACCGCTCCTAAAGGCACTTCAAATGGTGGCGACACCACACGTGCCACCGTATCTGCTACGATGACCACAATAGCACCTAAAATAGCGGAAAAAGGAATGACTTTTTCATAGCTGAGACCTACCATGTAACGAGCCATATGCGGCACAATGAGTCCCACAAAGCCGATAGGTCCTGCAATGGCTACGGCAGATCCACTTAACAGTAATACTGTAAGACCTGCTAAGAGGCGAATTTGAGTTAACTTTCCACCCAAACCAACTACCACTTCATCGCCTAAGCTAAGCAAGGTAATTTGTTTAGAAATGGCCAAGGCAATTAGCACACCGATAAGAGTCCAAGGAGCCACTAACAACACTTGCTCCATACGAACGCCACCAATACCCCCAGCTGTCCAATAACTCATATCTTGAGCTACATCAAAGAAAACAACTAAAGCTTGTGTAATGGCCATAAAAATAGCACTAATAGCAGTACCTGCTAAAGCTAAATATACTTTAGATCCCTTCGCCATACCTCGATTGGCTAAGTATAAAATACAAGCCGTTGCCAATCCAGCCCCTAAAAAGCTGAATAATATGGTCATATTTAAACTTGCCATAGGGAAGGCAATCATAGCAATAGCCAGACCAAAACTAGCCCCTGCATTAACCCCTAAAATAGAAGGACTCGCCATCGGGTTATTTGTAATCCCTTGCATGAGCGCTCCTGCGACGGCAAAATGAATACCGCAGATGAAAGCCACCAACAATCGAGGTATACGAATTGTATTAATGACGATGCTATCTGTATTCACAGAGCCACTCCAAATACTATTCCAAATCATCTCTAGTGAAATGGACCTTGCCCCTACCGATAAGAATACAAAACTACCTAATCCTAGGATAAGCAAGGCCACTATCATTTGACCTGTAAACTTTCCAAAGAAAGACGTATTCTTATGAGGTGCATAGGATGAAGACATATCTTTCCGTACCATGTATCTCCTTTCTTGTATATCATGACATAGAAAAGAACCCTCTGCATAACAGAAGGTTCTTCCCCTAAATGGATATATCTAGTTAGATTATATAATCATTAGAATCCAGCAGTTAAAGATACCATAGCTGTTCGTCCATTACCTTGGTAAACAGATCCATTTAATGCATTCCAGTAATCTTTATTCAACACATTGTACACATCTGCACGAACTGTCATTGGAACGTGACCACTATTCCATGTGTATCTAGCACCTAAATCCCATGTGAAGTATCCAGGAACACGAATTGTATTATCTTGGTTGGCAAATGCTGGTCCTGTATAGTTCAAGCGCGTTGTGAAAGTTAAGCCTTTCACGCCTTTTACATCTTGTTCTAATCCTACTACAGCATTGACTTTTGATGTACCTTCAACACGGTGACCTTTTGCATTGCTATCTGAATTATCTTTTGTATAACGAGAGTCTAATAACATGAAACCACCCAATACACGAGTACCTTTTGTAGGTTCACCAAATACATTGAACTCTAGTCCACGGTTGCGGATTTCAGTACCTAAACTATAATAACGGTCATTGCCATTCACTGGTTTCACTGTTGTATAGCTCAATGCTGGTGTTTTAATATTGAAAGCACTTACCGTTGCTGTGTATTTACCAAAGTCAAATTTTGCACCCACTTCATATTGTTTTGCTTTGTATGGTTCTATAGCTTCGCCGAAGTTTACAGCCTTGTCTTTGGTTACACTATCAGATTGTAAGCCTTCCATATAGTTTGCATATACAGAGGTTTTTTCATTAAATTTATGAACAATACCTACTGCCGGTGAGAATGCTGTTTTATCGTAAGAAGCATATTTATCAGCACCATTGAAAGCTTTATTTATACGTGGGAAGTTTTGTGTTTTAATTTTTTGTAAACGACCACCTACAATAAATTGCCAACTTTCATCTTTGGTGGTAATACGATCTGTAATAGATACACCGGTTTGAATGCTTGTATCATTCAAATGCGTATACCAATTTAAATCACCTTGTGGTGCACCCCAGTTTGTAGTTTGAACATAGAAGTTAGCTGCCACATTATTTAAACTACGATTTGCCATGTATCGTTTGTATTCAGAACGAGCGAAAGCAACGCCAATATTATGGTTTACATCGCCCGTAGTAACCTTACCTTTTACACCTACTTCTACAGATGTAGATTTATTGATTTGGTTGTTATATCGGTAACGAAGATTGGATTTACCATTAATATCATTTACTTGGAATTCATTATACAAATAGTCCATGGATGTATAGCGCATACCAAATCCTGCGTATGCCGTCCAATTTTTATTGAAATCATACTCACCACTGATAACACCATATTTCTCTGTTACACGACGATATGTTCCATCAGCGCCATATTTTTTATGATGATCTGCATTTTTTACAGTAAACACATCTTGCTTTGTGCTAGCTAAGAATTTATTACCAAATGTAATACGATACTGTGGGTTTTCAATTTCGTTATAGACGTAGCCCAAGTCAATAGCTGCGCGTACTTTCTCACCACGCATATCAGCACCAATTGCTACTGTACTTGCATTATTTTTTTCGTTATCATTTGATGTTACTCCATTACGGTTCAACACGTTCACACGCACACCATATTTATTGTTATCACCAAAACGATGACCTGCATCCACATGTTGTGTGAATTGAGATCCATTACCGAAGGATAATTTCACCTTTGTAATGTCTTTATCTGTAGCGCGTTTTGGTACAAAGTTGATTGTACCCCCAATAGTACCATTTGGTGGCATACCTCCCAATAAGGCAGCAGGTCCTTTAATAACGTCTACACGTTCAATACTTTCCGTACCTGTATAAAAGCGTGGAGATATGTTGTATAATCCATTAAATTGCGTATCTTGTTGTGTAGTACGGAATCCACGAATGGACCAAGCGCTAGAAGCACCCGATAAAGATTGATCTTTTACAGACGCATCATTAGCTACCACATCAATTACATTGGATGCCTGTTTATTTTCCATCAACTCATTAGTATAACCACTAACGTTAAACGGTGTATCAATAAAGGATTGATTACCCAACACCCCCATTAAACTAGATTGAGATACTTGACCGCCTGCATACGCACCTTCTACGGAATCCGGTGTTGCAGCTACTTCTTCTACTGCTGCACGAGCTGGTGCATGCACCACAAATTCACCTAAATCAAATACTTGTACAGCATGCGCTGTGCCACCGAATTGGAAGAGGACACCTGTGGCTGCTGCAAATGATAACAATTGCTTTCTTGTCTTGCTATTCATAATACACTCCTAACACAAAAACCTTACCAAGATATAGATTTCATATCTTTATATAATAAATATTATCATTATAAAGTCCGTCACGCAATATATTTCTTCATCTTTTCTTCATGTTTTATGCTAATTTTGATATAATTATTCCTTTTATTCATAGAGATAGTGTAGGACATGAATTACATCATAGATTGTATAGCAACACATTAACACTCTTGATACTATAGGTATACTTCTGTATATTTCCAATGATTTATATCTTCTATACACGACTATAATTATATCATCATCACCACCATACTCGTCCATTTGTTTTGACACATTTATTCACCATGAATAATATAGTCAACTTCTAATAAATTGAAAATAACAATCTTCATCTATTCTAATAAATACTACTAATTATTATCAGAAATTATGCAAGTAACGCCGCACAAGTAATTTCCTGAGGAATGCCGTTACGAGTAGTAGCCTTGCGGCGTTCCTTACTATCTAAATCGCGCAAACGCAAAAGACCGCAACATACTCCTGAACAAACCTACCGTAGGATCAGTTTGAGAAAGAGTATGCCATGGGCTTTCCTTTATCATATTCAGCTACGAACGCCACAGGCTACATAGCGGAACAAATGACGATCCACAGGCTACATAGCAAAACAAGTGACGACACAAAGTCTACATAAAAGAAAAAGAACCATCCAAAGGATGGTTCTTACTATGGTGGACGATGACAGGATCGAACTGCCGACATCCTGCTTGTAAGGCAGGCGCTCTCCCAGCTGAGCTAATCGTCCATATGTGGTGACCCGTCCGGGAATCGAACCCGGGATACCGCCGTGAAAGGGCGGTGTCTTAACCGCTTGACCAACGGGCCAGAATGGCTCCTCGAGTAGGACTCGAACCTACGACCGATCGGTTAACAGCCGATTGCTCTACCTGCTGAGCTATCGAGGAATAATACAAGAGTTATTATATAGTACTTTCATATAAAATGCAAGTATTTTTTATATATTTTAAATTTTCACTTCGTGTAAATCAATTATATTCGCTAAAAACTCGGAATGATCTATCCTACTAGCTCGCATAGTATCTTCGATGGCGTCACTCATTAACTCTGCTGCCAAAGTGCCTACCACATTCACATCAGCTACTACTTCTTTTTCTATATTACAAGTAGACGGACTTTCAGTTATTCTCCTCAAACCATTTTGTATTTCAAAATGATGGTCATCATTGTTAACATTAGCACCTTTATTACCACTCTCTTGAGCAGAATTAGTATGATACTCCACTAACTTATCTGACTTAGACACAGAGAACGCATAGATTGTATCTCCATCAGACAGGGTCCCCACAGGGCGAATAGACCGCGCATATCCATTGGTAGCCATCATAGCAATTTTCGTTAACTCCCCTTTAGTAAACTTAGCATTTGTCACAACAACTCCAATAGTAGTATTCCCCTTTTCCATACCTAGAACCGCTTCACCTCGAGCATTGCTATCCTTTAGCGGTACATCCTCCATGCTACCTATTATGGATTTCCCTACCAACGGCTTACTTTCAATTACACCTACGTATTGATCAAACATCAGCTGACAAGCATCCAATATGTGCTGACGTTCTTCATCCATGACACCTCCTAGGGCATGTCCATAACGATCGTACACATTACCAAAGGCATTCACTACCACAACAGCACCTACCACAAGGTCCCCTAGCTTTGCAGCTGCATACCCGATGCCACCCTTCATGGCCCGTTCCATGCCACACACCTTACCTACGGTAGCTCCTGTACCGGCGCCTATATTACCAGACATTGGTTCCGTTCTTGCAAAAGTACTTTCACAAGCATCATACGCCATCTGTACTGTGGGACGTGCTTTAGGATGTCCATAGGATAAGTCATAAATATCGCTTTGGCAAACAATGGGTACCACCCCATAAGCTGTAGGAAAGCCAATATGCCGTTCCTCTAAGCATTGCATGACCCCATCGCTAGCACAAAGACCAAAGGCTGATCCACCGCCTAAGACCAAGGCATTCACTGGCGTTGGCGCTGTCGTCGGATCTAGAACACCACTTTCACGGGCTGCAGGACCACCTCCACTAATGTGTAAACCACCTTGCGCACCATGAGGAAAACGCAATACGGTCAACCCAGTTTTACCTAACGCATCCGTAGCATTCCCTACCTTTACAAAATCTATTTCATTCCATGATATTCTTTCCATAGCCACCTTCTACTCCGACTTCCTTTATTAAGCATTATCCTACTCATGCACAAACTATCTATCTCATTTTATAAACAATTAGCTATACTAGATGCTATCTCTATGAATTCAGACAACTCTATAAACAACCATCCCTGTTATATCTAATGCTATCATTTGATAAGCACAAATTTTGACTCATATCCCTAGCATATACCATGTCTATCCAATTCATAATATAATACTTCCATCATAGCACAAACAGGTATCTCTTTCTACTAGAGATACCTGTCAATTACTGATATGCAAACTATGTTCATACAGATTCAAATGTTACTGTATACTATGCAACCTAGCGCCACACAGATTAGTTATGCGCTTCCACTTTCAAAATCGCTTCGGTCAATAATTCTTCTGTCACCACATAAGGGCTAATCACTACATCACGAACAGAAGCTGCTTTTTTCACGATCATTGGGATATGTTCTTTTGTTAATCCCATGTCGGAAAGTTTCGTAGGCCATCCAATTTGACGGTACACTGGAAGCCATCGATCCAATTCCTCATCTTGCTTATCTGCTGCAAATAATACTAAGAGACCGTAAGCCACCATTTCCCCATGGAGATGGTTTTCTTCTGTATGAGGGTCTTCGGCACAGCCATAGCAAACGGCATGTGCAATAGTACTGTTAAAATCCCCTGGCATGCATCCAGAAACGATACCAGTGGTCAGTACAACGGCCATCACCAATTCATCAAAAAGGCGGTTACGTTCTCCCTTTTCATTAGCCGTAAGGGCTTCACGACCATGTGCGAAAATTGGTTCCGCACACATCTTGGATAAAGACAAGCCCACTTGTACATTATAAGATAAGTCACGACCACGTGTAGCCATATGCGTTTCATAATGCTTCGCTATGGTATCACCCATACCTGCCCAGAAATACTGACTTGGGGCTTTCACCAAAATGTCTGCATCAATAAATGTATGCACTGCAGGACGTTTTAGGAAGGCTACGCTATCAAAGGTATGGTCCAAAGTATAAATGGCAATCGCCTCGGATGTAGCCGCACAAGTAGCGGCAATGGTAGGCACTGTGATGACAGGAATATCCCCTAATGCAATACTTGTTAATTTTGTGGTATCTAGGGCCTTACCGCCGCCCACACCGATAAGGAAATCCGCCGTCTGCAAAGATTCCTTTTTCGCTAATTCATTCGTTACGGCATAGGCACATTCACCGCCAAAATGCACCACTTCTAGCACTTCAACTCCAGCTGTTTCAAGGGCTGGTTGCAAGAAAGGTAATGTCACAGATAACGATGTATCTCCACCGATAATAACAGTTTTCTTGCCTAACTGTTTCGTATACTCTCCTATAGTGTCAAAAATTTCGTGTCCTCCAAAGCTATAGCTTGGTAATGTATGTACAGGTCTCATCCAATCATCCTTTCTATGAGTCCACTTAGGGCGTACCATTGTATGTTAAAACGTAATACAAAGTATTATAGGACGATTGAAAGGAAATTGCAATCACTATAGGAGATGTGTATATATAGTGCTATGGTTATATATGTTTGCTATGAAAGTACTAGCACACCCGATTCACAGGCTCCCCTTTCAAAAATGCCACAATATTATCCATCACGATGTGAGCCCGTGTAACAAATGCTTCTTGGCTCGCAAAGGCAATGTGTGGTGTTAATACTGTACGAGGTGCATCGCATAATGGATGGTCTGTTGGGATTGGCGGTTCTACTTCAAATACATCGATGCCTGCGCCACGTAATTTACCGGCATGCAAGGCTTTCGCCAAAGCTTCGTTATCCACCACAGGTCCACGCGCCGTATTGATTAACACGGCTGTATCTTTCATCATATCAATGCGTGTTGCATCGATTACATGGCGTGTCTCTTCTGTTAATGGTACATGTAAGGATAGAATATCTGCTTCTTGTACTACTGTGTCGAGGTCTGTAAAAGTAATCCCTTCTGCCACTAACTCAGGTTTTTCTGAACGGTTATAGGCGATAACCTTACAGCCAAAAGCTTTCGCAATGCGTGCCACCGCACTACCGATTGCGCCTGTTCCCACGATACCAAAGGTTTTTCCATACAATTCAAATCCAGGTAGTCCATCTTTGGTACCGCCTGTCCGTGTGCGACCATCGCAAGGCAATACATGACGAAGTACGGAAATGGCTAATCCAAACACCAATTCTGTAACGGCTTGCGTAGAATAACCGGCCGCATTGCTCACGACGATACCTTTTTCACGGCATGCCTCTAAATCGATGTGGTCCACTCCTGTGAAAGCCACTGAAATAAACTCCAACTTTGGACATTGGCGAATGATCTCACCTGACAAAGGTTGATTCGCCAAGATAATGATAGACGCCTGACGAACACGGTCCAATAATTTTATTTGATTGGTTTCCTTTGTGCCGTATACGACTAGTTCATAGCCTTCTGCCTTGAAAGGCTCCGCTAGGGATTGTAACAATGTTTCGGATACTCCTAATGGTTCCATCACAACAATTTGTTTCATGAGATAACCTCACTTTCATACTTAGTATACAGGTATTAGTTAGTCAAACTACGTACCGGCGCCGGAATACGACCACCACGGCGAATGAACTCTTCCGAACTAAATGGATGCACTTTTATAATCGGTGCATATCCCAAGAGTCCACCAAACTCTACAATATCTCCTACCGTCTTATTTGGTACAGGAATGAGTCGTACCGCTGTCGTTTTATTATTAATCATGCCAATAGCCGCCTCGTCCGCAATAATTGCAGAAATCGTCGCTGCTGAGGTATCTCCCGGTACAGCAATCATATCTAGTCCCACAGAGCAAACACAAGTCATAGCTTCTAATTTATCTAAAGACAAACTGCCTAATGTAACCGCATCAATCATGCCCTTATCTTCGCTGACAGGAATGAAAGCACCACTTAATCCACCTACGTGAGAGGATGCCATAAGGCCACCTTTTTTCACAGCATCGTTTAACAAGGCCAAGGCTGCCGTAGTACCATGGGTACCGCACGCTTCTAGCCCCATTTCTTCTAGCACATGTGCTACAGAGTCCCCTACGGCAGGTGTGGGTGCTAAAGAAATATCGATAATACCAAATTGTTTATTCAATCTACGTGATGCCTCTTGTGCTACTAATTGTCCCACACGAGTAATTTTGAAAGCTGTCCGTTTAATCGTTTCCGCTACTACATCAAATGGTTCACCTTTTACAGATTCCAAAGCATGTTTCACTACTCCAGGACCACTGACACCAACACTAATTGTTGTCTGACCTTCTGTGACCCCATGGAAAGCCCCTGCCATGAACGGATTATCTTCTACAGGATTGCAGAAAATCACTAGCTTCGCACAACCCAAAGCATCTCTATCGGCTGTGAGACGGGCTGTTTCTTTCACAATGTGTCCCATGTCAGCCACTGCATCCATATTGATGCCTGCCTTTGTAGAACCGATGCCTACAGAGCTACATACAATATCTGTCGTCGCTAACGCTTCAGGAATGGAAGCTATGAGCTTGCGATCTCCCTCTGTATACCCTTTCGACACCAAAGCAGAGAAACCACCGATGAAATTTACACCTACTGCTTTTGCTGCTTGATCTAAGGCACGAGCGATGGACACATAGTTGGGTAAGTTGGAGGCACCACCAATTAAAGAAATTGGTGTCACAGAAATACGTTTATTAATGATAGGTACTCCTAGTTCACGCTCTAAATCTTCCCCTGTTTTCACTAAATATTCTGCTTCCTTCGTAATATGGTCATAAATACGAGTGCACATACACTCCCCATCTTCCGAGATACATCCTAATAGGCTAATCCCCATCGTGATGGTCCGCACATCTAACTTATTATCTTGAATCATCCGATTCGTTTCTAAAATATTTTCAATACTTAACATAGGTACCCTCGCTTATCCCACTCGATGCATGCTTAAAAAGATGGCTGCATTTTGCGCTAAAATTTGAACCCCTAATCGTTCTCCTTCTGCGGCTAACGCTTTTTGGATACCACTTAAATCAGCGGAGTCACTGACCTCACACATCATGATCATATTAAAAATACCATCCAAAATAGTTTGGTTAATGGATACTACATTTACTTCATTGTCCGCTAACACACGAGTCACTCCCGCAATAATACCTACTCTGTCTTGCCCTACCACTGTCACAACTAATTTCATATTTTCATCTCCTATCAAATACGTATCCAATTGTAGTTTCATTATAAATTATAGTCATTCAAATTTCAACGAATATATAAAGTTCTTGACTTTCACTATAAACTATGAAATAATAGTACGATTTGTGAAACAAGGAGGTTCCTATGGCAGATGATCGTTTAATTGTAGCCTTAGATGTGTCCTCACTAGAGGAGATGAAATCCATCGTAACATCCTTAGGCGATTCCGTCAGCTATTATAAAGTTGGTATGGAATTATTTTATGCAACAGGTGAACAAACTGTAGCATTTTTACGGGACCACAATAAATCCGTATTTCTTGACTTGAAATTACATGACATTCCAAATACGGTAGCCCATGGTATTAAATCATTAACTCGTTTGGGGGCCAAGTTAATCACCATCCACAGTCAAGGTGGCAAAGTGATGATGGAAGCGGCTATGAACGCCGCCAAAGAACAAGCTGCTGAACTAGGCATTGAGCGTCCTAAACTATTGGCGATTACAGCGCTAACCAGCTTTGATGATGAAAACTGGTCCGCTATTGGTGGGTCTTTACCAATTTCAGACCATGTAGTAAAACTAGCTAAGCTAGCTAAAGAGGCTGGTGTAGATGGCGTTGTGGCTTCCCCATTAGAAGCAAAACTAATTCGTGAAGCCTGCGGAGAAGATTTTTTAATCGTCACACCAGGTATCCGTCCATCGTTTGCAGCTACTAACGACCAAAAACGTATTGCTACCCCTAGTAGCGCTTTACAAGATGGGGCCTCTCGCATTGTGGTAGGACGACCAATTACACAAGCAGAAAATCCACAAGAAGCAGTTCGTTTAATTGTTGAGGAAATGGAGACAGTTTAAAATGATGACAGAAGAGAATGTAAAACAATTATTGATCGACACACAAGCTATTTTAGAAGGACATTTCTTGCTAACATCTGGCCTTCACAGCCCTATGTATGTAGAAAAATTCAACGTCTTATCTCATCCAAAATATACAGAACAATTATGCCAAGAGTTAGCTCGTCGTTTTGAAGATCAAAATGTAGAGCTTGTGATCGGACCTATGACTGGTGGCATCTTATTGGCTCACGAAGTAGGTAAAGCCTTAGGCACTCGTGCTATCTTTACAGAACGAGAAAAAGGTAAAATGACATTACGTCGTGGTTTCCGCATTGAAAAAGGACAACGTGTTCTTATCGTAGAAGACATTGTGACTACAGGCGGATCCGTTCGTGAAGTAGTAGATGTTGTAAACGAAGCTGGCGGTGAAATCGTTGGCGTAGGCCTTCTTGTAAACCGCAGCGGTGGTAAAGCAGACTTTGGTGTGCCAAAAGAAAAAGTACAAGCCTTGTTGAACTTAACAGTACCAACATTTGAAGCTGATGCATGCCCACTTTGCCAAAATGGCACACCGATGACAGAACGTGGTAGTAAACATATTAAATAAAACTCTGATATATACCTAAATAGGTCCCCGTCTATTGTAAAATAGACGGAGGACCTTTCTTCTTTAGTAAAACCTATACAAAGCACAAAAAAGGAACTATGCAAAAATCATTCGATCTTGTATAGTTCCTTTTCTCATATACCGTTACAATCTATGTTTCCATCTGACTATCTAGTGATTATCATAGCATCTAACTCTCTAGCAAGTATAGCATCATTTAAGATACATGGACAGGAAATACATTAGCCGTTATATCCTTTTATTTTTAATGCTTCTACTAAGCGACGCAATGCCACCATATACGCAGCCAACCTTGGGTATACTTTAAATTCTTCTTGCATAGCCCATACTTCTTCAAAGCTTTTTTTCATATTCTTCGCTAATTTTTCGTTTACTTCTTCTTCAGACCAGTAGAAACCAGCTTTATTTTGTACCCATTCATAGTAGGATACAACCACGCCACCGCCATTGGCTAATACATCTGGCAATACAGGAATGCCTTTTTCAAAGAAGTATAAGTCTGCATCTTTCGTTAATGGTCCGTTAGCACCTTCCAAGATTAATTTCGCTTTTACATCTTTCATATTGGCTTCGTTCACTTGGTTTTCCAAGGCTGCTAAGTATAACACGTCTACGTCTAACAACAATAAGTCTGGATTCGGAATGCGTGTCATGCCTGGTTCTTCATAGCCTTCCAAAGAACGTCCATGGGAGCTTGCATATTCGTAGGCTTTTTCTACATCGATGCCGTTTGCATTATACAGAGAACCATGTACGTCACCGATGGCAACGATCTTAGCGCCTTCACGGTGCATCAACAAAGCACCAACAGATCCTACATTACCAAAACCTTGTACAGCAATCGTCAAATCTTTAATAGATTTACCTTGTTTTTCCAAGTAGGAAAGTAATGTAAACATACAGCCACGACCTGTTGCTTCATTACGACCTAAAGAACCACCGATGGCTAATGGTTTACCTGTTACAATCCCTGGTGTCCATTGACCAGTTAACGCACTGTACTCATCAACAATCCAAGACATAATTTGCGGATTTGTGTTCACATCAGGAGCTGGCACATCTCGTTCTACCCCAATGATAGGAGCAATTTTACGAACGAAACCACGTGTTAAACGTTCCAACTCTCTTTCACTTAGTTTTTTCGGATCTACCTTGATACCGCCTTTGCCACCGCCATATGGTAAATGAGCAATGGCATTTTTGATGGTCATCCACGCACCTAAAGCGCGCACTTCATTTTCATCTGCATCTGGATGAAAGCGCAATCCACCTTTAGATGCGCCAAGAACGGAGCTATGTTGGCATCGGTAGCCAGTAAATACTTCCACATGTCCATCATCCATTTGTACTGGAATAGCCACGTTCATTTCACGTTCAGGGTGCCGCAACACTTCATAGTCATTGCGTGGAATTCCCAATGTGTCCGCTGCTAAGTCTAATGTTTGCAGCATATTTTCATAAGGGTTGTAATTTGCCATAATACCACCTCGTTTTACATATAAATAGAATGTGTATACCCTAATAGTAACACAACTCATTCCTTATGACTATAGGTTTTCAAAAATTCCTACTTAATTAACAGGTTTATAAACAGTAAATAAATAGTATGTATATAAAAAGCTGATTCTATCACGAATCAGATAGAATCAGCTGTTCTTTGGTATTGAAAAATTGTCGACAACTCAAGTATCCTGCTATCGCAATGGCAATGGATATGGTTGAAAAGGACATGAAAATGACAATAATCTGGTATTTGATGGCCTCCATAGGACTCATGCCTGCTAAGATTAAGCCTGTCATCATCCCCGGCAAGGACACAATACCCAAGGTTTTCGCACTATCAATGGTAGGTTGCAAACTAAAGATAAGAGCTGCTCGCAAGATGGCTTTACAAGCTTGCATAGGCGTAGCCCCTAAAGCTAACTTAATCTGAATCTCTTGTTGACGACTCTTAACGCTCGTTGTAATTTGGCGAAAACATAGTCCTACTGCCACCATCGCTCCCGACATGACCATGCCACCTACGGGAATCATTTGATAAGGCGTAAAGGATAAGACGTTAGCACCCAATAACACCGCTAACGTAAGGACAGCACCAATTCCTATGCTGATACCTGCAATCCACGAAGCATGTTTAATACCAGATCCTCGTTTACCTCCATTGATAGCGGCACTGATCAGCATCACCAGCAATATACCGCCGGTAAACAAAGGATGGTCGGCACCAAAGATGAAATGGAGTACATAGCCTACTACTACAAGCTGTACTACTGCTCGTAAGGCACTATGTAAGATTTCTACCTCTAATCGCATTTTCTGCTGATAGGATACGATAACAGCCATGGCGATAAGCACAGTTGCCATCAATAAAGATTCATTCGATAAGGCATTAAAGCTCCCCATGTAGCACCTCACAATCTGCAATATGTCCATCTTTCACGGTGATACGACGTTGCCCCATACGAACACTTTGGTCTAGATTATGGGTCACCTGTAACAATGTTAGGCCTTCTTTATGCAACTGCATGAGACCTTGTTCTACCCATTCTGTATTTTCTGCATCCAAGGCAGACGTCACCTCATCTAATAGCAACACGTCCGGGGCAAACAGCACACTACGAATCAAGCAAATTCGCTGCATTTCACCACCGGATAACTCCGTATTCGACTTCTCTAACAACTGTAGATCCATATGAAACAAATCAAATAGATCTTTGATTCTTGCTTCGTCAACAGAACGACCTCGCATGGTAAAAGGAAATGCTAGATTCCCTCGCACGGTTTGTCCGAATAAATAAGGTTGCTGAAAACAATAGGCTACTCGTTGGCGATATTCTGTAGGGGCATATTGATCCATCAGTTGATCCTGAAAATAAATAGTCCCCCCCGTAGGAGATACCAAGGAACTTGCCAGTTTTAATATCGTACTCTTACCGCTCCCAGAAGGACCCACAATGGTGATACTTTCACCTTGTTGAACCTCAAAAGAAATATCTTGCAAAATCGGACGACCATGAATCGCCAAAGAGATATGTTTAAAACGTAATACTGACATAATACTCACTCATTATCGGAATTATAAATCGATCACTAGTTCTACTGGACAATGGTCAGATCCAAAGATATCTGCATGGATTTTCGCCTCTTGGATCTTATCAGCAATGCTATTCGATACAAGGAAGTAGTCAATTCTCCATCCTACGTTCCGTTCACGAGCTTTCCCCATGTAGGACCACCAGCTGTACGCATCTACAGCATCAGGGTATAAATAGCGGAATGTATCTGTAAATCCAGTCGCTAGTAGTTCTGTCATTTTTTCACGTTCTTCATCACTGAAACCAGCATTTTTACGGTTAGTTTTCGGGTTTTTCAAGTCGATTTCTTGGTGCGCTACGTTAAGGTCACCACAAAGGATGACTGGCTTTTTCGCATCTAATGCTAGTAAATACTCACGGAATGCCACTTCCCATTCCATGCGATATGCTAAGCGAGCCAATTCACGTTGGCTATTTGGCGTGTAACAGGTAACTAAGTAGAATTTTTCATATTCCGCAGTGATAACACGACCTTCTTGGTCATGTTCCTCAATGCCGATGCCATTCACTACGGAAATTGGCTTTTCTTTTGTGAAAATAGCCGTGCCACTATAGCCTTTTTTTACCGCACTATTCCAATATTGTTCATGATTTGGCAAAACCATTTCAATTTGCTCTGGTTGCAATTTTGTTTCTTGTAAACAGAACATATCCGCATCTAAAGCATCAAATGCATCCATAAATCCTTTTGTCATGGCTGCACGCAAACCATTGACATTCCAAGATATTAATTTCATTGTTAGTACCTCATATTGTCTGTTAATAAAAATATATTATTAATTATATCATATATTTTCGATATGCGCTTTCCCAATATTTTCGATGACAGTGACAAGTTTTTGTTGGAAAACGAAACAAAATTTCTTCCTTTCTCTATCTTTTAAATTGATAGATTTCTTTAGAGAAATACTGTAAAATTTTGATATAATAGTAAGGCTAGTCTAAGAGATACGTAAAGGTTAATTTTCAAAAGAACAACCGGTAAGAATTAAACATACGGAAGATTAGACAGAAGTAGCTCTACCGTCATCCTTGCAAAATAAGATTATATGAACTAAAAGGAGTAACCAATGACTGGAAACTATTCAACACGTGAATACCGTGAAAAATTATATGATGATCTTCATGTTCGATTAAGCGATACAGTAATTTTGATGTGTGCGATTTTTATTGCCTCTATAGGCTTAAATATGAATTCAACAGCTGTTATTATTGGAGCCATGCTGATTTCCCCTCTTAT
>ERZ773250.200-NODE-200-length-39083-cov-4.701778_pt1 | contig 39083 bp, 49 predicted proteins | sample MGYA00511258_ERZ773250 | MGnify/ENA primary metagenome ERZ773250 (study PRJEB29015, sample SAMEA2738164) | human oral metagenome | biome: human oral; feature: human-associated habitat; material: saliva | place: China | collected 2187 ... | reverse complement strand
ATATTCATCGAATAACAATTCATACATTGTCACATACACATGAATATCATTTCCGTCATCCACTCTATCCATGGAACAATAATCTTTTAACTGTAATGCTAAATCTTTCTCGAAAAGATTCAATTCGTGCTTTGTTGTTAAAATGATCATGTTGTGTCCAGTTTGTGATTGGAGTGATATGGTATCCAACATATAGAGAGATGCGTTTGTATCCAATCGCCCTTCCATCAATTCTAGATCATGATATTTTCCAATCTTTACAATATATTTGGATTTTTTTCGTTGCTTTAGAAATGTTTTTATCGCTTTGCGGTAAACAGACCATCCGTAAAATTCTTCCTGGAACATACCATGTGATCGAATAAATAACATGTATACTTTTTGATCGGAATCCACATGACACCCCTCCTTTCATTATAATATATAAGATAATGGGTTGGGGTATATACCCCAACCCTATTGCATTGTAATGAGTTTCACAAATGGTGTTACTACATGGATCCAATTATAGTATGGATCAATTTCCATTGATTTGTTATTGAATTCGAGGTAGTACGCTTCATCTAATAGATTTGATTTATATCGGCGGATGAATGATTTTAAATATCGTTTCACTCCACTATCATGCGTTTCCAATTTTCCCATCATATCATTGATGAACGCAATCATGTAGAGTTTGTGTTTGTAAATTCCGGATTCACCGATCCCTTTGATATCCAGTGTCTCATCATTATAATATAACTCAATATTATGATTCTCAACCAATCTCAAATATGAGCTATATTCATTCTTGATGCGGAATTGAATCATTCCGAATTTTGTTTTAAAACATTTCTTGGTGATGAAGAATGCATCCTTCTTGACGGAAATGATTTCGTCGTCCTGAATATCATTTTCCATTAAGAATATTTTACGACAATATGCGAATTTCTCTAATAAGCGCTTCGAGAATTCTTTATCATCTCGCTGGAGTTTTCCGATTTCAATGGTTTGTTTCATCTTTTCCATCTTAGATAAATCGCGAATAATATCCTGAGATAAAAGATGGAATTCATTGATAATACTGAACCCCGCATTCTTCATGTCATATTCATAAATTGGATGATCAAAGAGGTATTCGATATCCGGATTCAAATAGGTTGTCATATTTGGTTGATACATATTTCACCAACTTACAACTTTTGATATTCTTTCTTTGATAGTTGTTTCCATGCATGTTTAGAATCATTCCACTGACGATCGAGATATCGCAATAGGTATTCTTTGCATGCCGGATCAACAACTTTTACCAACACCTCAATGCGATTTGCAATCTTCGGGGAACGCAGATCCAAAGAACCGATATAGATTCTTGGATTCTTTTTTCCAAACTGATAAATTCTGGCATGCTCCAGTTTATCCCATACAATCGATTTGATTATCATCTTCTTCATATATGAATTTGGAAATCGTGCACCAGAACGAATGATTGCATCAACTCTTACATCAGCATATAATGCATGTCCAATTTTTCCTTCCAGATATTCATCATCGATTCCATTGCATTTAATTCGAATATAACCATCCTTTCCTTTCCTGATTTCATAATCAAATTCTTTGGTGAATCGTTCCATGAAATTATTTCCTGTGGCCAATACCTCATCGAATAATTTTAATTGTCCCTCAGATGATTCTGATAACAATACCCGAAACAATCGTTTGATGGAACATACGATTGATGGATTGGTTGTAATGTATGACATATCACAATACTGTGATGACGTTGTTGTATTGTAATTTCCTGTTCCAATCTGTGCAATGGAAAATGTATCAAATTCCATCAGACATAGTTTGGAATGCGTTTTAACTCCATACTCAAAGTTATGGAATTGAATATGAACCCCGATCTCATGCATCCGTTTTGCCCATTGCATATTCCGTTTCTTTTCTCCAAATGCATTTAGCTCGATATTCACATAAATTTCAACGCCACAATTTCGTGCAATCTGAAATACTTTGAACAAGGATGGATTATCCCCGATACGATATAGCGTCATATATAGAGATTTCATTCCATGAATAACCCCATCGAGAATGAGATGGTAGAAACTCCGAATATCATATTTTGGATATTCCAGAATGTAATCATGATCAAGAATATCTTGTACGATTAGTGGGTTCAGAGGAACCGGAACTTTTTCACATCCTTTGTTGAGATATTTCATGATACTATCCATATACAAATGGGGGTGTTTCCAGAGAATGGGTGCAGATATATATTTGCGTAGCAATTGAAAATTACCATAATAATCGATTCGATTTACTTTCGAGCGACGATGGTGTTTAATTACCCGCATAGAACATACATTTTTTGTATTATATTTCGCAATAATTCTTCGATGAATATCGTTAATATCAAACCATGATGTTCCATTTGATTTCTTTAATCGAATGATCCCAAATTGTTTTCCTTTCTTAAAAATGCTATATACTGCATTGGAATCGAATGGATAACGACGTATCTCCTCTTTCTTTACAAATACAACTTTACTGAGAATATCATCAATTGATTTCATATCATGTTTTATATTCTGATAGGATTTCAGAACATCATCGATTCCTTTGATGTACCGATGAAATTGCCGTAACATGATTTTATATAACTGCCCGTGCATAAAATATTTCTGGCATAACTCGATTGCATTCGTATATGTAATATGATAAAAGAATAATTTCTTTGCTGAATTTGTCGTAATCGAACCATTATACCAAACACGATCTTGAAATAACAATTGCTGTAGAATCATAATGTATCCCTCCTACCTAAAGAATATATAATAATTAAAAAAAAATAAGCAGGGGAAATCTCCCCTGCCCATTCTTATCGGTCATGCAACGATGCCGGCGAGCTTGAACGCATTCTTGATACGTTCTGGGAGCGTGTTCACATCCGCACTCGGCTGATACGGAACTGCCGCTTCCCAACGGTTACGACCATCTGCAACAGGAATCACATCGAACTTATCTCCGTAATCGATGATACTCCATGCCGGCTCACCCCTCTCAATAACATTGACCTGCGCACCCGAATTGTAGATGTGGAGAATTTCTTCTCCATCGATCTTGAACAGACCATACTGATTGACCGGAAGAGAATGAGCTTTGATGAACATTTCTTTGAGTGTCATGATATTTTCCTCCTATATAGTGAATCACTCTATGAAGATAATATATCACTGTTCCAGGTCGGGATCCGAGAGATACAACTGGCGATTGAATGGATGCTTCGGCTTTTGATTGACGTATATTTCGGCATTTTTTCCTGCCAAAATCCTTTGTAGAATCCCAATCAATCTCTTTGATGTGAGCTCACCAGAATTTGTTATACCTTCATATCCGTAAATATCCCACTGCCAAATACTACCGCATTCATCGATGGATGTAAATACGTGCCGCTCGGTAGTATTCGTTAACGGATTAATGCGCAATGCTTTAATGGTATTGGTATCCGTTAAGAATTTCATCCATAATTCATCATCCTCTTGGAAATCTGATATGACGAGAAGTTCATCTCGATAATGTGCAGGCAAGAGTTCTCTGGGAACATTGACGCACAATTGATCTCCAGGTGAATGAACGGAGATATGGATATTGAATTTAACTCCACCCGATATCCATCGCAAAAGACAATAATCAGGACGATTGTCTTTGATTAGCTTCAGTATCTCTTCGCTCTCAAGACGTGATAGACTACAATGATTCTGACCAAAGTGACGGCAGTACCGATTTCCACTGAGATGTTCATAAACCCTCACTTCCTCATTCTTGAGTTCGATTTCAATTTTCTTCGTATATACAGAACGGGCCAATCGAAGAAATGTATCATCGGAACAGTTGAACGACACTCGATTATATCCATCAAATCGTATTCTCGGAAATTCCTTAAATTGTAAAATTTTTCTACTCATTTAAATTGATCCTCCAATTCAAGTCTGTATCCCTGCGATAGGAATGCATGGCGGGTTAATGTGACACGCCATTCATCTTCATCTTCATGGGAAATTTGAATCCGCCGATCTTTTTCATTCATAAGATCACTGTATGGTTTACAGTAACCATTGATCATGACCGGAATTTCCTTGTGTAGGTATTTAAACAATTCAAATCCGGTCAAGTATATGAAAGAGATAATTTTGCTTTCAAAATGCCATCGATCTACTTCACGTTGGAGATGTAGATAATAACTATTTCCATAGTCCAGTGTGAGTTTTTCAATGCGATGGGATTGAAGAAACTTTAGAAACTGCCTCCCGTCGATAAGAAATGTAACATATCGATCTTTCATCAATCGAAATTCTGTCACACTACGAATCTTATCAAAGAATGCTTTCATTTGATTCAACCTCCTATTGCATGATGCGTAATATATACTCTCTTAATTGTATCGACTGGAATTGATTTCAGAGCTGTTCGGAGCACATCATCACTCATCGGCTCTGAAATTTTTTCATGATCGATCGACATCTTTGCAATCCATGTGCCATCCAATCTGCGCTCGAAAAAGTATCGAACGTATGCATGTATTTTTGGATTTTTCACAATAACATAGAAAAGATGTATTTGGGAAAGATCGAAATATTCACTCAACTCTCCATTGAGAATCGATACTGGATAAGAGTAGGTTGAATCGTAGAGAGTCCATGGAATACCCATATAATATTGACCATCGTACTTGGTCAATCGCAGGGTATATTCATATTCTTTTTTGAGATACGGTTTGAATATAAATTCAACTGGGCAGATATAGTCGACTTCAAATCGACGCATGAGTCGACTGGCCGCTTTCCGATCAGTAAATTTATACTGTCCCCACTTATCTGTGATAATCCATCCTCTTGTTGCTCCTTTGGGACGCTCGAATAATTCACTGACTATATTATCTGTATACTTGGCAGAAATAATTCGACGAGACCGCATGAACCGATGAATATCTCGCCGACTAACTGGAACAAATGTATATCCCTGTGTCAAGTATGCAACGCTGAGATAACCTGTACATCCTGACGGCCGAAGTAATTTACGCACGAATAATCCTCCTCATTATTTACCATATCAAAAATAAAGAGGGATGTGAAACTATCCCTCCCTCAGATCTTACTCGTCGATCATCCACCCGCTATCCTTGCTTGCGCCCACAAGGAACTTTCCGTCCCCAACGCATTCGATGGAGATGTGGCACTCCTCGTAGATCATCTCGAGGATTGCATCCTTGATCACATCATCCTTGAACGTCTGAGGTTCGCTCAACAGATGATATGCTGCCCGCCAGACCTTGTCCTTATCGCGCAAAATCACGGAAAGATCTGCAAGACGCATCGGCGGCATCGCAATAGAGATGGAACCGTCGTCATCGATGAGCACGACGTCGGAGTTCACGATCTCATACAGATCCTCTCCGATCGTCAGCGTACGCGTAAACGTATACACGTAGTTGCGGTACATTGCATCGTACTCGCTCGTGAGTCGGTACGGGTTCTCCCGCTTTGTGCGGAATGCTTTCTTCAGCATGCCCATACCTTCCGGTGCAATGCAGAGTGCGGCGAGAAGCTGATGTACCCCAACCTTCTCGTTGAAGTAGATCATCCCATCCTCAAATACGAGAATGGAGAATTCCTGGGAACCTGCATCCGACAGAGTGCAAAACTTCTTGTTGATCAGCGGCATTGGCATAGATATCCCCTCCTAGGATAAATGAACATCTTGATATCCCTCATATAGAAATAATATATAATTTATATTCTGCGATAAAAAATTATAGGAGGGATGATTCCCTCCTATAATTCATTTCAAATATTACTGCTTTTTGATATCGGAGACAATTGCATTCTTCTCTAGATCAGAGATCTTGTTGTTGTGAACTTTAATTGCTTCCTTAACACCGATCATATCGGCCTTCATATAGTTAATGTGATCAACCATATTCTGGAAATTCTTCTTGATCTCTTCCCCGAGAAGACGATCGTAGAAAACTGTCGTTGCAAAGCATGACATGTTTACGGTAATGGCAAGTGCTTTAATAACAGCCTTGAGATCATCCTCATCGATATGTTTGATCTCTTTTAGGACACTCTGCACTTCGGGTGAGTTGATGATGGCTACGGTATTTTCCGTGATCAGTTTATTCATCTGATCGAGAATAAAATCTGCATCTTTCTTTTCTTCATTCTCAGTAGACTCTTCGGTAGATGTCTCCTCTGATGGAGCTTCCATCTCGACTTCTTCATTCTTTACTTCTTCACTCATGGTGAGTTTCCTCCTCTTCTGAATTTAACAGCGTCTTCAACCGATCCGTTGAGACATATCTTCCATAAAGATAATCCTCATAACAAGGATTATCTTTTTCATCATACAATGCATCGCTCAAAATTTGTCGCTTTACTTCCTGATAGGATAATCCAAGCGTTGGTGCTTTTGTTTTGAGGATTGCTTGATTGATGTTTAGAATTACATATTCTGGTTCTTTGAATTTGGAAAAATCAGGACGTTCGTATGGATTATTTGCATCCCGAACCATTCGATTGATGATAATCTCCGATTGTACCGAGCGGCATCGAATATCTGCATCGAGAAGTAATTCAAGGAAATCCTGTGCCAGTTCATGCATATTTTCATATTTCAATGCACGCGTATCCAGAAGATCCATGATGGCATGAAGGTTATCTGCCATACCATTGTTCTTTGTTTCTACCGATGCAAATCGTTCTTCCATTTCCGATGAAATGATATCAAATGGAATTTCGAAATATTTTTTACCAGTTGTTTTGTCTTCAACCAATTCAAAATATTTCATGGCCGATGATTCGATGAATGTAGATTCCTGACCATCTAAGTCAATCTGATCGTATGTTTTATTTGTCATATTATATACATAGATTGGAAATACAACATTCGAACCAAATGTATTATGGTCCATGGTATCATTCTTATTCACCGGAATAAGATTTTGTTCTTCGATACGAATGGAAAGTTTTCCTTTTACATCGATGCCATCTTCATCATTGATGTAAATATCACCAGATAGATATTTGAAATATTTAGAGAATGTTTCACCGAATGTCAACGGATTCGCTTTTGTAAAGAGTAGATGCTTTGTAGATAGAATACCCTGGCCGACTGGTTCGGAAAATACCTCCGTATTGTAGATGGCCATACCAGGCATATTGGATACAAGGTGTGCATCATTTCCATAGCATACATGACAACATTCATTTCCAAGAGCACATGTTGCGACATGGCGTACCCATACGTGTTTCCCGATGAGATGTTTATGGGTATGATATTTGATCAATTGGACTGGTTCGCCCAATGTTTCCGTTCCCCATTTGTTTTCCAATGCATGGAGAAATTTTCCATCTCGAACATAATATTTGATCATGTGTTTTGTACCGCAATCGTATACTGTGTTGGATAGTGTTAGCGTACGAGCCAATATGATCAAATTACGCGCCAAGTATCCGGCATCTCCCATGAACGATTTATTCGCAATGGCAGATAGTCGAGATCCTGTTGCAGCGATATAGTATGTCGTAGGATCTGTGTATCCGGTTGAGAATCCATTCCCCTTCATTGTATATGGAATAACATTTCCAGAAATATCCGGAATCTGACCATAGGAGATAAACATTTCCTGTACTTGTTTATCCTTAATATGATTTCCTGCTTTGGAAATATACCAGATTGGATTCTTTGTTTTCGCAAACTCTGCAATCAATTCACGATTCTTTTGTGCAAGGAATTGTTCCACTTCAGATGTTTGCATACTATCTGGAACAACAAGATTATTCAGTTCTCGAATCTTTTCTGAGTTCTTATAATCATTCAAGAATACAGATTCAAGTGTCATAATACATGCTTGATCCAGTGCTGCAAATTCAATCGAAATTTTCTGATAACGCTCAATGAGAGTTTTGAATAATTTTGAATAATCACTATATGGAATACCGTAGTCAATCAATACTTGAAGAACTTTGGATTCCAATCCAAGCCGCGTGCGCTGATTGACCATCTGTTCTAGCATGAAGCTACGGTCTAGTACTTTAATTTCAGTCGAATAAAGTTTTTGTACTTCATTTAGAATCACCAATGGTCTCCATGCATTTAGGTTAATTAACATCTTTTGCGGAGACAATGCATATATCTTTTCATCTTCCGGATAAAATTTAAATTTGATGCGAAAATCTTTACACATCGGCTTTTTGTAAATTGCGCATGTCAATATATAAATTTTATCATAAAGATCATCGAATGCATCAAATGTTTTAAAGTTTGAAATGATTAATGTGGATGGAAATTGTTTCTCACACTCTTCCGCAGTATTTATGATTGGAATTGAATATTGCATCAAGACGCCCTCCAATAGATAAATGATAAAATTAGTCTTACGTTAAAAATATATAATAAAAATATTATTGATAGATTAATAAATAATGGAAGGGATAATCCCTTCCATTATTTGTATAAAATATGAAATATATTAACTTGTCAATGACAACTACCATCCACAATCCTGACCACTATCACAATTTACATCACAATATTCGCACGGAGTATCACCAGTACAATAGTCAGCACATTGAACTGTATCGCAACTTTGGCAGGATATCTGGCAGGGTATTTGACATGAGACTTGACAATTAAGCTGGCAAGTATCATCTTCATTATTCCATATATATTCGGATTTGGATATAAATTCATTTATGGATCGAATATATTCAATGAGTTTTGTTTGATATTTTGCTAAGATTTGTGTACCGATTTTCGGATTAGTTATATCAATATTAGCAAATAGTTTTTTAATATTATCTATTAATTCACTATATTCTTCCGCTGCGACAAGATCATTTATTTCAATTTTCAGTTGGCTTGTTATTTGAACTTTTCCATTTTTGTCAAACCTATGTTTTCTGTCTGATATTAGGATCGGTGTTTTGGGATAAATCATTCTATAGTTTTGAACATAGTAAAATCCGCGACTACGCTTCTTCATATGTTTTTTATATCGACCCCCAACATTTATTCGTTGTGATGGTAAAATGTTTTTAGGAATAATAACTGGATTACGCAATACATCATATGTATTCATATATTCGATATATAATGTATTGAATGCTTCATACAAATTTTCGATATTATTAATAACAATTGGTCCATTTATTTCAGCCTTGGAAGGGAATGTAATTTCAACGGTGCCGTGCATTACTGATTCACTCATATTTAGCCCTCACATTTGCATATTCGATAAAATCCCTCATATAATTCATAATCCAGGTCATATGCATTTTAAATGCAATTTCCAATTCTTTCATAATAATTTTATTATTTTTCAATCTTATGATATTATCTTGGATATCTTTAATATCAGTTAGAATATTTTTATTGGAAAATACATTTCCGGAAAATGTTTTATCCATTTTATATTTAACTAGAAGATTTTCTTTTATTTTTATCAATGTAGGATGTTTTACATCATCCATATGCATGAGTAAATTATGAATATATATAATATTTGTTACATGGATTTTTGCAATAGAACAAACGGCAATGTCTGGAATATTCATATTATTTGTTGTCCGATAATTCTGAGCTGGACATGACATTTTACATATGTATTTTCCAATACATCCATCACAGCGGCTCAAATCATATCGCACCGTTGTAAAGTTGTGATATGAATTTGGGTGGGTATAAATTCCCTCATATATGTTCCCAAGAGGTTCAATACCATCTGCATATGGCAGTTGATGACACGTGTAGATATCACCATTTGTGTAAAAAGAACACCTTAGATTACTATCAATTTTACAGTTCACTGATGAAATACCGCCATCTGACATGAGGTTAGATATAAAATCGCTTGCATTTTTAATATGCATTTCATCATCATATAATCCTTCTTTAGAATTCATATAATCTAGACAGAATTCCATAATTTTTCGATGCTGATCTGCATATATTGATAAGTTTTCTTCAGACCATTCGGTGTCTCCAACTGCTATTGGTGCTATTCGATGAATGCCTATATCCCATATAAATTTAAATGAATCAAATAATTGTGAACATACATCTGGGTATATTGTCATTCGAATCATAATACGTTCAGTTGGTAAACCAGAATTTATTAACCTTATGAGATTTTTATATACTTGATCGAAAGAATTGCTTCGATTTCGATCATGAACATCTTTTGTTCCATCAATTGATATTAACAAACGTAAATCATATTTTATGATATCTTTGATCATATCATCAGTTAATAATACTAGATTCGTAGTAGCGCCAGCATCAATGGGATATTTTCTCTCATCAATATATTGCAACAATTTATGGATTACATCCCAATTTAGAAATGGTTCTCCACCAAAAAGACTGATAAATGCTTCCTTGCCCTTCCGAGATAAGGCGATCTCGTCAATTATCTTTTTAGCAGTATCAAAGCTCATTAGCTCCCCATTCTTATCATGTTCGAAACAATATCTGCACGCCAATTGACACTGATTTGATACATTTATTATAGCATGTTTGCAATTATAAATCTCATGAAATTGCCCAATGATTTCTTTACCAGCATTCATTAATAATCCTCCTAAATATTAATATTATGGAATAAACCAAATCCATGATTTATTGATAAATGGATCATGATCGACCGGTTTCATATACATCAAAAATGTTTGATAAATATCACATTCAGATACATCACTAAATCTTCTCGATACATGGTTAACGACACATCGATTAAAAAATTGACATTCCGGACATGTGTGCTTTCCACCATCTTTTGATTTGAATGTATCAAATATCGATGAAAAATATTTCAATACATCAACTGCATTATCGAAATACTGTATGGTGTCATCTTCTAATATATTGTATACATTTACGTCGCCAATTAAAAATTTTCCATCCGGAAGCAACGCAGTTGTATACACATGACGAAGATATTCATTTTCTCCCATAAAGCATGCATTGCTTAGGATACGATCATGTTCTTTCGATTTCTTCTTATATATCGAAATTAACTGATTTATTTTTGGAATTGTATCAATCAATGACTGTTTATATTTATTCAGGTAATCCAAATCTTCTCGGCGAAATTTTCCATGAAACATTTCAACATCGATGTGAGTTATATTTGCAGCATATGCATCAATTACACGCGTTGTATAGAACAGTTCCTTGATATAAGACGTTCCCATTCCAAAATGAATTGGGTGGTTTGGATGTAGATTATTCTCTTCAACAATCCTAACCCAATCATCAAATTTATCTTTTCCGGATTCGCAAATATGAATGATATTGTCCATGGATGATGTCATAATGAGTTCGGACGCATTATCGATATCTGAAAATTTTTTATAATATGATAAATTTGTTGCAATTGCAATCACATCGGTATATTTTCGGCAGATGTAGAGAAGCTTGTTTAAATATGATACTGGAAGCATCAATGGTTCTCCGCCAAGTAGAAAAACTTTTAAAATAGAATCTTTATACGTTTCTGATACTTGGTGTAATGATTCGTCAACCACGGATAGATCCAATAGCCCAGGACATTTCGTTTCATTCATGTAACAATATTGACAACCCTTGTTACATACCAACGATGGGTATATGTCAAAATTAATCAAATCTCTTGTCATAAAATTCCATCCTCATATCGAATATTTGTGAATACTTGATACAACTTGCACTGATGATATTCTGAAATCGGAATATCTCGATGAATGGATGTGCATTTAAAGAAATATGGACATTCGACACACCCAACTCCGTTATTTTTTACATGCGTCAATTCATGATGGATAAATGATATTGCTTCCTCATATGTATTAAAAAAGGGAATTTCATTTAGTTCAATTATATTGTAGATATTTGGGGATGATATTGTAAATTTTAAATCCGGCGTCAATATTAAAAGATCCACAGATTCCGCATCATAATGGGGGCTAATTGGTGGAGGAGGATTGTACATCGATGTTCCAAATGTTCTACGAATTTGTTGGAACATTTCATGGATCCGTTCAATGTGATCGATCAAAAAATTTTTATATGCAATGACGTTATCAACACAATCCATCTCCATTTTCCCATGAAGAAATTCAACCTCAATCGAATCAATAAATTCCGTATTTTGCATATAAATATTCCATACTTTTGCAAATTGTGCATCTGATTGTGCAAGAAGAATATAAGTGAGATACACATTTGAGTTCAGCATCGCTAATTTATTTTGGAGCTCAATCATGTCCATGTCCAGCAATTGTTGATGACATGTGATTGTCACCCCGATGTCTTTTGGAATATCGCATAGCGTTTCCGGTTTAAATAAATTGGTCGCAATATAAGATCGAACACCTTTATGCCCTAATATCATATTACACATTTCATCGATGTATGACTTCGGTAATAGTGTCGGTTCGCCCCCAAGAATGGAAATGATCCGTCCACGGTTTACATCGGATGGAAGAGTGTATAATATTTTATCGATTTTTTCAATACTTGGAAGAGGCGTGTTTATATAATATTTCCATAGAGGCATTGAATAGCAATAGGAGCAATTATAGTTACATGCCATTGATGGGCAAATTTCAATATTATGATTTAATAGTTTCATCCATATACCAACTTTCTCATCGCATTTGGATATCCATCGCAAGGAGAATTCAATCGCATCGATGTAAAACAACAACCGAGGAATTCGCAATCACGACAATAATCGTTCTGTATAAATTTCTGTAAATGCAACTTTATCGCTTGTAAACATTCATGAATTGTATCAAAATCTTCAGTTGCCCAGATGTAACTAAACTTTCCATCCGGTAGTAATATTAATGTATTTCCAATTATATGATCAAATAGCTGATTGATATTATGTCGATCATCGTATGGTAATGGTTTGATATTTCCTGTAAATTGGAATTTACTATTTATATTACACAAATCGACAATTTGCTCCATCTGCTCTTCTGATGGACGATGTAAATCAGAATCATTAAATGGTACGACAGGGAATAAATAAATATTTCTTACGTTTCCAAATATAGATATTTTTTGTAATTGCTGAAGCCCGATTACATCAAATAATTCTTTCGATAGAATTGTATTGATTTGGATATCTCGTTTGCAATTAATGATATTTTTTAATGTTTGAATGTGATTTTGCCGGTAATGAAAATCATAGCTAACGGTTAATTTCACATAATCTGGAAGATCTAGAGATGTATTTAAATCGTTGGAACCATTTGTAATTACCTCAATCTCAGATTCATTTTTAGCTAAAGTATAAATAATTTCTGACAGATATGATTTTGGTAATAGACTAACTTCTCCACCGATAACAACACAATTTTTGAAAAGATTTGGATATTGCTGTACAAAATTTTTGAGTAGATCAATACTTAATGTATTCGATATCTTCGGTAATAAGTGACGATTCATACAGAAACTACAATTCATGTTGCATTTGAATGATGTATATATGATCACATGTTCACCAACTTCCGTAATATTTTCTTTCGACCTAAACAGTATCGATCAAAATATAATATTTTACAACGATCGGAATATTCGCATGTATTGCATGCCGGATAGTCTGTTTTCGTTAACTGGAATATCGCTTTCCGGATATGATTCATACAATCATCAAGTTTTGCAAATTGCTTTTTTGTAAACTGATGTCCGAAGTATCCGTCTGGCATGATTGTTAAATTTCTATCGATACAGTAATCAGCAATCTCGTATATACTTTTTGATATCAATTGTTTATCAAAATCAATACGTATTTTTTTATTCGACTGAACAAAGTCTATGATTTGCTCCATCTGCTCTTCGGATGCAAAATGATATCCACTATTTCTTACAGGAAGGAGAGCGTGTAATTCCAATCGACAAATATTTCCTAATTTGGATAAATGTTCTAATCCGATGATACCAGCATCATCCATTATCTCACGAGCGATGATTGTGCTGATAAAAATATCTCTTTTGCAATTAATAATATTTTTTAAAATTAATTTTGAATTTGATACCTGGTTAAAATTATAACTCACAGTTAGCTTTATATCATTTGAAAAATCGAAGAATGAATTAATATCAGTTGTACCATTCGTAATAATTTCGACAATACAACCATTTTTCTGTAACAGCTCAACCATATCGATTATGTATTGTTTTGGGAGGAGAGATATCTCTCCTCCCAGAATCGACGCCTCTTTAAAAAATTCTGGATAATTTTTAATGGATTCTTTTAATAATTCTAAATCCAAAGTATGGTTAATCAATGCTGGTTTATTTTCAATTAATTTATTCATGCAAAAATTGCATGCCAAATTGCATTTTAACGTTGGATAAATATTCATAATGTATATATCCTATAAAATATTTTAGGAAGAGAAATATTTCTCTTCCTAAAACTTAATATTTGTTGTTAAAATTACATTTCACGATGGGATATAATCCGTTATTTATAACAGCTTTCGGTTTATATAATTGAATGTTTCTTTTGGGAAAGAGCATCCCGTCTCATCGAATGGGATAGAGCGACATCCTCCATTACAATAAGTAAAATAGGAGCAACTCATGCATTCTTTCCTCGGAAGAGCGACCTCTTTCGAATTGATATAATTTTTGATGGATGATTGGATTTCATCCATTGATTGGTATATATTTCCAATCAATACACGTCCAGCGGTATCTGGACATCCTGATATTGTTCCATCCGGATTTATGGTAAACATGCGTTTACAACAATCCAGACAGCGTGTCTGTGCATAATTCCGATAGTATAGTGCGACCAATTGATAGTGGTTCAGCACCATAAATTGTTCCCGATCAATATTATGCGCTTCCATGTATTGATAAAGCTTTAATAACCATTGATCGACATCCGCATGCATCGGAACAATATTTTTTATTTGGCATCCTTTTCCCGTATATGTAATATATTCAAAATTTACGGTTGCTACAGGGAGTCGTGCCATAAACCGTACAAATTTCTCAGGGGATATGTCCAGAATATGATTGGTCAAACAAATTGTCATCTGAATTGGTATGTCCAATTCATTGAATCGTTTCATATTATGAATCCATCGATTCAAATTTCGCATATTCCCAAAACGAATGCCAATATCAAACGATGTCGTAATGACCCGACACGATTTCAAAAATTCAATATGTTTGGAGGATAACGGAATTGTCATATTCGATGTAATTCGAAACGTTTCCATATGTTTCGATACTTTCATCAAATCATCAATATCTCGTGTGAATGGTTCTCCTCCATGAAATATATAAAATGTATCTGGGTATGTTTTATTCCATCGATCAATAAATGAGATCATATCATTTAGTGGAACCGGATCACACTTCGTTTCATTATAACAATGAGTGCAACTAAGGTTGCACTCATCGGTCATCTTTAAATACAATACCATGGTATTTCACTCTTTTGGTTCTTTATAAACATTAAATAACAATCCATATGGGTTTAGCTCATTCAAAAATCGTTGATATGCATTTTGATTTTCCATATATGCAAATTTATTGAAAATATTATATGCATGCACCGTTAATGAATTATCCCCTGCAATCCTTGTAACCAATTCCCAGAATAGTGGTTCATTTCGCAACGATATCCAATTCATTCCAATGTAATCTGGACTATCGTCAGTTACAGTTGGCTCAATATCATTCACCAATTGAATCATGTTATAATGGAAACTTTTCATGACAACATGCAATTCGTCCACATACTCTGATGACACAAGTCCTTCTTCATTCAGTATGGAATTTATGATTATGAAGTTTAGCTGAGGAATTGATATTTCTCGATTGACGTGCAAATATGCATGCAACAATTCTTGATCGACAGCATCGTCGATCAAGTTACATTGAACATTTGCATTGAAAAGATAAGTTAAAAACTCTTCCCCTTTCAAGGAAGAGTTTTTATATGATATATCATATACCTTATCGATTGATTTTGTAAAATGTTCAACAAGCTCATCATCTGTAAATGGTATAGTAGTCTCAGTCATACTCATTTCCATCCTCCTGAACTATGATTGCAATTACAATGGCATGCCCAATTTACGATTGTCTTATTGATCATTGGAAGCTTTTTCCATTGCTCATAAAGATCATCCAATACCTCAGTAACTTTTTTATCCGTAAGCTGGGTTTCAGAAGCAACATGAATTGGCGTCAAGGTTGCATCATCCATAATCACACCAGTATAGTTATTGATGACATTCCCTCCCGAACTATATGCGGAATCTGCAATAAGCCTACCATCTCCGTGCCGGTATGTAAGATATCGAATGTAATAACTTCTGAATTTGATAAATATGGAGCAAAGCTGAGTCATTGCAGCATTAAACTCATCTGCTGTAATCAATTGCTCTGGATTTACACTTAGAATTTCCTGGGGAACTGGATTCTGTTTTTTCGGAAGAGTGAATGTGCTATTTCCATTTAATTGAGTTACTGTTGCATCTTCAACAAGCTCAATGAACTCAGCAATTTTGAGTTTAATCGTTTCCGTAATAAGTTTACGGTTTGAAATATCTTCTCTTGCATTAATCCCAGACATTTAATACCTCCGATCACATTACTTCCAGACAGCACTACATGCAACCCAACCTTTATCTGTATAGATGTAATGAAGTGTTGTCACTGGTTCAATCCACAACTCTTTGTTGATTTTTGGATTATCTGGTGCAGTATTACTGATTGTGACACGAACACCATTCACAGTGTCAGAATTACCACCATTCGCTGGAAGAGAAGATGGTTTATTCAGCAGATGGTTATAATCACCGGAATATGCAACCTGTGCAAGACCAGTAATCATTGATGCTGGATGAGTTGCCGGATGAACATACTTATTCGCATACCATTCAATCGAGTCTAACTTTGAACGATACTCATCTGAGAAGTCGTTGTGTGAAAATCCAGGCTCGCCATCTTTTGCGATGGGAAGTTTGATTTTTCCAGCACGGATATCGGCAACATCTTGGACACACTGATCCCATTTATCTTTGTCAATTTTACTGATATGAAACTTAATTAATCCCATGATCGATAACTCCTTTTTACCATAAAATGATATTATGATAATGGTTAGAAGGGTATTTTGAATAAGAAGTTGATAACAGAGTCAAAAATAAAGAGGAGGGAATTCCCTCCTCTTTATTAATTATCACTAAATATCGCCAATGTGCAATTTTCAAGTGCAGATATATCTAACCGGATTGATCCGTCGACACGATTGATTGTCATTTCGGTTGGATCGAACCCTTTCATTAGCTGTGCGAGTTCTTTCAGTGGTAATGCAATCTGATTCAACTCATCGCCATCAAAGTCTGCATTTAGCTTGGTATTCACATCGTTCGCAAGACGATGCAGTTCTTATAAGAACGTCCCTACCTTTCAGTAGGATAATAGACTATATTTTCATCATAATATTATTATGATGCACTTCGTTTCCCGTTTCCTCGTTACCTTGAAAGTAACAACCCGTCATTTGCTTACGGGGGTACTCCTGTTGCCAGGATAGTCGTTGAGGCTGATACGATTAGAACGCTTTATTCGTTCTATTAAAGATAAACATGCCTGACTATTTTGCATGTTTAACTCTTTCATGATTTCTTTTGGTTTATATCCCTTAAATAGAAGATTAATTATTTTTTCTCTAAGTTCAATTGGATATTTTTCTCGTTTAATCCGATATATCTTAGAGATATGGGTCCATCTTCTACCTTTTTTAATATCAGTAATATATTTTCTGTCCACACCTGTGATTTTAGAAATTTCTTTATTACTAAGAGATTTTTCCAATAATTTGCAAACAGAATGAATTTGTTTATCTGTATAATGACTTAGTGGGCTATCGGATCCAGACCGTGATTTATTAAGGCCGGTTTTCCATGCATGTATCACATTTTCTGAACAAGTAACCCATTCAAGATTATTACATTCATTATGAGATTTGTCGCCATCAATATGATTTACCTGAGGTTTGTTTTCCGGATTCGGAATAAATGCTTGTGCGACAAATCTATGAACTGCCTGCTTATATGAAATACCTCGTACGCTAATGGTATTTCTATAATATCCATCAGTATCGATAAATGGAGAAAGTACTTTTTGCGTTGCCGAGTTTCTAATCATTCCATAATTATTTACTTCATAATTAGTTTTTATTCCAGCAACGATAATTGGCCTCCATTCAATTGATCCAAAATAGATCCAATTGCCAACAGAAATTATTTCCATGATAAATTCACCTCCTTAGTTTATAGATTTATAGTCAGCATAATATAATCGTATCTTGCCTGCGGATTGACGATATATCTTTCACCTTTTTACGATACCCTGAGTGATTAATTCAGGCCACCACCATATTACTATGATGATTTCGTAGTGAAAGCTTTACGCATCCATCTATTAATAGACAGATCCAGCTTACGTAGCTGGCGTCCCCGCATATATGAAGTGATGGGCCACGCGTAGTTAACCCGGAAGTATGGCCGATGGTAGTGATAGAGTCAAATCGTCTGGATCATTCTTTACCCTCCGAATTTTCATCTTTAGAATGGATCCATACGTGATTGTCTTGTTAGTCACATACGTTCGCTACACGTATGCCGTTCTCTTATGAACTGCTACATGTCTCCATGTAGAAAAGGCCAGATCTTCCACCATACTCTGTTACCAAGTATGGATAGTTTCCCGCTTCCATTTAATGGATTTACTCTAGACTAGTATCATCTAGACCCCAACCGCTTGGCTGTACTCTACTCACTGTTCCTCCATAAGTCTTTCTCCTATGGCAGCTTTGGATGGCCGTGGAACTTTATAGAAATATCCACTCTTCATCAATTTTATCTGTTACAATTTTCCAAGTTTTCTTCTTGCAAATTTTATCTATAGTGCTCCAGCTAACATTATATTTCTTAGCTAATTCATTTTTACTAATATTCCCAGATCTCCATGATACATAAATATCTTCAACCTCGATAACTTTTAATTTTCTATCTTTTTTATTGATAGATTTTATGTATTTGGATAAATTAAATTTTTTGACAATGGTTTGATGAACCGATCCTCGAAGTATGGATTCTATCAATCTGCAACATTTTTCTTTTTGATCATCTGGAATATTTAATTTAGAGCAAATATAATCATTCGATTTATTCTTAGATAATAATTTGCATATCTTTTTAACTATAGATTTAGTCCAAACGACTTTTGATTTATTTTTCCCAGAAGTAAAGGATTTTAAAGAATTTTCAGATGGAGTTATTTGTCGTAGGTTTGTATAATGATTGTTATTTTTATCATTATCAATATGATCTATAACTTTTCCATCTAATAAATTTCCAATATAAGTTAAATATACTAATCTGTGAACTTTTCTAGGAGCTCTAAAACCATTGTCGTCTATAATAGTAACAGTTTGATACCCGGCCCAATTATACGCTACGGCGATTTGTATATTTCTAATGGTAGAAAATACAACACCATATTCGTTTATCATATATTTGGAATAACCAGGTATCGGTTTAAATTTTGATAAATCGTTCATATACATCATTCCCTTCTATAGGAATAATATATACGCATATTTCTATCTTAGATGCGGATTGTCCAATCTCATTTGATTTTACCATCCGTATACCATTATGTATACTGCTGCACGGTCTGTCACCAGCCGCCGCGGTTAAATGAGCTCTAAGGTAGTTTCCCGCAATTCAAGAAATTTTATAATCCCGCAATATGTTCAGGATTCCGATTGATGACGATCGGTATTTCTTCTTCCGCAACGATTTGTTCAATGATATGATACACATCTTCATTGAATTTAAAATTCTGCTCGATGTAATTGAATGCTTTCGTGCTACTCCATCCACGTTCTCGCACCAACCGTTTGACAATCAAACCAGAATATGCTTTCGCGAATGTTTTATACGGAATATCCACTTCATCTAGTTTCAATGTTGGATCCAGAATAATTACAGAACGAGCAGAATAGTTGAAGCAGCCGCCAAGAATATTTGAGCGAATCCAGCCATGTTTTCCATCAATGATTTGGAAGTTTAGTTTCCAAATTTCATTGGCGCGCAATTGGCATTGGTATAAATACAATGGCACTTCAATCGGTGGAGCTGTTTTTAAGTTAATGCTCATATTAACCAACGGATTGATTTGTCGGTCAATGGAATTGAAGTAATATGATTCCATTGTAATCGATGTAGGTCTTAATGTAGTACTGTATACCGGAAGCTTCGAGCAGAAAACAATATCCTTTTCTTTGATCAGCCGTTCAATCAAATCCGCTTTCTGTTTTCGTTTGGACAAATAATATGTCATGATCTCTTCAAAGTTATGATAGAATTCATCAATGCCAATATTATGATACATCAATTGATTCTTTTTTACTTCAATGACGTTATTGTATCGACGCATTACACCATTGGATGTAATCATATTGTCAGAGGCAATGATGTTCTCCAATACCTTTTTCGATAATGCGGATTGTAATCGATGAAAATGTAATGGATTGATGATATGATATGGGTAGAGATTGATCCATCCAGTATACAACATATCGACATCTTTGTATTCAATTTTTGTTCCACACTTAGGACATGTTTCACCCTCCCATTGAGATCCAACGTATTGTCCACATGCGCATCGGAATCGTTCGACATATGCATTCGCATCTTCATATTGGGTTCCGTAACGGGGAGAACGAGGACCATCCAGATTACGGATGGTCTTATCGATATCCGAATATGGTAATTCCGATATTAGAAAGCCTCGCCCATTAATGAGATCATATGCACATTCTGCATCAAAATTCATTCGTTCAAATTTAATTCGCATTCTGAGTCCCCTTCATTCGATCAACCACTCGATCGACCATAATAGTGGGTATAATCTTCAATATCCCATTGATATGATCGAATGCGACTTCAAATTCTGTAGAGGTAATATCATTAATACGAATCGATGGATCAGCTAATTGCGCGCATTCCAGATACAGCCGATCTGGGATTGCGCTACGGTTTACACCGGGCGGAAAAATCCTTCCAGCATCGTATTCGCGCCTAAGTTCATTCGCCACTTCTATTTTTATATGCGCAATATCGTTTTGATTAATTACTGATGCGAGGTATTTGCTCAACACATTTTCTCGGACTGCTTTGATGCGCGGATGTTCGGGGCAATCTAATTTAATCATGCCTGCACCTCTTTCGGAATAGGAATTGTAAACTTATATCGAGTAACCGGTTCTCGAAATTTATAATTAAAACGAATCCCAAAACCGTTTTCCTTATGATATTCCTCCTGGGTGATCTCTTCAAATACTTCAATGGAACTCACACGCATTCCAGTCTGTCGATGAAATTCAGCAAGGATAAAATCGTCTGGAAAATCTGTTTTATTGATGCTCTCCGTGCGCATATATTGTAGGTGCGGAAAATCGATACGATTTGATTTGTGTTCATTCCTAGCAATCTCACGCGCAAGCTGGATTATTTTTTTGACTTCTGCTTCCAAATCGGTTTTTCCATCAGAGAACTTCCGGGTCCGAACATCTTCCTCAATCATCTCTTTAATACGTTTTGCTGTCATTTTTACAAAACGATCCTTTCGCTCTTTTTGCGCGACAATCATAACGCAACCTCCTCCATCATCAATTTAACATTTTCTTCTCGATTTGTAGTTCACCTCATCTTTTCTTGACCTATTAAATTTTATCCATCATTTCAATATTGAATTTAATCATCCAACCATGATCATCGCTATAGAATACCTTGGTTGAGATATGGGTGACCTTCGGATACATATCGTTGAATTGACCCATATTACTCTTCCACTTCATATAGTCGGCGATGAATTCGTCTGGAAGACCTGTGGTATTCACACCATCCTGGAATAAGGATAATTCTAAAATATCCTTATATTCCGATTCAATGATGTATCGGAGTGTGTCAAATACGTCTGTATAGTATACATAACTATCTCGGTCTCGATCAATTCTTTCTCGTAATTCCTGAAAAATTTCTTTTGGTGAGCGTCTCATTGTATCCTCCATTTTAATAATCCATGTATACAGGGAGCGTTTTTACTTCCCTAGTATTAACATTTCCTATGGTATATTCATCTGTACGACTACGACCTCCTCCACCACTAACTGCCTTCCCATGAACTACCTCCATGAGCAACCATTCCTTACCATTAATTCCGAATGGAGCAAGAAGATTCCTTTGTTCACGCGTTAGCTTTGTACCACGGATTTTCATTGATTGCACACTCCCATGTTTTCAGTAGAGATATTACGATTAGCCATAATCAAGAATGTCAGAAGCTCATCAATCAATTCTCGTTTATTGATTTGAATCTCTTCATTCAATAGACCTGGCTCCTCATACAGCACAAATTTATATTTTGCATTGACGAATGTAATGAGGAACTTTTTGATCGCATCCTCATTGATATCAATGATATTGGAATAGAATTTTTCTACGAGTAGCTTATAATCTGGATGCTCGGAAAGATATTTGGTATCCTTCACATACATCTTATCTCCAATGGGAGACTCTTCGATATTTGCGGTCAAAATCAACGTGAGTAGACTATCCAGAATGGTATCTTTGGTCACATGATATCGACGCATAATATCTTTGCGCATAATTAAAAGTAATTTATACATATCGATATTGCGCAATAGTGCAAATTCTTGTGAGGATTCCATATACGGGAAGAAATAAATTTCGATCAATTGTTGCTGAAGCTTTCCAACATTAAGGTTCTTCCGATAATAATTGATTTCTTCTGCCGTAATATCCTTTTCATAATCTTTATAAATTTTTTCGATATTTCGATGAATATCGAGAGATGAAAGAATGACATATTCTTCATTGAGTTTCATCTTCGAAGTACGGTACCGATCATTCTTTACATTACCATCGACATCTGGTGTCATATCTAATTCAATCAGATTTCGACGGAATGCAGATAAGACAAAGATGGATATGTGCATGTTGACAATGCTACACATGAATGACATGATGCGTTCCCGAGGTTTATTCTTTGCTGCATCCCACGTTGCGGGTAATTGAAATTTGATGAAATTATCAATGATAATATTTCGTTTGATAATATTATTGATAACGATCGTTAAATCTTTCCCGTCAACTTCCTGTTGTCCAAAGATAATGCTATTGAAATTCTTTGCCGACGTCGTTTTATTTGCAACATATGCATAGATTTTATTATATACTTTGAAATCGAAATCGAATAAGTCGAATGTTCCAATATAGAAATCATAGAACTTTGTGATATCCTTCTTCAAATCAATGCCGCGCATCACCATAAAGTGGTTGCATATAAATGATACAATTTTAATACAAAATGCAATTTTTAACATAGCCTTGACATGGACATTTAAAAATTCTAATGATTTCTTTTTCTTTTGTAAGATGGATAACATCTCTGGATCTTTTAATGTACGGCTATTATCTGCTTCAATATCATCCGTATAATTTTCTTCTACACAACGAATGATTTTGTCTTTCATGGATTCTGTGAAGATGGTTTGATATACGAGATCACGGAATGCATTGAAATTGACGGCAGTATAGGATGTTAGATCCTTATCGATGAGACATTTAATCTTGAATAATGCGGCAATGAGTTCTCCGTCCGTATCATACATCGCTTCGAAGAAATTCAATTCTTCACATAGTTTTGGTAGATTGGATGAATAGGATAGTTTCGTTACTTTCCACTCATTCAGTGCGGAGATATTTGGATTGTTTAAATTTAGCTCTTTATCAAAATCGATGACTAAAGTTTTGGTAAAGCATCGAAATTTGATATCATCGGGATATAATTTCCACTTAATCCAATAGGACTCCTTCCCATTGGGAAACGAATGTTTCTTATACGGCCATCGTTTCGGTTTCGCCTCCGAATCTGTTGACTGATATGCTGCATTTAATTGAAGCATTGATCCAAATCCTCCTCTAATCCTATACGTAGTCTCTTGATAATACATCAAATGATTGTAATAGATTACCCATATTGATACATGATAGAATTCCGATTCTTAAAAATGGATGCGTTCGTTGCAATTCCAACAAATCATACCGAAATTTCGTCCCCTTCTTATTATATCCATAATCCGATGCTAACAACACATGCGAGTATGACCCCAGTAAATAATCACTAATTTCTCTCACATATTCTATGTTTGAGAATATATAGGTAAAATTATTTACATGCGTCTGATCCACTAATTCCTTGAGAGAACCAGACACAAATTCAATATTCATTTTCCGGAAACGTTTTTTCATATCATGGATGATATTATCATCATGAATCTGATGATAAATTTTTACCGGGATTTGCATATGTTGGGTTGTATAAACATCCAACATTGCAGCAATATTTAATTCTGGAGAAAGATGATAAAGAGATGAATCTTTGGATAATATCTCATAAATCAACTGATCTGCTAACTGCTCATCCAATTTATTATAATAATCCAACGATTTTAAAATATTCCGATGTGGACGATTGATGTACCATTCAATGAGACTTCGTTGATTAAAATCCAAGAGTGGTTTGATTGGAAGACCGAAGGAAATATCATTTCGCAGCATCTTTATGAGAGCAAATAACTGAATTGGTTTTATCGTATCCTCGTATTGGATAACGAGCCCTGCACCTCCTGCAAAGAATGCATTTGTATCAAAAATTTTTCCATCCGTTACAAAACTCATTTGTATCATTCTCCTGTAAAAAAGATGAGAGGAATATTCCTCTCATCCCTTTGCATTCACTTAATCCTGAATATTCAGCTCACTGTAGTTTTGCTGCTTTGGTTGCCAAGAATTGTTCTGGTTGTTTCCATTATTCCAATTCTTGTTCCCGTTGTTCTTCCAGTTGTTGTTCCGATTGTTTCCCTTCCAATTATTGTTTCCCTTATATTGAGAGCCAGTATTGAACCCACCAGAACTGTTCTGGCTGTTTGCATCATTTCCGCCAAGCGACTTCACATAATCTTCTGTGAGCTTATCGAGATGGCGATCTGCATTAATTCCAGTCAGATAACCTGATAGGGTCTGGTGGAAGATACCAAGACCGGTATCGATATACGACTGAGAACCGTTCTTTGTATAGGAAAGCTTTGCAAACTTGAAGGAGAGTGTCTTTCCTTCCTTGTTTACCGTAAGATATGTCTCCATGGAATTGTTTTCCATCTTACGCTCAAAGAGGAGATTTCCTCCATTGATTGGAATATTGGTGCTTACCGCAGAGGTATCATTTACATTGTTCAATATATTTCCTGCAATGCTATACAGAGCATACGCTGCTGCATAATCAATGGATGTCGTAATTGCGTTTGCGGAATCATACTGATTCATCCCATTTGCAGACTTCTGCTTGAATGGTGCAAACTTCAATGATAGATTCAGATTATAAAATGAGATATTGAGATACGATTGATCGCAATAGAGATTGCGAATTTGTGTTGATGTTTGTGTCTTAGCCATTATTCTTTCTCCTTATGATATTGATACATCGTAATGACATCATCGGCGATATCTGCCAGCAAATCGGTATTCTGATAGAATCGAGGAGAATACCGAATGAGGAAATTTCCAGAAACGATATTCTCTTCGAAGTATCCATAGATGGTATCTGCTGTCGATTTATCCGTTACTCTTTGAATGAACTCTTCAACCATTCCATCGACAATCAACGTATGATCCATGTCATCCAGAATATTGTATACTGCTGTAACGAGGTTGGTTTGATCCGTATTACCCACCTTCATAGCAATCAATGCACGTTCCGTAAAATAAGTTTTGAAATTCTTCCGTGCATCCAGAATGAAGAATTTGTAGAGAATAGAAAGCATATCATATGTATTCGAATCATATGGATTTGTTTCTAGGAAATTGAGTGAGATACATAGACGCCGCTGAAACAGCGTAGAAATTAGATCGACGAAATAGTTATAGACGATATCCAGGTATTCAATTTGCTCCTCTAATAGATCACCATCTTCTTCGATGATTTCATCCATACTTTCTTTCAACTGTTTGAAGAAAATTTCGACGTAATTTGTACGATCTGAAGCATCAAGTTGGATATAGTTTGAGAATTGATTGGTGAGTTCTTCGAAAATATCCTCCAATGGATAATCTCCACGGAATGCATTTTCCTTTGCTACATCCATTCGTTGAAGATATTCTTGATCTTGATAAATGTTGGGAGGATCAAATCCTCGCTCAACATCATCATTTCTTTCGTTTGTATCCATGGAACATTCTCCTTTGCTTCTTATATATAATATCTTATATTGTTCTCTTCTTAGAAAGATATTAATGCGCTCGTTCTCTTTCCTTTTCCGCTTGGTGTATTGATTGAGATCGCTTCAATGCGCAATGCACTCATAATGGAATTAAAGGATGCCATTATGTCTGAAATCAGAATCTTGTAATCAATGATTGGAATCATCCATTCCGGCAATACTTTCAATTCTGCTGGAATGGAGATATACTTTACTCCTGCATTTCGTAATTGGAAATTATCGGAATGAAATACTTCTCGCTTCAATGTCTCATAAACATCTTTGTGATCTTTGATGATCTCAAGATCTTCTTCACACATGATAATGGTTTTAACGAGCTTGATACGGTCAAGTGAATAAATCTTTCGATCGGGATACAGAATATTCCAAATGAGTCCTCCTTTATAGCCTTGAATTTTCCAAGCACCACTAATCATCGCTTTCTGCTTGGAATCATAATAATCTTTGTATGCCGATTCCGATTTAAATTGTTGCGGTTTCAAATATCGCGTTCCACCACGTCGAAGATCTTCATAAATTTCCTTTTCGAAGTTTCGAATTTCCTGCATCATGTGATGTAGATCGATTTCATCACATGCTAGAATATTATCTTTCAGGATGTTGGTGAATCGTTTCTTCACATCTCCGGTGACTCCCGATTTAATGAAATCCAACCCTTTCATTTCCAGCTTGAACGGCAACATGATGTTTCCTTCCCGAAGTGCAATGGAAGCACAGTAGCGCTTTTTCTTTGCCATCAAGAATAGCAAGCGGAACATGAATTCATTCTTCATAGTCAGTTCGGCACGAGCAGCATCATCCATATGACGGACAATTCCATAGTAGTCTAGAATCTTCAATACGCAGATATCAATGAGATATGCGCAGATGGAAACGCAAATCATATCATTGTATAACCTCTTCCTACCAAAGGATTCATTCTGGAACATATCATCCAATACTGCTGTAACAAATAGGTTGGAATTGATAACGTTGGAATCTGTATCGACCAGAAGAACAGTATTGCGTTTGTGATTATTTAACTTTGCAATACTATCCGGAGTAAGATATTCAACGAAACAATACTTCGTTGCATATTCACGCAATTGTTCCATCTCTTTCTTGATGGAATTTGGAACCTGATACGGATTCATAAACATTTCATCAGCAACCCATTTGTTATATTCGCGAGTATCTTTGAATTTCCCAACAAATCGATTTGGAATATCAGATTCTGAAGCTTCATAGTTTGGAAGTTTTGTTAAAATTTTCTGCAATAATTTCTTAATGGGTTCATGTGTAATCATAAACTCATTGAGATTATTTGCATAATATAAAAATACGCGTTGATCGTCGGACAAACTCGAAATATATCGATTCAATACTGCATCATCACCAATAAAGTATATATGGAAATGTCTCTTAATCCGCAATGCACATTCTTCTACCGATGGGATTCGTATCCATTTATCAACGTTAAAATCCTTCTTGGTTTCGAAGATACGTTCCATCCAATCATAACATTCATTGATGTTGAAGAATTTTTGATTATCTCCAAGATACCCCTCAAACAGTGCCGCCATGGTTGTAATGATACTCTGCGCCATTAATGTCGTTGCGGCAGGAGAATATTTTGTATAGAATGCAGCAGTCGGTGTTCCGCTTCCACCATACTCTGCGTTCATAATAACTTTCTTATTTCCCTGAACAAGATCGCCTTTCTTATATTCATAACTACCCGGAGCGAATCCGAACATCTTTTTCTTCACTGCTTTACGATCTTTCTTCAGACCGCGCAACATATTCGATGTTGGAGAACGCAATGTAGATGGTTGCATATAAAATGTCCCATTGCCGGATACCACTGGTAATTTATTATCGATATAATTTGTCAACCCAGTTAAAGTCGTTTGCCCTTTTGCTTTTGTGACATTATTATCCATATAAATCGACGGATCTTTGATAAATTCATCGTATTTGCTTTTGACAAATTTTTCAATGTCCGATTTAGATGCTTCTGGGTGAATACGAGCCAAAACGGAAACAGCCTGATCAATATATTTATTTTTAATTCCCATGATTTCGAAATCCTTTCACTCACGCAGAAATTATTTTTGTAAAAATATATAATTTAACCTACCTATACGGTGAAAATGCTTACACAATTATATAATTCCGGAATTAAAATGTACTACCTATTGAAAGGAGAACTTCGCTATGGCCAACCCAGTTTTCAAGCTGTGTGTTCCTGAGTTTGAAGAGAGTAAGAAGTGGATCCCTGTCACGGTTGCTGACGATCCCATTACTAGCACGAGCCAGGGTACAGCTGAGATTACCTTCCCTGCCAACACAACGGCAGCGGATAAGGTTTACACAATGGAAGTTTATGTGGATGATGTGAAGCAGAACATCACGATGCCAACCGTTACGGTTAAGGCTTCGACGAGTCCTGTACCTCCCGCATTCACACTTCCTGAGGGTTCCGTAACTGCAAGTGCATCTGAACTCCCTGCTGCAGGTGGTTCCGTCACAATGACGGTTAACGTCGGCGCAGGTGTTCAGTCGAGCCCCTGATAATTGAACATTGTTCATATTGTCAACTTGAATATAGAAGGGGCAATTTGCCCCTTCTATATTTTTTTACGTAAGTGATATATTATGATTATATCCGTCATTATAGATTTAATATAGGAGGTATTTATTATGCCGGGAGTATCAGCCATTGGGAATTTTGTATACAACCTTCGGGAACGTAGAGAGAATCTTCAGCATCTGTTTGATATGTTATTCCTTTTCAAACATGAGATTCCAAGTGAGAATCCGCGTACTGAGAAAGCAACTACGATTACGAATTGGATTACAGATATAGAGAATGGACTTAATATACATTTTTCATATCTGGACCACCCATATGATTTTTCATCTGTGAGAAGAGATTTCCACCTCAAAATCGATCATACGAATTTTAATTATGATGCATTCACCTATGATGTATCCTTAACAGAAGTGGGAGATGGATCAAAATATGGTCTTGTTGACGGAAAGTGTTCCATCGGTTTGTGTGAAATCGACTGCTATTATGTGATCAACGTAATCATGAATTTGATTGCAATCAAGATGGTAGATACCGTAGAAGATCTTTCATTCTGTCAGATCTATGGAGAAGTTATTCCGAAAGAAAAATGGATGAGTGTATACAAGGACACATTGATGGAAGTTTCTGTAAAAAATAAATAAAGAGAAAGAGGAGGGAATTCCCTCCTCTTTTTTATTTAATGTATTCATGCGCATATCCATCGTTTGTTGTATAGAAAATTTCTCGAATTCCACACTCTTTAATTTTTTGCATACATGCATTGCATGGACGACACATCCGTATGGTACCGTCTTTGCTCTCTCGATAGATATACATTTTTGCTCGTGTCAAATCCATATGTTGACACTTCAACAATGAATTCATTTCTGCATGTAGAAAATGTTTACACTTTCCATCATCATCAAATCGTAATACATTTAACTTTGCTTGGTCTGGATGTGATTTGGTTTGATTCATTCCAGTTGCAATGATTTTATTTCCGATGACGATGATTGACCCAATTCGAACGCGTCGAACGGTTGATTCCAATGAAGTTTCTCTCGCAATCTGAAGAAATCTTCGCTGTCGTTTTGTCAACATATTTAATTTTCACCAACTTCCTATACTATCGGTATTTCGGATATAGAAATAATATATATATATTATATTCGTATAGGGAAATTGGTTTTCTATTTAATAATAGGAGGATTTAAAATGAAAAACCAGCCTGTCGTTACCCATCATCGTCTCCAGTCAATTGGAGATCTCCTGGTTGCCATGCAGTGCCATCCGCTGGATATGATGCGTCTTCTCATCTATGAATCTCATATGGAAGAATATGAGGATTCGGTAACTGAAGTGTTGTTCGTCCCGCTCGGGCATCAGAGATATGTGCGTCTCTTCCGCGATATCAATGATATCAATTGTCATCCAACACTCGGAACAAAACGATATATCGGCGATGTAGATACTGATGACTATCTGAAGGTTCCGTATATTTCTTCCTTCAACGCGCCAATGTGGACGGAAGAGGATGTCTTGAAGTATATTGCAAAGACATTCTATGAGTATGCGGAGCCTCAGATGCATGCATCTGCTACTCTTTACATCGGAAACACCGATGTTTATGAAGAGGGCGAAGGATATGAATCTTCCTACGAAAAGGAGATGTCTGGTCGAGAAGAAATGCCGTCGGCTCTTTACAGTTAATTTCGGTTTTATAGGAGGAAAATAAAATGTCGTACAAGAGAGAGCAGTTTATCGAAAACATCGACAACATCATGAAGGATATTAACGAGATTTTCATTCTTGATCGAGGTGGATGCGTCGTCGAATTACAGGATGAAGAAGAGTACTTCAGTGCTCCGGCACGTGTGTACTATTTCAAAAAATATCCAGAGGAATGGAAGCTCTGGTTTAAGACAGTTGGCCCGGTTGCGCCTATTGAGGAGATTCAGGATGATATGGTTGGGGATCTCTGCGATACAACATATGTATCTAGCTCTCCGATTAAGGCGGCAATCATCCAGCTTCTGGCAAATCGAAAGGATTTGCGAGACATCATCATTGAAGTCGATGGCCAGATGGTTATCGATTAAGGAGGAAAATACCATGTTGGTCCCATTAAGGAAAGACTATTTGAAGCAGTATTTCAGAGCAATTGCAATGGTGATCATGCCGGTATGCACATTGACACTTGGACTAAATCTTGTCTATGAAGGGCATGAACTTTTGGGAGGAGTGTCATTAGCTGTATTCATTGTTGCTATGTTTTGGCTCGGATATCAAGCGATGTTCATGATTGATTATATGGAAGAATTGGAGGATGACGATGATTGATATAGCATGGACTCCGCCGCCAAGTCGACGGGTTGACCCTGAAGAAGCTGTACTGTGTACAGATCCAAGATACTACAGGGCAATGGCCGAAGCTGAGGAAAGAGAAAAGAAAAAGAAAAAGAAACAAAAACAATCTCAGCAAAAGCCATCTAAGGAAGAAACGGAAACAAAGGATAATTGTTCGGAAAAATCAAAAGCTGCAACGGATATTCATGACATGGATGTACTGGAAAGAATGATGGAGCGTGTTGCTCGTCGCGTTTATCGCGAATGTCGAAAAGAAGATTTGATGCGGGAAACTGCATATCTCCTAGATATGAATCTGAAGGGGTGAACGATCCGTGATGGATGAATTCAAGCATTTTGAAAAAATGCATGAGTTGACAACTGAGCTTCCCAAATTCATTCGAAGTATTCTGAACATCCGCCTTAGTCATACAACGACGTATAACGGAATATCGCATGATAGTAGAGGAACAACGAAACGATTGTTCGATTTTGAACAGCGTTTGCCAAACGTTGTTCTATACTATTCATACAATCAATATTCCGTATGGGTGGATCTCGAACATGTGAATATTATCGGTATTATGGATGGAGATAGTTATCGTATTCATGTTCGAATCTATAACCCGAATGATAGGGAACAATTCATTGAGACGGAGTTCGTTGTTCCGACAAAAACAGCGGCAGATATTTTCTATTGTGCCATTAACAGCACATTGAATGATTTTGCCGCAGATGATATTCATAATGATGTTATCGGTGCTTTCAATTCCATCGATATCGATGGGACTGGTTATTCGATTGAAGAACTGGTTACATTGTATATTGATCACATTGGATTTGATCAGATTAACACACTCATGGATGATCCGGATCGAAACATTTATGGATTCTTCATGGATTTTCAGATCGGAACACAATTTGGGTTGAATCAATCTTACCGCGTTCGTATCGAGAAAAATCCGAAGGAGGAGTATCGAATAACGACCGAATTGAATACGGGAGAAGAGTTTAAGATGGGTGCACTTAACCCAGTGGCGAAACTCCACCACGTGAAGAAGACATATGAATCGATTATGAAATTGAAAGAGGTTGGCATTGTGGGTAACGTCAACTTCCAATTCATATATGGATGAGGAGGTTGTAATGGACAATTGTTTGGCGTTCTTTGATGAACTATATGCGCAGATCCTCAGTCATGATAGATGCACTGTTATCACTCACACATATTCGGTTGATCGAGATGTATGGATGAAGACAGAATCTAATATCATTCAGCCTATCTTCTTTACGGAAGACGGAAAGAAAATCCCGACGCGTCTGATCGATCCGATTAAGATTGAGGAGACGGTATATACCGAGCCGTTCAAAGAACCGAAGAAAGATACTATCATTGCAACGATCCCTCAATTGTTCACGAGGCTCATTGAGGCATGGTATCGGCATATTGTTAAAATTCATCTTATCGTCGGAGAAGAAGAATTTGTTGCCAATGAAAATTTCATGCAGGATATCCGACGCATCATGGGAAGTGCTCTTTGTTTCTCCATGGAGAATTATGGTAGCATGCGTCTGGAGGATATGCTGAAAGAAAATGGATATAAAGTATAGAGGGGAGATAGTGAGATGAATTCATCAACGTTATCGATTGAAAATTTTCTGAAGGAGTTTAATCACGACCAAACTGCTTTGCAGAAGCTGTTTACCACAATTGCATCATACGGGAATGAATTTCCCGTTGAAAATCCAAAGGATTACTATGCTCCAACACCTATGGTAGAGTGGCTGACCGGAATCAAGAATGGTGTTCGAATTTATTTCGATTACGCAAATTGGTTCCGAACGCCGCTTGATGACGGAGATGGCGAGAATCATTTTGAAATGCTCCTCTCTCGTCTAAATTACGACTATGATTCGTACATATACGATGTTATTTTCAGCGAGCACCGGAATGGGCGTACGGATCGTGGCGATCTGCCGGAATGCGGAATCTATCTGCAGTATATTGATTGCTTCTACGCATTCAATATACTCATGAATTTGATTGACATGAAGATGGATGGGATTGTTTATGATCTTGATATCATGACACATTCTAAGAAGCTTATTCCGGAAGAAGAGTGGATGCGCGAATACACGCATACGAAGATGCTTGCATAAGACGGAATCTTGTAATTTAGGAGGAATTACGATATGCGAGAAATGTTCACAAATGATCTCGAAGGACTCATCGCAAATGGATTGGTATCAGAAATCGACATTGTATCCATTTCATATGCTGGAGTTGATGAACTCAGTACGACTCTCAGGTGTATGGTTATCGGATATGAGCCGTTCCGCTGGATGTCATTTCAATTGAAGAGGTTCATGTATCCCGGTGTCTATCCCTACTATCATACGCTCAATGATGAACAGGATGATGTCAGATCGTCGGTGATTATACACGATACAGAAGGCGATGTCATGGCAACGATTTTGAAATTCATTGAGTCTGAAAAAGCTGGCCCATGTCATCAGAAATTCCACTTCTTTGTGGATCGTGATGAGATAACGTTTAAATTTTGATTGGGAGGAGATGATTCATATGGGTTCCGTCAAATATGTCGAAGGCCCTGCAGACATTATGCGCATGCTTCGCTATGATGAGTATGAACACTGTGATGTCACCGTATACGTCGAGGAAGGTTTCTATTACGATGAGTTGAGGTCAAAACCGTTTATCCTCACATTCATTCCGCTTGGATTCGATAAATATGTTCGGATCCATCGCGACTTCGATGATTATTCGGTGCATCCGTCTGGTGGTCGAAGCCTTGAGAATACGGATATTCGTAAACTAGAAAAGGTCGAATTGCCAATTGTTGATTTCGATGATGTGTTTCGGGAAATTGCATTTCTGATGGATGAGCAAGCAAATCATCCGCAGCATGAGCAAGCCCAAATCATCATTGATGGACAGACATATCTCGCATCCAATCAATACATCTACAATTATCTCCGTATCCGAGATATGTGGAAGATGGATCGTAGCAATATCAAAGCATAACAATTCATCTTAAATAAAGAAAGGGGAACAATCCCCTTTCCTTTTTATTTTATATTCATGAATGATATATTATGATAATAGGAGGGTGATAAAAATGAAAAAAGAATTAAATTCGTTTGCACAATTGTATGCTCTCATTGTAAAGCATACGGAGGTAACAATCGTTGAGAAGAATTATTGTCTTTCGGGAAAGAGGACAATAATGATTCGGCATGTTCAACAAGCAAATCAAAACGATATTGCTGAACTCGAAACATACGGCAAGAAATTGGAAAGAGATTATATCGTTCGGAAAACGATTGATGGATTTCCAGACATGGCAATTGTGCATCATATCGATTGCATGTATGCAAGAAAGATGTTTACAAATCTCATGCTTGAACTGGAGAGATGTTCCATCAAGGATATCACCGTAAGAGTCGGTAATGATGAATATATCCCAATACAGGCATTCATCGATGATATTAAAAATGAAATCTATGAAGCTGTATTATGCCGTTCTGATGCATTCGAGCATCAGTATCAACTCCTTCATGAAGCAGTGAATCTGATCACTGAACTAAAATCTGAAGAATGTAAGATCGAGAGGTAAATAATGGAGGTCAAATACTTAGCATCACTACAGGAGCTTATCGATGCGATACAGAGCATTGATGAGCAAATCATCGTTCATTGGCACATAAGTCGAATGGATGAAGCAAGACATGTTTATCGACGATATCAAGCTTCCAAAGCATTTCCAAAATATTTTCTTTCATATCAGGATGCGAAAACAAAAGAGGAGGCAATAAATCAAACTCGCGTTATGAATACGGATATCATCCGTCCGGATATTCTTGCACACATTCTATCTCTATGTGTGAATGTGGAAACTAGTTGGATTCGTATTTATAATGGTTCTACTCTTCAATATGAGATATTGGAAGAGGACAGAGATGTGTTCAAGAAATGTGTACATCATGCACTCGTGAGTTATTGTACACGGAGGTTTGGAAGCAAAATGGCGGAAACTAAATATATTCGATCAGTAGATTCGTTACGACATCTGGTTCGCAACACGAAACAAAAGTTGACGATTCAATGGTTCAAGTATGAGGCATATGAACCGCGCCCACAGACACGCGTATATGCGCGTAACCAGTTTCCTCACGGTTGCTGGAATGTCGTATCGCCGGAATATATGATTTCAGATGCATATATTGACGATGAGGATGTAGTGGGATTTATTCTGCTACTCTGTTGTCAAGATGGTGAGGCAACATGTGATATTCAGTTATGGAGTGATAATTGCCCAGATGTATTTTATATCAAAGAGGACGATTTCCCTGAATTCATAAGATATGTATTGGAGGCGATGAGAAGATACGCGGGGGAATAATCTCAATCTTTGGATTTTCAATTATATTCTTATAGGAGGATTTTGGATATGAGTCAAGATTATTGGGATTATATGTTGACGAAATATACCAATATGAGTGATGAAGAGTTCGCAAAGATTGTTGATCAAATCGAATCTTCACAATCGGAGGGAGAAGAGAATATGGGTGAAAAGAAATTGCTGATTGAAACAGACAACACATGCTGCTTATTACCCAAGAGGAATAAGATTCACGTCTTTGGAAATCAGCGCCCTGAGTCTAATGAGAAAACATTCCAGTTGTTCTCGGACATCAAACAGTGGTTGGATGATCAGAAAGAAGGCGATTGTTTTATTCTGCTTGATGGATATTGGACCGGACATCCATACCCGGGTTATGCTGTTAACAAAACCGAATATCGGCGTCTCGAAAATGGATTTTGGTGCATCAATAACGAGTCGGACGACACCGAAGAAGATTACGAGTATGATAGATTCAATATCATTACCGAAGTTATGATCGCCATTATCCGAGGTCATGAAGTAACCATTCAGCAGGATGATGTCGTTTATGATTTCCATGACCGTGTTAAAGATTTGGCAAAGTACTGTTTGTGGAACGGTATTTATCATCACTATAAATCATTGGAGGTACATCAATAATGGAAAATAAAATCGTCGAAATCAATTCGTTCGAAGAATTATATCGACTTCTCAATGTCACGATTCCCTATGGCGATAAAGTTACATTCTGTTTGTCGCTGCTGGATCAATATTCTCGGATTAAAGTGCAACATAATGAGACGAGCGAAATTTGGATGCCCGTTTCTGACCCATCTCACGAGTTTGATCCATCCGAAGAATCAACAGGGGGCGATTTTACAAATGAGATCATTGCTCGACTCTATTTTGCAGTGATGTATTCGAAGATGGCGCTTATCAAACATAACGGTACAACATATCACATCACATCATCAATTCGGGATGATATCATGCATCAGATGATGTTGGGGATTGATGAAATGGAAGGAATCCTTCATCGAAAAATTCATCCAAATCTGTATGAGAATATTATTCTTATAACGAAAGAAGAGATGGGTGTGTTGTTAGGGAAGGAAGATTCTTGAAATGAATGGTATTATACATATATCTTCTATTGAAGAAATTGTCGATCTTTTACTCAAACGCAATCATCTGATCATCGAGCATGGATGGTTTGACGATCGTTGGAATTTCGAGACATTGGATTTGCAACGAGATTCGGAAACCGATTCAACTGCAATCTTATTCCAAGTTCAAGGAGAAGGAGAAGGAGAAGATTATGGATTTGAATGGTATCTGGAAGGTATCGTCAAAAACATCATCGATTGGATGAGTGATGCAACTAAAATTCATTTGATTACAGATGATAATCAGAGATATTCAATTGGCGATCGATTCAGAACGAATTTCAATCAAAGAATGGAGTGTTATATTAATGGAGTAATTAGAGATATAATAACATCAAAACTCATTGCATCAAAATAATTTTCATAGCTATGTATAGGAGGAAACATAATTATGGACATGACAGCATATACCATCAGAATCGACGAACTTCTGCGGAACTTGAAACCATTCTTTCCGAGGTTCGAAGAATATGCAGAAAACAAGTCGAACCGATCGATGTATTTTCTCACGTGTCAGAATGAAATGAAGATCTCATTTGATTATTCAAAGAAATCTTCATATCCAGGCGGACTTGATATTTGGGTAGCTCCGACCGTTGGTCTTTGGAACAAAGCTGATATTCAGGTGTATCGCCGTTATGATGTTGAAAATGGACCTTTCGACAACCGGGCTGGGCTTATTTTGAATGATATGCCGTTCGCATTTGTCGAAAAGATGTTACGGAATATTTTGAAATGCATTCGAAATAAAGGTATCTTCAATTTTAATCTCGTTGCATCCGTTGGTGGATGGCATGAGATTCCGATGGAGAAACTGGTTGAGGAGGGATTTGGGGATGACGAAGATCCGGTGCTTCCGCTGGAGGATCCGATTGAAAGCAGCGAAGCTGTTTTATCCAGTTGAGAGTTATCATGCTCTTGATTACGCATTATATGCATAACATTTGATTTCAAACTAGGAGGTCACCATGATTACCATTCCGAAGAAAGATAAAAGTAGCCCACTCTCCATCACGATGAATAAAGATATCATCGGCCTTGGGTATATTCAGAATCTTGAAGTTTGTCAATTTGATCGGAAGAAACAGTATACATTTTATAGGTATACTGAAAAGATCATTCGTTTCCTAACGAATAAATCTAATCGGAAAATCTATCTCGGGCTCGGTTTAAAACACATTGCCGAAGCAATGGTTCAAATCGAAGAGCTGCTTGGGGATCGATTGGATACCAGCGGGTATGATATCCATTGGCATGATGAGAGATATTGCATTCGCCACGTCGGATATGGTTACATTGTCATATTCCGTCATTTTAACAATAATACTACTTTTACATATCTTGAATATTCTGTACAAAGAACATTATCGATGCTAGAGTTGTCTATCCTCGATAAAGACAAATTGCCGACATCGGAAATAATTCAACCAAGTGAACTCTATAATGCATTTGGTGAAGCGAAACTCTGTGAAAAAATTTATAAAATTATCTCAGAGAAAATGAACTATGATATTGGATCGCCTCTTCAATATTCTGTTCCAACCGAGTTCTGCGGGCTCATTGATGCAAATGACATCAATGATGCACTCGGTGTGTATATCGATGATATGAAGAAGCTGCTTCCGATTACGGTCAAAGATCATATTCTCGAAAGCCCATATGATTTCTATGGGACATATGAGATATTGAGTGAACATTCACCATTAGCCATGTATGGGCGTGCTAAATATATGGAATCGTTCAGCAAGGTTCATAGCATATATTCGACAAGTCCAGCAATGCTGGTTAAGCTTGCCGATCTGTATGTACTTTGCATCGTGGTTGATGGCGAGTATTTCAAGAAATGTGTCCCATCCAGCTATAATGCAATTATAGCAGGAGATGATCCATTCTTGACAACAGTTGAAAGATTCCGCAGATTCCTGTATATATTGCCAGAGTTCATCAAGACGATTTCATATCGTCACCCGCTGTGGTTTATGTTCTCCATTCTTGCACTCTGCAAAGGTCGCTCTGCTGCAGAAGAAGCCATGCGTGTTCGTGAAGAAAGGGAACGCAAAATGATTATGGGGAATCGAAAATTTGGTGAATAGTCTACTCCAGCTTATCTTACAAATAAATAGAAGGGGAATATTCCCCTTCTATTTTTTATCGTTTTATTAAAAAATTATATATTATTT